>Ga0163144_10012733_pt1 | contig 17630 bp, 13 predicted proteins | sample OliLak19BULKMAT1_FD_123175 | JGI IMG/M metagenome (GOLD analysis project Ga0163144, IMG submission 123175) | Freshwater microbial mat bacterial communities from Lake Vanda, McMurdo Dry Valleys, Antarctica - Oligotrophic Lake LV.19.BULKMAT1 | ecosystem: Environmental > Aquatic > Freshwater >...
GGGGGGGGGGGGGGGGGGGGGGGGGGGGGGGGGGGGGGGGGGGGGGGGGGGGGGGGGGGGGGGGGGGGGGGGGGGGGGGGGGGGGGGGGGGGGGGGGGGGGGCGGGGGGGGGGGGGAGGCGTATCCGAGACGATACGCTCCGTCCATTGAGCCATGTGATTGGAGCTCTTGAGATCCTGAAAGGGCAGGAAAAATCCTGCGCGACTGCCATCCAACCCTTGATCGAGCTTGTCGGGATGAAGCGCGAACATCCACAGCAGCTGTTGCGTCGCTGGGTCGCCTACGGCGCTGCCGTTGAGGAATGCCTTGCGCAGGCCCGCGCGACGCTGTGAAGACACGGTGAACCATAAGAGCTTGCCATCGCGGTGCTCGATCTCGAACGGCGTGGCGCGCGGAAACGTATCCATCAACGTTCCGTCCTTTAGGCCGCGCGAGCCCGTGTCCGCGAGGTCAGCGGGGCCGGCAGCAGCGGCGTTGGCCAGGAAGATGGGCGCGGCGCCGGGCAACGCTTCGGCGATCCACGTCTTGGCGCTGGGATCCGCGTAGGCGTCCTCCGCGTTTCCAGTGACGCTCGACTCCGAGTACAGCGCGTAGCGCGAGCCGGGTAAGAAGTTCGCATTGTAGCGGCTCTTACCGGTCTCTGCGGGCACCATCGTTTGTGGCGCGGCCCAGCTGGCCCCCGCTCTTTCGATGTAGACCAGACTACCGCTCTGGAACTCGATCGAAGACTTGTTGGAGCCGTTGATGCGAGTCATCGCGATCTTTTTGCCATCAGGCGACCAGTCCGGAGCGCTGGGCGTGAAGTCCAAGGGCAGCTCGCTCTCGCGCAGGCCGCTGTCGCCATTGTGGAAGAACAACGTGCCATCCGGCTTGCTGTCGTTCACCGGCGCCACCGCAACCCACTGGCTACCGTCAGGGTTGAATGAGCCGTTGAGAATCCGGTTCTCGTTTCCGGGACCCGCGACAGAGGCCGGGTTCACCGTTAGCCAGGCTCCGTTGCGCGGGACCGCCAAGTCCTGGATATAGGCGAGCTCTCCTTCTGACGAGTTGCCGATGCTGGCGGCCATTTTGGAGCCGTCTCGCGACAGAATGTGGCAGCCAACGCACTTGCCATTCGTGCTGTTATCGTCGTTCTTGAAGTCGCTCGGCTTCAGGAACTCCTCTGGGGTGGACCCCGAGCTGAAGTCGACGCGCATGATGCGCGGCGGGCTGGACGCGGCCCAGTAGTACACCGCTCCGTCAACGCGGTTCTCGGCGAACTCCAGCTCGATCTCGCTGGAGGCACCGAAGGCGCCCTGCTCGTCGCTGCCGCTCACCTTGAGCTTCACAGGACCTGCGCCGCGATTGGACTCCGCGACGTGCGAATAGGTCGCCGGCTCGAGCTCGAAGTTGCAAGAGCCCGGCTCGAACAACGCCGCGTCCGAGGCGCAGCGCGTATAAAAGCGGATGTCCGAGGTGGCACTGGTGAATGCGAGCTCATAGAGCTTGTTGGTGGCTGCGCCGGGCTTGAAGTGCACTTCCAAGCTGCCGAGGTTGGGCGGCAACAGCGCCCTGTTGTTCGGATAAATTAGGCTGGGCGCGTTGGCCGGAGTGGGTGTGCCCTCGAAGGCTGTCTCTGGGGCCGCCGGCAGCGTGGGTGAGGCCTGCGGTGAGCCAGGTTTGGGCCGCAGCGCGCCGACCAGCTGCACGGTCAGCTGAGTGGAGATGCTGGTGGCAGCGTCATCGGTGCTCGCGGCTTGCGCTTGAACGGTCAATTGGCCGCCGCGCTGCGGCGGGTCGTCCGTGGCGACTGGCAAGCGAGTCGTGAAGGTGGGGGCTCCGTCCACTGGGAAGCCGCCCACCAGGTAGTTGTCCGGCACGTAGAACACCGTACGTTCGGTGATCTCCACCTCCTTGCTCGACCCCTTCATCGTGGCGAAGGCGCGGAAGTCTTGCGTCACGCTCTCCCCGACCTTCACGATCAACACCGCATCTACCGGCTCGATGCGCAGCGACGCGATGTTCTGAGGGACGACAGGTTCGTCCTCCGCGCCGCCGGTGCCAACGCTCGCTCCTAGCGAGAGCCCGCCGCCGTTTCCGGTCGCTCCTGCACCCCCGCTCCCCGACCCGCCCCTCCCGGCGCTGCCGCCCTTGGTCGTCTGATCGACGCCGCTCGGTGCCTGTGGATCGCCGGAACATCCAGCGGCGATAGCCGCAAAACCGCAAACTACGGCGCAAACCCAGGCGCGCCCGCTAAGCCGTCGCATGCCCGAAAAATAGATTAAAAAACCTGTTAGTCAACCGCTTGACCCTACTTTGGTAGGACAGTGTATGCGCGTGTAGCGATTCACTACCGCCGCAGCGTTCTGGGCGCATGTCGGAATTGGGTACGACGAATCGGCGCTAGCGCTCTTTGACGCTCCATACGGAAACATGATCGTGACTGAGACCGCTTGAAGTCGCCCCGGATTGCGGAGTCGGGCTAGTGAAGCACGCATGTCTGGGCCTATCAGTGGAGTCTACCGGCGAACCGATCGAGTACGAGCGCAAGAAGGCGCCACGGTTCGCGTCTTCTGCGGGAATCGGAGGAACGCGCGGCGGGCACTGCTGCTCGAGCTCGGCTTGCACGATTTGCTCCTCACCGGCATACAGCCGCCGGCCTTGGGCTCAGCGGTGACCATCGCCATCACACTCCCCGATCGCTACATAGAGTTCGAGGTGTCCGCTGTCGTTGCGTGGCACAAGGGGCCTGCGTTCGGAGCTCAGCTCGAACACCTGACCGCGCGCCAAGCCTACGGCATCACACTAGCAATGGACATCGCTGCTCGCGCAATCGAGGCTACCCCAGCAAGAGCCCGCGCGACCCGCGGCTAGGCCCTTAGCGGTCGGCTTTTTCGAGCTCGTAGGGGTGGCTTTGCTTTGCTTGGATCCTTTTCGTATCCTTGTGGACCATGGTCCGAAGCGGCTTGCTCCTGCTCGGCTCTCTCGGGCTGGTAGTCGCCTGTGCGGCGTTGAGCTACTCGACGCCGAGCACGCCCGCTCCTGCCGCCGGGCAGCGCCGGACCAAGACCACAAGCGGGAGCGTTTTCCTCGACTCCGACGCGCGACAGGCAACTTCGGTAGCGACGCTGAAGAAGCCTTCGGCATGTCCGCCGGAAATGTCCCTGGTCCAAGGCGCCTGCATCGACCGCTATGAAGCGCACCTGCTGCTGCAGCAGCAGTCGGATGGCTCGCTCACGCTTCACCCTCCACATGCGCGGCCGACACAGGGTAAGTTCGTGGCCGCGGCGCGAGCGGGCGTGAAGCCGCAAGCGTACATCAGCCAGATCGAGGCAGCAGGCGCCTGCTCCAACGCAGGCAAGCGGTTGTGCTCGGTGGTCGAATGGTACGGCGCCTGTACCGGGAGCGAGAAGACCACGTACCCGTATGGCGCCCGGCTGGAGGCCGGCCGCTGCAACAGCGGCAAGCCGCACTTGCTATCACGCCTCCACGGCACCAACCCGCTCGCCTGGCAGTACGTGCACTTCAATGATCCGGAGCTCGCGAAGCAGCCGGGCTTCTTGTCACTCACGGGCGAGTACGCCGGCTGCGCAGGTCCCAATGGCGTCTACGACCTGGTCGGAAACCTGCATGAATGGGTGGCCGATCGCGTCGACAGAGCCCTCGCGAAGAAGCTGCCGGTCGCCGCCGTCATTCAGCGACGGATCGGCAGAACTATCGGCAATGGCATCTTCATGGGCGGTTTCTTCAGCACCCAAAACGAGCACGGTCCCGGGTGCACGTACGTGACGGCCGCACACGAGCGCGGCTATCACGACTATTCGACGGGCTTTCGCTGTTGCCGAGATCGCTGAGGCGCAACGGACTACAGGAGCTCGGGGCGGGCCTGGACAAGCCGGCGCGGTGCGAGGAGACTCTGGCCCCGTGAAGACAAAGGAGCAAGGGCAATGCGCTGTGTTCGTTGGCTAGCTGTGATCGCTGTGTTCGGTGTGGTCGCGGTGTCGAGCCCGGCGCGCGCCGAGCCTGCAACGAGCAACTCGCTCCAGCTTGGGCTCGGCTTTCGCTACGGAGCGGAAATGAACGAGGGTGACCTGAACCCTTGGGGCACGGGGCTCGGGCTGAACGTCGGTTACACGATGTCGAACGCCATCTACCTTGGCGGCAACGGCGAATACTTCTTTGGCGGCAGCGCGACCCTACCGGGCCTGGTGCCGAACGAGGTCACCAGTAACCTCTGGCAATTGTCGGCCGAGGGCGGCTACGACATCGGGCTCGGGAAGAGCATCGTGATCAGGCCCAAGCTGGGCGTCGGGCTGGCATCGACGAAGGTGGAGTTTTGTCCGCAAGGGCTCCCCTGTAGCGAGGATTCGGCGTCGGACTTTCTGCTCGCCCCTGGCGGTACGTTCATCCTGCTCACGCGAAGCTTTAGCCTTTCATTCGACGTACGCTACGCCTTGGTCTTCGCCGACGCGGAAACCGCCAAGGCGCTGATTTTTAGCGCCGGAATCGGCTTCTAAAGCAAGAAGCCGCGGCTTCTGCACTTTGACCTCACATGCCGGCGCTCTCAACGTCGGCCAAGCTCACACCGAGGACTTTGGTAGAGATGGCGTCCAGCGCTTCGCGGGGGCCAGTAAAGTGGAAGGTTTCGTGGACGTGCTTGAGCGAAGCGCCGGGGGCGAGCGCCGCTGCGGGCGAGCTGCTCTCGAGCTCGTAGAAGCCGCCTAGCGCGGGCTTGCCGGGCTCCACAGGGCCATCGTTGTAGGCGTTGTTGACGTCTCCGGAGTACGGCTGCTTCTGGATTTCCCACAGATTGTTCACGTAGCGATTGGCACCTTTCGGGCGCGTATAGCGTACGATGGTGAGGAGCTTTGCTTGGGGGCTATAGCTGCCGATTACAGCTTGCGCACGCGTGGCGCTGAGCCCGATCTTGCTCCGAAACTTGCCGTCGCACTTGAAGAGCACGAAAGCCTTTTCCTCGTTCACTCGCAGTCTGTCCGCCCCTAGCTTGCCGAAGTAGCGGTCGTTCACGATTTCGCCCGACCCGGCCTTCTTGAACGGAGCCACCACCAGCGTGCCCGGAGCAGGGTTGAACATCCCCAAGATCCAAACGCTGGGCAGACCCTGCGCTTCGGACCAGGCCTTTTTGCCCTTGTTGGTAACGGCGTTGTTGGTGGCAAAGCCCACCCACTGCAGGCTTGGAGCGATATCCACGCCCAGCGACGCTTTGGCTTGCTCGCTCGTGAGAATGGAGATCTTCCGCTCGACGTCCAGCTTGAGCTCCGTAGAGGAATAGTTGGACAATGTCATGGAACGGAGGAACGTAATGCTGGTGGCGTCACCGGCGTCCTTGGCCTGCCATTCGCCTTCCTGGAAAGCATGCGGGGTTTGCCAATTGCCGAACTCGAACGCCTTTCCGGGCGGGCCACAAGAGCGCCGAAAGAGTGCGAGGACAGCGCATGGGCGGTCGCTTAGTACCCGCGAATGGGCAAGCGCTCACGGCTCGATGACGGCTTCCAACGTTTCGGCGCTCAGCACCCGCTCCGTCCAGCGATCCAGCTCCTCTTCGGCGGCGCGCGTGATGCGGAGCTGCGCAGACTGAGGCAGGTCCCCGAACTTCAAGCTCAAGAGCTTCCGCAAGACTTCAGCAAGACTTCAGCAAGACTTCAGCTTTGCCTTTGGCTTCGCCTTCGGCGTCCAGCACGAAGCCGAGCCGCGGGATCAGCACCTCCACAAGCCAGCGCGCACCAACGAGCTCGTCCGCTACTGCTTGGCGCTCGCAGCCAAGCAGACAGACGTACTGCTGCACGCCGTGTGCTTCTTGTCGAACCATTGGCACGGCCCTAGGCGTTGGAGGTAGCAAGATGGTGCGTGCGGTAGGTGCGGCGGTGCTGGTGTGGCTCGGCTGCTTGTTTGGCTGCTCTGGCAAGACCGTGGGGGAGGAAGGCGGCGAAGGCGGCGAACCTGCGGCGCCGAGCCCTCAGGTGTCGCCCCAAAAGCAGTGCGAGACCTACGCCAAGAAGTGGTGCGGCAAGGCCTTCGCTTGTTACGTTCAGGTCGGGCGGCTAGCAGAGTCCGCGCGGCAGCAGAACGTCGACAAGTGCGTGAAGGTGGTGGAGGACTCCCTACCGTGCTCGGCGGTGAATTCGGTCGGCCAAGGTTACGGCGCCTGCATGTCCGGCATCGAGGCGATGAGCTGCTCCAAGTGGGACGTGCCTTCGAACCAGATCGGCACCATCGTCCCGCCGCCAGGCTGCGACGACGCCCTCGTCATCTCGGGCTGAGCCCAATTGTTTGGCGTCGTGGCTCGCTGGGGTGCGGGTTGGCCGCAACGCCGCAGGCGGCTAGCGGCGTAAGAAGGGGGTCTTGCCGCTGTAGACTTGCTCCTCGCCGAGCTGGTCAGCGATACGGAGCAGCTGGTTGTACTTGGCGATGCGGTCGCTGCGCGAAAGGCTGCCGGTCTTGATTTGGCCGGCGTTCGTCGCCACCGCCAGGTCCGCGATGAAAGCGTCCTCTGTCTCGCCCGAACGGTGTGAGATGACGGACGTATAACCTGCGGTGCCGGCGAGCCGAATCGTATCCAGCGTTTCGGTGAGAGAGCCAATCTGGTTGACCTTGATCAGGATCGAGTTGGCAATCTTCTGCTCGATGCCCTGCTGCAAGCGCTTGGTGTTGGTGACGAACAGGTCGTCGCCGACGAGCTGGATCTTGCTGCCGAGCTTTTCGGTCATCAGCTTCCAGCCCTCCCAGTCGTCCTCTGCATAACCGTCTTCGATGCTGACGATTGGGTACTTGCTCACGAGCGCTGCATACACGTCGCACAGCTCGGCGCCGGTGCGCGGCTGCTTGTCCCAGGTGTACTTGCCGTCTTTGTAGAACTCGCTAGCGGCGCAATCCATGCCGAGAGCGATCTGCTTGCCTGGCTCGTAACCGGCGGCCTCGATCGCGCTCATGATGCGCTTGATTGCGTCTTCGTTCGAACCTAGGCGAGGAGCGAACCCGCCTTCGTCACCGACGGCCGTGACCATGCCTTCCTTCTTCAGGATCGACTTGAGGTTGTGAAACACCTCGGTACCGGCGCGTAGCGCTTCGGCGAAGCTCGGAAAGCCGAGCGGTACGATCATGAACTCTTGCACTTCCAGGCCGTTGTCGGCATGCGCGCCACCATTGATGATGTTCATCAGCGGGGTGGGCAGAACGCGCGCCTGAATTCCGCCTAGGTAGCGCCACAACGGCAAATCTACGGTATCGGCGGCCGCGCGTGCGGCGGCCATGGAGACCGCGAGGATGGCGTTGGCGCCCAGCTTGGACTTGTTGGGGGTGCCGTCCAGCTCCAAGAGGCGCTGGTCCAGAGCAGGTTGCTCCAGCACCGACATGCCCAAGATCGCCGGGCCGAGCTTGTCGTTGACGTTCTCCACTGCTTGCAGGACGCCCTTGCCGAGGTAGCGCTTCTTGTCGTTGTCGCGGAGCTCGTTGGCCTCGTGCTCGCCGGTGGAGGCGCCGCTCGGTACAGCGGCGCGACCGATACCAGAAGCCGTATGGACCTCGGCTTCGACGGTCGGATTGCCCCGGGAGTCCAGAATTTCGCGAGCTTGAACGTGGAGAATCTCAGGCATGGCGGCCAGTTAACATGGAAGGAGATGCGGCGCGAGTAGCTTTGGCAATGTCCTTACCCTTCACGGGCTGAACGCACGCCCGCGAGAATTGCTTGCACGACGCTCCTGCAGAAGCTACCTCCATACTGGGAGCTGGAAACGGTTCCAGATTGGATTTGCAGAATGAAGAGCGCTTTTCACGCGCCGGCAACGGCAGCTTCTGTGCTTTCGATTTGGGCATTCGTTTGGGGCTGCTCGTCGGGCGACGACAACGCGGCCAAGTCTGGCGGCAAGGCTAGCTGCACGAGCAACGCGCAGTGCCTCAACGGCCAGGAATGCAGCGGCGGTCAGTGCCTGCCTTTCACGGCGTGCCCAGCCAATGCGTGTGCTGCAGGTCAAAGCTGTGTTGCGGGGGTGTGTCGCGCAGCGTGCGCGATGGACGCGCAGTGCGCTCCTCTGATTTGTGACGAGCCCAAGGGCGTCTGCCAACCCGCACCTACGGGATTGGGCGGCAGCCCGGCCGCAGGTGGGACGCCCGGCGCCGGCGGTACGCCCGGAGCTGGCGGCAGCCCTGCAAGCGGTGGCAGTGGCGGGAGCGCGGGCAGCGGCGGCACGGGCATTCCCGGCGAATGCTCGGTGGATCCCAACCTCTCCACGCACGGCGGCTGGGTGGGTTGCGACCCGGCCCTGGACACTGACAACCCGATGGGGCTTCAGGGGTCGCTCTACATGTACCACGACGGGTCGACCTGCACCTCAGCCGTGGAGCCGTGCACCGCAGCTGGCTGTTGCATCAAGGGCGCCACCGCAATCGACCCTACCTTCGCCAAATGGGGCTGCGGCTTGGGCTTCGAGCTCAACTCGACAGGCGGCCTTTCGCCAGTGAAGAACGCCTACGCCGGCGCCGTGAAGTGCTTCGACATTTCGCTCACTGGCAGCAGCGGCGGCAACCCCGTGCGATTGTCCTACACGCAGGCTGCTGCCATGGCCGGCAAAGTGGCTCCGTTCCTGGAGCTCAAACCGCTGACGGCGGGTTGGAAAGGCACGGTGTGCTTCGACGACGTGACCTGCCCGACCGAATGGGTGCCAGCTCCCGACTGCATGCTGGGCGGACCGTTCGACCTGCAGATTCAGGTGGTGGGGGGCAATAGCGCTGGCGCTTTCGACCTCTGCATGACCGAGCTCGTGCCGCATGACGGCACGGGTGCGGGGCTGACCACGCTCGGTCAGCTGTGTGGTCTGGTGGGCGAGAACCAGGCTGAGCACCTGACGGCTGGGCCGTACCGAATCCAAAACAACGTTTTCATGGCCGGGAGCGGTAACCAGTGCATCACCGCCAAGGCGGGTGGTGGTGCGGCCGCCTTCACGGTGGATTCGGGGACCTTGAGCACGGGCGGCAACTCCCCGGTTTCGTACCCTTCGGTCGTGTACGGCTGGCACTTCGGTCAGGTCACCACCGGCACCGGCCTACCCAAGGCCCTGAGCGCGATCACGGGCGCGCCCAGCAGCGTGAGCTACACGGTTCCGGCCGGCGGCAAGTACAACGCTGCGTATGACATCTGGGCCATGCCCAGCACCGCTGGCGCGAACCCGGCGACGCCTGCCGGTGGCGTAGAAATCATGATCTGGCTCGCGGCCGGAGGCGGCCCGACGCCGATCGGGTCACCCGGCGAGATCGTGAACATTGGTGGACACAGCTACCAAATTTGGCAAGGGACCAACTCGACCTGGCAGGTCGTCACCTTCTGGGCGCAGGAGTTCGTTCCCAGCCTGACCGACCACGACCTCAAGCCCTTCCTCACCAAGGTCGTCGGCTTGGGCAAGGCGCAAAACGACTGGAACCTACACTCCATCCAGTTCGGCTTCGAAGTCTGGAACAGCGCCCTCGGTTTCTCGGTCACGAGCTTCAAGCAAGCGGTGAATTGAGCTGCCGCGGGCAGTCCCGCCAAAAAGCTTCGGCCAACGCACAGTGCTACCGAGGGCCGCCTGCACTGTACCCTAAGCTAGGGAGCGGCCTGCAGGCCGACTCGAGCGGAGCGAGTGCCCTAGGTGAGGAGGAAGCTGAGGGGCGCGTTCGCAATCTTGGGAGACGCGATCTGCTCCAACACGGTGGCGGGCGTGTTGATGGCCGCCGCGACCGTGCGCCAGGCGTAGCCACCCGGAAGGCGCTGGCCATGCTCCTGCTCTTCGTGAATGGGCTGCGGAGCGCCGGTCACCGCATCTGGCGTGCTGAAGCCGTACTTGTGGCCGTCGCCTTCGGCTCCCATCACGGCGACGTCGCCGAAATAACCGCCCTTCACTCGACCGCCGGTCAACATGAAGGTGTTCTTGCCTTCGCTGCCGGCTGAGCCAGCCGCGGGCGACCGACTGCCGTCCGCGGTGTAGATGGCGATCACGGTCTTGTCCCAGATGCCAGCGAGCTTCAAGCTCTCGATCAAGCGACTGAGCGGCAGCGCCAGCTGCGCGGTGTGCACGGTCATTTGGTTACGCGGACGCCTGTCGTGGATGTCCACGAACTCACATTCAAGGGCGACGGTTCGAGTGAGACCGCTCGAAATGAGCTTGAAGGCGAAGGCGTACTGCTCCCAAATCTGGAACTTTATCGCGTTGAAGTCTTGCCCATCCTGGCCTTCCACCAACGCTTCGGCGCTACCTGGCTCGGGCACGCCCTGCTTCCAATAATCGGTCTCGGCCTGCGTCAGCGGCAGGCTGATGGGACGCACTAGATCGGAGTAGAGGAGCTCCTGCGCCTCCGTGAGGTCCTTGTTGTGCCCCGACACGGCGCTCGCCGCGAAGCGCCGGCGCTCGAGAAAACGTTGATCCAGGCGCTGCAGAAGCCCGGTAAACAGGCTCACGTCGTCCTTCGTCGGCAGGTGGCGGATGGGCTCGGAAGTCGTGTCCGGGAAGGCCGCGAACAGCGACTCTTTGTCCTTGAATCGATCCAACTCGGCGCCGTCGAGGGTTCCCCCGAAATGATAGACGGTGTGAATGGAGCGGCTGATGCCCTTCAAGGCGACGCCGTTGCGAAGCCCGACACTGCCGGTGAAGTTCTTCTGCACGTAGTTGTGCAGGGAGGCGGGCGTGGGCACGACTCCGTAGAACTTCTCGCAGCCCTGCGGGAAATTCGAAACGGGATCCTTCGAATAGACTTCTAGCTTGCCGGCGGCCTGCGCGTAGTCCGCGTCGGGGATGCGGTTGCGGTTGGCGGATTGATGATAGTGGATCGCGCCGGGCGTCAGCTCGCAAGTGTCGATCGTCGCGATGTTCGCGAGATGCGGCTCGAGCGCCATCGAGCCGGGCGTTAGGTACCAAGGTTGGGCGTTGGGCGTCGTCGCCGGACGCTGCTCCAGCTGGTTCATGGGAGTGAACATCGCAGCCATGCGCCCCGACTCGCCGCGGATGAGATTGGTGTGCGTCGCCAACCCAGGGGCCACGAAGACTTCCCCCAGATCCACCTGATCGCGATAGTTGATCTCGATGAAGTAAGTGGGTTCCGCTTGCTCCGCCGCTTGGGCTTGCGCCTCCCCGACCAGCATGTCGTTGCAGGCGAAGCGAACCGCCGCCGGAATGCCCGGCACCGCCAGGGCGCCGGCCATCAGCTTCAGGAAACGACGGCGGTCGGCGGGCGAGTAACGTTCGAACTCGTGTGACTTTTTCATCCTGGTGCTCCGGTGAGGCTGGCCGTGACGGACCCGATGACGACCGGGTGAGTGAGAAGCTCCAGCACAATCTGTTGCAACGTCGGGTCAGCCGATGCGCCGAGCACGACCTCTTCGAAGATGCGGGCGTCGTAGTCGATGGCGCCGTTCACCCCCAGCGCGAAGTCGAGGAAACGTTGCGCGGCGCAGGGCGCAAACGTCGGCTGGCTAGCCACGACAGCAGCGGCCTCTTTCAGGTTCTCGACCGACTGACCGAACATGTCCGACCTCTCGGAGGCCGCCTCCGCCGGATCTTTGAGGTGCGAAGCCATGAGGCCGTCCACGGACCGCCCGAGCTCGGCTGCAGGTCCGTCGTCTTGGTGACCATCTGCGGTCGCAACCCACTGCCCGAGACTATTGAACTTGACGTAGAGCTGCGCGTGCAGGCTGAACTGTCCGTGGCAGCTGTAGCAGCCGTGGCCATTGCCGAAGCCGCTCTTGGCTTTCTCTTCGGTTTGCTCCTCTGGCGTCGTCGCCTGGAACATGGGGATGAGTCGCGGCTTGGCGATGAGCGGCTGCAGATCTGCAGCTTGCGGATAGACCTGGCACGCAAAGTTCTTCATCAAAGCGCTGGAGCGAGTCAGATTGAAGCGGCTGGCGCGCGAGATGAGGTAGGCGCGCGTCGTCAGCACACCCGCGGTGTAGGGAGCCCCGGTGTCGCAGGCCACCGGCTCGAGCGCCGCGCTATAGCAAGTTTGCGCCGTTAGGACCTCGGACCAGGGTTTGCCCTGGGAGACCACGTACTCGACCAAGTTGCCGGGCAGGTCGAAGTCCACGTCCGCCTTCGTGCCGCTCACCTGCAAGCCGAGCTCGACGAAGCGCCGCGCCGCCTTCACGAAGCCTGGCTCTGCCAGCCAGCCCGTGATGATGGGTTTGATCGCCTTGCCGCCCTCGGCAACGATGGAGGCTCGCTCGACCGGGTTGAGTACCCGACCGACGACGGGGGGAGCGAGCTTTCCCAAGTAGGCCTCGGTATCCATCGCCGAGAGCGTAGCCACTTCCGCAGGCGTCCCAGCGTTGCTGGATGCATTGCCGCCGGGCGTGCTCGCGCTGCCCCCACCGCCGACCGCATTTCCGTTGCCCTGCGTGGCGTTGCTGGACTGAGCCTCGCCGCCGCCGCAGGCGACGGCCAAGGCCGCACAAAACACTAGCGCTGCTACCCGAGTCATTGAGCCAAGAACTCCAGCGATGAAAGGACGGCCAGGCACGTGGTCTGCGTACGAGACTCGGGAGTCAGAGCTAGCCCTTCGAGCGAGGCGGACATGTCGGCCGTGTCCTGGTTAGTGATGCTGCGACCGTAGGCCGCCTCCATCATCGGTCCCAGGCTCTCCGGCAGCGACGGATAGAGGACCCGCATTTCCGGAGACGCGCAGATGGGCTTGAGTGCCTGCATCCAGAGCGAGATCTTCAGAGCAGTCCAAGTGTTGTCGGGCTCTAGACCGTTCGCGAAATCGTAGTCGCCGAGCTGAGTCGCGTTCTTGCGCATCAGCTCGAAAGCCGGATGCGAATAGTCGAGCCCTACGACTGACGACAAGCGCGCCATCCGAACCTCGAACGGCAGTAGCACGGGAAAGTTCGCAGGGAGCGCGAACTGAGTGGGCTTCTCCCGTACGGCCCCCGTCTGCGGATCCGTTGTCCCGCTCCCGTTCCCGTTCGCGGTCCCGCTGCCGGTGCCTTGGTTGCCGGAGCCTACGCCGGGGGACTGCGTACCGCTCGGGTCTTCGGTTTCAATCAGGCCCGTACACCCGAGCATGCTGGATGAAACGAACGCGACGGCGGCTATAAAATGCCAGTTATCGAGCATGTTCAGTCTCCTTCGGACCACGGCAAACTATCGAGCGATGTGTGCAGCTGTGGGGAGCGCGTCCGCTTCGCTGCTGAGACCACGCCACTTAGGCGTCAACGGTCCCGTCAGTTAGTTAGTGTGCCTAGCAGGAGGTTTGTGTCCAGGGGTTCTGTCAAACGGATAAAGAAACCTGTCTATGCAGCTAGCCGAATTCCGTTCAAAATCGTCGAGGATTTATGCAGTCCCGCGCGACGGTGCCGGTGTCGGCAGTCTGGCGACATCAACAAAACACGGTGATTTAGAGCAAGCCAAAATGACGTTGTTACCTTTGGGAACACATCCCTGTGTCGAAGCGTGGCGCCGTCTTACTGGAAGCGGACATAGCAGCTCTGGATGAAGGGCTTTCGCCCCCTGCCGGTGTCCTGCGCAGGCGTTTTCCGGGGACGAGCCGAGCGCCTCACGCGGTGAAGGGAGGTGCTGCTCCCACATTGGAGCCTCTCGATTGCTTAAGGCTCGTCTCGCGTCGCGGTCTTCGCAGCGCGTCGCTCTTCGAGCTCTCGATCGCGCTTCTCGTAGGCGACGATGATCTTCTGCACCAAAGGATGGCGCACCACGTCTTGGTCGGTGAAGCTGCAAAAGCCGATGCCCTCAGTCCCAGAGAGCAGCTCTCGGGCCTCGCGCAGGCCGCTTCGAGCGCCCTGCGGCAGATCCGTTTGCGTGACATCTCCAGTCACCACGGCCTTCGAGCCGAAGCCGAGGCGAGTCAGGAACATGCGCATCTGCTCGCTGGTCGCATTCTGAGCCTCGTCCAAGATCACGAACGAGTCGTTCAAGGTGCGGCCTCGCATGAAAGCCAGCGGCGCCACCTCGATGTGCCCGCGCTCACGCAACTGTTCCACGCGCTCGAACTCCAGCATGTCGTGGAGCGCGTCGTAGAGCGGCCGCAGGTAGGGGTTGACCTTCTCTGCCAAGTCGCCAGGCAGAAAGCCGAGCTTCTCGCCGGCTTCCACGGCCGGGCGCGTCATGACGATGCGCTTGACCTTCTTCTGCATTAGCCAGGAAGCGGCCATGGCCATAGCCAAGTAGGTCTTGCCGGTACCTGCCGGACCTATTCCAAAGGTCAAGTCGTGGGTGCGGATGGCTTCGACGTACCTGCGCTGGGCTTCGCTCTTGGGCAAAACCGGCCGCTTGCGCGCGGTAACGATGATTGTCTCGTCCAACAACTCGGTAAGAGAACGGTTGGGATCCGCGCGCAGGCCGCGCATGGAGCTTGCGACGTCGTTGGGCCCGAGCTCGAAGCCTTTGCCAACGAGCTCTGCCGCGTCCCGCAGAAATCGCTCGGCAAGCGTCACGTCGGCCCGGTCGCCCGCCACCAGAATGGTGTTGCCTCGCAAGCTGACATCCGCTCCGCTCTGACGGGCCACCTCGGCGAGCAAGCTCGACTGCGGACCGGACAGCGCCAGGAGGACTTGAGTGCTTTCGACTTCGATGGTGGTGGAGGTGCGGTCCGCGTTCATGCTGTGGAATTTCGCCCGGTTGCGCCCGATTGCGCTGGGCGGTGCTGCAGCATACGCGGCTAATGCCTGGTTCGCACCCCGGAGCGGTACTATAGGGTGGAGCTGCAGCATGTCGCTCCACTTAGGCTCGCCTTCCCGAATCCTCGGCCCATTCACGGGCGTCGCGTTCGCGCTGCTCCTCGCTTCGGCGTGCGGCGGCCGGTCGGACACCGAGGACTACTTGTTCGGCGCAGCCAACGGCAACGGCGGATTTTCGGCGAGCGGGGGCAGCTCGAACGCCAGCGGAGCGCGAACCGGAAACGGCGCCGCGCGAGCCGCAGGCGGGGATGGCGGCCCCGCCTCGGGCGGAACCGGCGTCAGCAGGGGCGGCGCCGCTACCGGCGGGTTTGCTTCGGCCGGCACCACCTCCGTGGGAGGCATGGCGGTCGGCGGCGCGGCGGCTGGCGGCTTCGGTACCGGGGGCTCGCCCACGATCCCCACGCTCGCGTGCGGCCCTTCGCTGTGCAATGCGGCGACTGAGTTCTGCTGTGCGGGCTTAGGTGGGTACGCTTGTGTGGGAGCCGGCTCCGAGTGCAACGGTGCGGTCTTGGCGTGCACCAGTAGCTCCGACTGCGAAACCAACGCCGTGTGCTGCTTGACCCTTACCGACCCGGTCGGCTCTGCTTCTTACTGCCAGGCGAGCTGCGGTGACAACGGCCAGCGCCGCGAGCGTCAACTGTGCCGTACGGACGACGAGTGCCAGCGCGGACGCAGATGCAGTGAAACGGTGTTTGGCGTTAGCGTCTGCGCGCGCGGCAACGGCCGTTAAGGCGCCTCGCTCGCGGAATCGTCACTCTGGCGGTTGCCAGCGCAGCGACGCGGCCTAATGTGAGCCTTTTCCACGTCCGGAAGGGCTCGATGCTGCTCCTGATCCTTGCTCACCCTTATCTCGACCGTTCGCGCGCCAACCAGGCGCTCTTGTCCGCCGTGCGTGATCTGGACGGCCTCGAGCTGAGGTCCCTTTACGATCTCTATCCTGGTTTCGATATCGACGTCCCTACCGAACAGGCGGCCCTGTCGCGCGCCACGGTGGTGGTGTGGCAGCACCCGATCTACTGGTACGCGCCGCCCGCCCTGCTCAAGCATTGGTTCGACACGGTGCTGCTGCGCGGTTGGGCCTACGGGCAGGGCGGCGACGCCCTCAAGGGGAAACGCTGCCTTTGGGTGACGACGACTGGCGGCGAGCCTCAGGCTTACGGTCCCGAGGGCATGCACCGTTTTCCCTTCGGTGACTTCATCCCGCCGGTAGAGCAAACCGCACGCTTTTGCAGCATGAGTTGGGAGCCGCCGATCATTCTTCACGGATCACATCAGGTTTCGGACGCGGAATTGGAGCGGGTTGCGGCGAGTTATCGCAGCCGTTTGCAGACGCTGATCGACGAAGCTAGGAGCTCGACGTGAACGAGCCCTCGCTCTTGGTCAACGCCATCGTGTATTTGGCAGCCGCGGTCATCTGCGTGCCGCTCGCCAGCCGTTCCAAGCTGGGCTCCGTCTTGGGCTACCTGGCCGCAGGTTGCCTGATCGGTCCGTTTGGGCTGCGGCTGGTCAAGGACCCTTCGGCGACCTTGCATTTTGCCGAAATTGGCGTGGTTTTGATGCTTTTCGTGATCGGCCTCGAGCTCGATCCGAAACACCTTTGGAAGATGCGCCGCAGCGTGTTTGGCGGCGGCGCCCTGCAGCTGTTTGCCTGCGCGTTGCCCCTGGGGCTGGGGGCGTGGGCGCTCGGGGTACCTTGGCAAGGCGCTCTGGTTGCGGGTCTTGCGCTCGGTCTTTCGTCCACCGCGGTGGCGATGCAAACCATGGCGGAGAAGAACCTGGTGTCCAGCGGGGTGGGCAAGACATCCTTCGCGATTCTGCTGTTTCAAGACATCGCGGCCATTCCGTTGTTGGCGATGGTGCCGCTGCTTGCGGAGCAGGTGCCGGGGAGCGTTGCCGAAAGCAGCGGCTGGGTGGGGGCGGCGAAGGTGCTGGGCGCGGTTGCGGGGGTGTTCGTTATAGGCCGCTTCCTGACGCGACCTATCTTGCGAGTGCTGGCCAACACCGGTCTGCGCGAGGTGTTCACCGGGTTCACGTTGTTGCTCGTGCTGGGTATCGCTCAAATCATGGCGAGTGTCGGTATCTCGATGGCGCTGGGCGCCTTTCTAGCCGGCGTGCTGCTGGCGGGGTCGGAGTATCGGCATGCGCTTGAAAGCGATATAGAGCCGTTCAAGGGCCTATTAATGGGTCTTTTCTTCATAGCAGTAGGCATGAGCGTGGACTTCGCGCTGCTCGCCGAGCGCCCCTGGTTCGTGCTGCTGCTCGTGCTCGGCTTTCAGCTCCTCAAGGGCCTCATGTTGCGGCTAGTGGCGGGGCCGCTTGGCGTCACCACGAAGCAACGCTGGTTGATGGCGGCGCTTCTGGCGCAGGGTGGCGAGTTCGCGTTCGTGGTGTTCGGGGTGGCTCGCTCCGCGCGTCTCCTACCGGGAGACTGGGACGCACTATTGACGCTGGCCGTGGCGCTTTCCATGGCGCTCACGCCGCTGCTCGTCATCGTTCACGACCGACTCATGCTTCGCGCCCAGGAGGCCAACGAACCGGAGGCGGACCAGATCGAGGACGAGCACGCCCCGGTCATCATCGCGGGCTTTGGACGCTTCGGGCAGATCGTCGGGCGCTTTCTGTTCGCGAGCGGCATCAAAGCGACCGTCCTAGACTACAATCCGGACCAGATCCAACTCCTCAAGCGCTTCGGCTTCCGCATCTACTACGGAGACGCCACGCGGCTGGATTTGCTGCATGCTGCTGGCGCGGCCCACGCCAAGCTCCTGGTGGTGGCGATCGACGAGCAGGAGAGCAGCGTCAAGCTGGTGGAGAACGTGCGGGAGCACTTCCCGGCGCTCAAAATCGTGGCCCGCGCTCGCAATGTCGGCCATTGGCAACAGCTACGCTCGCTGGGGGTCGAGGTCGTCGAACGCGAAACCTTCGAAGCTGCGGTGGTCATCGGTCGGCAGGCTTTGCAAGCGTTGGGCGTGCGCCCCTA
>Ga0163144_10012736_pt1 | contig 17624 bp, 13 predicted proteins | sample OliLak19BULKMAT1_FD_123175 | JGI IMG/M metagenome (GOLD analysis project Ga0163144, IMG submission 123175) | Freshwater microbial mat bacterial communities from Lake Vanda, McMurdo Dry Valleys, Antarctica - Oligotrophic Lake LV.19.BULKMAT1 | ecosystem: Environmental > Aquatic > Freshwater >...
CGCGGGTGATAGGATGTGTGAGCCGGGGGCGACTACATCGGGCTTGGCGGGATATAAGCCCAAGCTCGTACTCGAATAGTCCGCGGCGGTCGAGAAATCAATCTCAAGGGCGCCAACGGCGATGTTATTGCGAGCGTAGTTTGGATTGGGGACATCGCCAAGGTACGTGCCGCCAGCCGGGTGAGCCAGTGCATCGTTGCCTACGGACGAAACCCAGGTAATATTAGGATTCGCGGTAATGAAGGTATCAAGTTCTTCGGGCGTCGCACCTCTTGAGGCGCTGAAATTAATGATGCCCGCGTTGCCAGCACCGAAGTTACCGCGGATGGCGTTTGCCCCCGCGATCACTCCGCCATGGTCGAGCGCGCTGGCGGAAAGCATGTCTACCCGTGGCGCAACTCCGGCTTGGGCTGAATCAGCGTTGTTGGAGCCGATGATTCCCGCCACCGCGAAAGAATGCTCGGTTTCATATTCTTCACCACCTGCGCCGGCGAGCACGGTGACTCGAGTGCCAAAGTCGCTATGCGTAGTAGCAACTCTACCGGTTTCGAGAATTCCTACGCCCCGTGCGAGTAACCCGCTGACGCCATAGCGGCTGCGAGCCTCAGCCGCATCGACCGCGACGCGGCTGTTTCCGTTGTAAGCATTCGGTTCCGCAGAGACGGAGAAGTGAGCGCCACGGTTATCAGCGACGGTGTGAAAATCAAACTCAACGCGCGATCCGAGGTTACCCACGCCGGGCGCGCCCGGAACTCCGCCGTTCGCATTGGATTGCACATCAAAGCGCACATCGATCCCGTAGCGGCGCGCACCGGCTGGCTGATTGGCGAATCGAGCCAGGAGCGTATTGCTTATGTCGGTAGTTGCCGGAGCTCCGGCGTTGCGGTCGAGGAGGCCGGAGTTGAAGGTCTGCTCGTCGATCAGCGTCCAGTCTTCGAGACCAGCGGTGTCTTCGCGATAAAGAAGCACGCTGGTTATCACCCGAGCCTGCGAACGGTTGTTCGCCCCGAAGAAGTTAATCCGACCGTCGGTGAGGGCGGGCACCACGATGTCGGCCGCTGTTCCCAGCGTAACGATGTTCGTGGCGATGTTATAACGAATGCGTAAGTTATCGGGGGTAGCTGCGCCGTCGCGATCTTCCCGCGACTCGCCCTCGGCCGAGAATCGCATCAGCCCCGAACGGGTTGCCGCTTCACCGTTGGTAATGGTGCTGTCGCCGCTGGCGGTGATGGTTGCCAACGGCGCAGGCAGGGTCCAACCGCCCTGATTGGTGATATAAGTTTGGGCGTTGACGAAGCTGACGACGCAAAGAAGCCCGGAGGCGGAGACCAACGCCAGTGCGTTGGTACGTTGTATCTTCGAACGGTGCAAGCTCATGTCTTTTCTCCCTTTGTGTGTTACGGGGCAGATCGAGCGACCCGCCAGTACTCTGAACGCTAAATTACGCAACTCGCTCACGCGCCCTCGCAAGAATTTTCTCGGGGTGGCCTCGACTTGTGCATTATTCCGTAATTTGCGGCCTGGATTATGGGGACGTGCTACGCTCAGCGCATTCCTTAATCGTTTCACCCCCTTTTCGGTACTGGAAGTATGCCGGTTGAAGACGATTCAGCTTACCCGGCTTTCGAGGATATTCAATTATCGTTCGAGCGGTCGTTGGATGAGGTGATGGCGGTTGCAAAGTCAATGAACGATGAAGGCCTCGCCCGCGAAACCGACCAGGATGCGCACGGGTTTGTCAAGGACAAACTTGACACCTTGGCGAAGTTGGCGTGGCATGAATCATGGCACGAGGGGCAACTGGCCTAACTCGGTAAAGCGCTCGGAATGCCGCGAATGTACTAGATTACGACCGTTGGACGACTAAAATGTGGTTCCCCACTGTACCTTCGCAGCGGGGTTCGCCGGACGGACTGCACCTATCTACTCACTCGGGGAACACAATGGGAATACATCTCGATTCGATCTTGGCCGGAGCCCAGCGCACGCGCGGCCTGACAGAAAAACTTTTGGCGGGCATTTCTTCATCCGAAGCTGCGAGAAAGCCGCGCTTTGAGAAGAATGGTGCCGCGCTTGTCGTGGACACGAATCATCCGACCTTTATCATGGGCCATTTAAGCCTGTATCCATCCAGAGTGATGATGAACTTCGGGTTGGACGGGGCCGCGGCGGCGGCCCCTGAAGCCTGGACCGAACTTCTTAAGGCGGGAGCTCCGTGCGTGGACGATGTGTTAGGCACTTTGTATCCGTCTCTTGCAGTTGTAAGCGAACAGTACTTTCGTGCTACCGACCTCTGTTTGGCGGGCTTAGCCAAGATTGACGATGCAAAGTTAAGCGAACCTCCCGTGGATGAGCGGATGCGGACAAACTTCCCCACGCTGGGCTACGCCGCGGTGTTCATGCTTAATAACCATGTGATGCTGCATATGGGTCAACTCAGTGCGTGGCGCCGGTGCTACGGGTTGCCCAGTGCGTTGTAGCGGCGTGATTGACGCACCCACACCAGCAGGAAGCACGGGATGCACTAAGCTCCAAAGGCGGCCAACCACACAGTGGCGATCCACAGAGTGGCCACCCCATTATTTCGAAATCGCGCAGGGTTTTCTAGCCGCGTACATAGGGATTAGTGGCCTTTTCGTGCGCGATTGTGGTGGAAGGGCCATGACCTGGCAGCACCACGGTTAGCCCATTGAGCGTGTATAGTTTTGTTTTGATTGACTCGGTGAGTTGCTGCTGGCTGCAACCGGGGAAGTCGGTGCGCCCCACCGAACCCTGGAAGAGTGCATCACCGCTGATAATAACATTATCTTCGCTGTTGTAAAGCCCGATGCTTCCGGGGCTGTGTCCCGGCAGATGCAGCACTTTCCAAGGCTGAGTTCCGCCCAGTTTTAGCAGCGTTCCTTCGGGGGCCAAGTCGGTAACGGGGGGGGCGGTGACGGGCACTCCTGTGAAGGCACTGAGGTTAAGCTCGGGGTCCAGCAGCCACTTTTCCTCTAGCGGGTGGATATGGGTTTGCAAGGGGCCAAGTGTTCGCAGAAGGGTGTGAGCACCGGCAATATGGTCGATGTGAGCGTGCGTATAAATTAGCTTTACCGGGCTTAGATTTCGGGCTTTGATACTGGCGATCATGGGCTCGGGATCAAAGCTGGCGTCGATGATCCAGCAAGGGGCAGGGTCGGCGGCTCCTTTGGGCCACACTATGTAGCAGTTGGTAGCGTACGGGCCCAGCGTATGGCATTCGATACGATGGTTTGGAAGTTCGAGGAGGCTAGCGCTTTGCATGGAGTAACCAGAGCGTATTACGCATCGGGCAGTCATGCGAGTCTTGGCCCTGCATGTTGTGAGCACTGGGCTTGTACGCAAGTTAGAATCCGCGATCAGTGATCAAGCCACGATCAGAGCCGTACGCTTGCCGTGCCAAGGCGGCGAAAGAAGGGGCCGTGTTCGGAGCGTTCGCTGAGGCTTAGAATCCGTTGGCGTCCGAGTGAGCTCAAGGAAGCGTACATCGCTTCGGAGGCCATCCGGTTGGCGAGGAACTGTTCGATAGGATGGAGCAACCAGTGCATATCAGAAACATAGACGAAGCAACACTGAAGCCTGTTGAGATGGCGGGCGTTCAAGGTGCTCACATGGCTGTCATGTGCGGCAAAGAGCACGGCGCCATGAACTTTTCGCTGCGGCGGTTCCGCATTGATGCGGGAGGATACACGCCGCGGCACAGCCACGACTACGAGCACGAGGTCTACATTGTCGATGGCGGGGGGACCGTGCTTCTGGACGGAAAAGAGAACCCGGTGCGGCCCGGAGATGTAATATTAGTTCCGGCCAACGAGGAACACCAGTTCAAGGCCGATTCGCGAGCGGGGCTTTCGTTCCTGTGCATGGTTCCGGGAATGCGTAACTGCGGCGAGCCCACACCCGGTAGCTGAGCGTTCGCGGAGAATCGTGCGGGAAGTTAACTACATGATTGGCGCGGCGGGTGGGGCGAGCAGAAGGAATCTGAGATGTCAAGAGTAAGTAGCGACAGGACTGCCGATCGAGCCAACTCGACGCGGACGGCGAGCATGAGCGACGGCGATGAAACAAGGGCGAAAAGCGCGAGAGGGGGCCAGCCATCGGGAGGAACCGGGAGCATCCTTGTTGGGTTGCTGGTAGTGGTATACGCCGCGGCGTTGGCCTTCAGCATCTTTCTGGCAACGCAAGGGTATTTCCACTTAGGCGCGGGCGGCGCACTCCTCGTGCTGACCCTGGCTCCGGTTGCTTTCGCGGCGGCGATGGGGAGGAGCACGACTCAGAGGCAGCTTCTGTCACGGGTCGAAGACCTCACGCGGATGGTGCGGAGCTTTACGGATTATGCAGCACTCTCCGACGACGCGCGGCGGGTGCTCAGCCGAACGAATGAAAAGCAGATTCTGACGCAGGCGATTGAGGAGGACATTGCCGGTGAACATTGGGACGCGGCGATGGTGCTCGTCAAGGAGCTCGCCGACAGGTTTGGTTATCGCAGCGACGCTGAGGGGTATCGTAAGAAAATCGAGGCGGCCCGTGCTGCGACCAGCGACCGCGAGATTACCGACGCGATTCAATATTTGGACGGGCTTATCATTCAACGCCGGTGGGACGCCGCGTTTGCCGACACCGCCAAACTCTTACGTTTATACCCCGACTCTCCGCGGGTTTTTGGCTTGCGCGCGAGAGTTGAGCAGGCACAGAGTTCCTACCGCGACGATCTTGAGCGGCGATTCTTAGTAGTTGCGCAAGAAGGCAAGACCGACGAGGCGATGGTGTTGCTCAAGGAGCTGGATGGATACCTCTCGCCCACGCAGGCCGAGCCGCTGCGTGAGTTAGCACGAGGGGTGATCGGTAAGGCGAGGGAGAACCTCGGCGCCCAGTTCAAGCTCGCGCTGAGGGATCACCAGTGGCGGGAAGCGACGCGACTGGGAGAGCGGATCATCAGCGAGTTTCCAAACTCGCGCATGGCCGTGGAAGTCCGGGATGTCATCGATGGGATCCGCATCCGCGCCAGTACGATGTAATATTACGATGAGAACGAGGCGATGTCGAGGCTGCTCGGAGCGTGGGCGGTGGGTATTGTCACCCCTATTTAAGCGCAGCGCGAAGTAACTTCGCCCTTTGCGCGATAGCCTCAAAGCGTTTGGCGGCGAGATCGCTGGCATCGAAAAGGGAGGCGACGAACCCGACGGCGAAGGAACCTGCATCAAGATAAGCTTGAGCATTATCGGCGGTCACGCCGCTGGTCGGCACGATGTTAAGAAACGGAAGGGGGCCTTTGGTTTGTGCAACCCATGCCGGCCCGGTGCCAGGGGCGGGAAAGAGTTTCTGCAACGGCGCACCTAACCGATGAGCAGTTAACATCTCGGTGGGGGTGGAGCAGCCAGGCATCACCGCCACATTCAGTTGGTGAGCTTGGTCTATTACCTCTGCATCGACTACCGGCGAGACTAAGAACGAAGCTCCCGCGGCCACCGCTTCCCGCGCATCGGCGGATGTAAGCACAGTGCCCGCCCCGACGATCAGGCCATGACGCTGGGAAAACTCGCGGATCAATGTCATGGCACCGGGGATCGTTAACGTAAACTCGATGACGTGAAACCCACCCGCGACGGCGGCGTTCATCGCCTCGCGTGCTACGGCGGTATCGTGTGTGCGAAGGATGGCCGATGCGCGAGCATCGCGGAAAGCGGTCAGGAAGTCTGTTGGAAGCAGGGGGGAGGGGTTCATTGACCGATTGTAAGTGCTGAAGGGTTCAAAGTCCCTCAAAAAGTGAACAAAGATTGTATTTCGATCGTCTTGTGTATGGGTATATCCCATAGTGGTGAGCTATCGCTTCTTGGGGCACGAGCCGGCAACCTTGCGACCCTGCTTTGGGGCAAACAGAGACGAGCGGCGGAGCAGTTCTCCCCGCTGGATAAACCTCAGAAAATGTCGATAAACTAAGGCGATAACCGTCGCCGGTTGTTCTTGGAGAATATGATTGTCAAGCTTGTCTTGGGCCCTGAAGCGACAAGCGAAATGGGGTTCGGAGATTCGCGGCGAAGTCTCGTCGCTGCGAGAGAAAGACCCTAACCGGGTGGTATGTCGCTCCAAGGCAGTGAGCGGAGGCAGTAAGCAGAGGGAAATAACCGGTCGGAATGCGGTTCTTTACTGCAGGGTCGCTGCGTGAAAGCGATGTTTGAGGTTACGTGAGTTTGGTGTCGGAGCAGGCGTTTACGCGGCGGTCTGCGTGCAGATCTACCTGCAGGTCTACGTGCAGGTTTGTGGAGCGGACTCGGTACCGCGTGAAATAGAACGAGGCAAACTTCTTTGGGTCGGCAAAGGCCGCGCGGTGATCGGGTTGCTCGGCTAGTAGCTCGGTCGGTCGTTCTTGGTTAAGGCCGCTGAGCGTGTTTCGTTGCGGAGTGAATAGTCAGAGAGTTGAACTTAATATGTCTAGATCAGTGCCCCCCGCCGCCGCCGTTACTTCTCCCAAAGACTCGGTTGCAGGCGGTACCGGGAGGCGCAATGAATCTGGAGCGAAATCTGGGTCGGGCGCGGCGGCGGCTGGCAACGAGGGTGAAGTGAGCCTTGCGCCCACCGCCGGCCCCGAAGCGATCGGAAACGTTCAAGGGAGCTATGGCGCTGAACAGATTCAAGTGCTTGAAGGCTTGGACGCGGTACGCAAGCGCCCGGGTATGTATATCGGGGGCACGGGATTAACCGCCCTGCACCATTTGGTTTACGAAGTGGTTGATAACTCAATCGATGAGGCGATGGCGGGCCACGCGACTTTCGTTGACGTAACAATACAACCCGATGGTTCCTGCTCAGTCACCGATGACGGGCGCGGTATCCCCGTCGAGCCGATGGTACACGAGGATCCGAACCTCAATGGCCGACCGGCGGTCGAAGTCGTCTTAACCAGACTGCATGCGGGAGGCAAGTTTCAGCAGGAGGGAAGTGCCTATAAAGTTTCGGGCGGCCTTCACGGTGTCGGCGTGTCGTGCGTGAACGCGCTCTCTGAATATCTTGACTGCGATGTCTTCCGCGAAGGTAATGTTTATTCGATCGGCTTTGAGCGCGGCCGGGTTACATCGCCGCTCTCCTTTGTTGGTCAGGTGCCTTCTCTGGCGATGCGTCAGCGCGGCACGACGGTTACGTTCCGGCCCGATCCCGAGATTTTCCCGGACATTACCTTTGATTTTACGACGCTGAGCGGGCGGCTTCGCGAGCTGGCCTTTCTGAACCCAGGAGTAACATTACGATTCAGTGACGAGCGGGTGGGCTCGGACGGCCGTCTGCGGAGCGAAACCTTCAAGGCTGATCGGGGCCTGCCGGAATACTGCGAATACCTGATGGCGGGAAAGACCGCCGTCTCGGCACCCATCTACATGCGGCGTGAGGACACCGCCGGGAGCATGGTGGCCGAGGTTGCGCTGCAGTACCAGGACGGGTACAACGAAATGGTGCTGGCGTTCGCGAATAATATTTACAATCGCGATGGCGGCACGCACGCGCAGGGGTTCAAAGTTGCGGTCACTCGCGCGTTGAACAACTACGCTCGCAAATCAGGAATTATCCGGGAGAAGGACCCCGTCCCAACCGGCGAGGATCTGCGTGAAGGGCTGATCGCGATTGTTTCAATTAAGTTGCCCAACCCCACCTTCAATAACCAGCCTAAGGAACGGCTGCTTAACCCGGAGATCGAGGGGTTCGTCTCCGCCGCGGTGGCCGACGGGCTTGAGCGGTGGCTTGAAGAGAATCCGGGGGAAGCCAAGCGATTGTGCATGAAGGGAATCATCGCAGCGCAGGCTCGCGAGGCCGCCCGGAAAGCGCGCGAACTTACCCGGCGAAAAAGCGGTCTTGACGGCGGGGGCATGCCCGGCAAGCTCCGCGATTGCAAGACACGCGATGTAGCCCGCAGCGAACTGTTCATCGTCGAAGGCGATTCGGCGGGTGGGTCGGCGACGCAGGGTCGCGATGTGGAAACCCAAGCGATCCTGCCCCTGAAAGGTAAGATCTTAAATGTTGAGAAGGCCCGCATCGATAAGATGCTTAACTTTGAGGAAATCCGCATCCTCATCGCGACGCTGCGCATCGGCCTCGGCAGCGAGGTTGATCTCGCCAAGCTTCGCTACGGCAAAGTTATTATTATGACCGATGCCGATGTGGACGGGAGCCACATCCGGTCGCTGCTGCTTACATTCTTCTTCCGCCAGATGCGGCCCCTGCTCGAGCGCGGTCATATTTATGTTGCCCAGCCCCCGCTCTTCCAACTCACCAAGGTAGGGAGTAAGACCAAGAAGGGGCAGTACGTGCTCAACGGTAAAGGCCTGGACGATGCGCTGATGACCATCGGCATCGAGTCCGCGGCTTTGGTAGTGCGGGATGTGTCGGCACTCGATCCCGAGGATCCGCGGGCAAACCAGGCCAAGGAACTTCGCCGCATCGAGGGGTCCACTCTTCGCCGCGTGGTTCATTTATTACGTCGGCTCGGAGAACTGGTCGAAGTGTCTCAACGCCGCGGCGTTCCATTCCACGACCTCCTGCGTGCGCGAACGTGGGACAACGTAAGTGCGGCGGGCGCAACCCATAGCACGCTCCCTACGCACCGCGTCACGTGGCGGGGGGGTATGGCTCATGCGTGGAGCGAGCAAGAGGCGCTCGCCGTGATTACTGAGAAAGGGCTTTCGCTCGCCGATCACGCCGCGGCACCCGCTCAACCGAACGCGATTGTCGCAACGCCCGGCGAAGTGCCAGCGCCGACACCGGTGAGGGATCTCTCGCTGCTGGCCGTGATCCGCGAACTGCACGAAAACCGAGAGCTCGACCGCCTGTTCGCCGAACTTGGTTCGTTGGGAGTTCCGGTGGGGATAGAAGCCTACTGCGATGCCCAGCGTGAATCGGTCACCGGCGACATGCTGCCCGCCCGTTTCGCGTGGGTTTTAGGATCTGCAAAGGCGGAGGAAATCGCGGCGTCCGGGGCCGAACACGATGCTGAGGACGCTTCCAGTGGTGGTTCGGGCGGTGGCAACGGCGGCGGAACTGCCGTTGCCGTAAAGAAAGCTTCAGCTCGTTCGGGCGTAGTAGAAGCAGCGAACTTGCCAGCGATTCTTGATTCGCTGCGAGATATCGGCAGCCGCGGCCTAGATGTTAAGCGTTTCAAGGGGCTGGGCGAAATGGATGCCGAGCAGTTGTGGGATACCACGATGGACCCGACGCGCCGCACCCTGTTAAAAGTGACGCTCGAGTCCGCGATCGAAGCGGACCATTTGTTCGCGAAGTTAATGGGCGAAGAGGTGGAGCCCCGTCGGCAGTACATCGAACAGCACGCGCTCGAAGTTAAGAATCTTGACGTGTAACGTCCCAAGCAATGTAGCGGGAGTAGTCAACAACTTATATTTCGTTCAAAGCTTCGCTGACGCTTGCTGTCGGCTCGCCCGCCGCCGATCATCTCTAACGATCATTCGCGATTCAACTCAGCGACGATCGAGCTGAGGAAATCATGGTCGGCAAATCCGAGACCTTCGCGCCGGTCCTCTGCGAATCGGACGATAACAAAAGTGCGTCGCGAAGCAGCAAGGCTTATCTATAATGATACATGTTGGTCATCTCGTGGTCGGTCCCCGGAAACATAACTTCCCGAACGGCTGAACCCGCAGATGTGACTTTGGAGACGCTTTCGCCCGTGGAGCCATCCGGGCTTGCTACTAACCAAGTACCCTCCAGCGCTTTGAGCTTGCCAAGCGTCGAGGAGATCTCAGCCTCGTCTGCTTGCTTCACTATCGCCGCGTGCCGATTCGCCGACTGCTTAGATTGATGCGAGGAATGACACCCGGCGAGGAGCAAAAGCAACGCCGCCGAGAGACAGGACGATTGAAACGGCGTGCGATCTAAGGAGAGGTTTGTCATGGAATAGTCCGTTGGTTTTAAGAGTTAGGCCCGGCTGAAGGGCGCAAGAGCGATTAGGGATAACCCTTGGCTGGTAAAAGGTAGGTGGGTATCTAGGGAGGGTAAAATTAGACAGGCGCCCCTTGGGGGTTTAAGCGCGCAGTTTGCCCGCGGCGACCCGACAACGGCCTAGATCCGAAATGCAACACCGATCGAGGTGGATGCGCGCGGAGGGCGAAACTACGCTTGGCATCGACGCGCAGCCTCGCGCGGCGGTAAGATCGGTCGGGAAGGTGTCCGACTCAGAGGCAACGGCTCTCGGGCGGGCTAGTCCCAGATCTTGTAACGGTTACAATTGCGATTCCGCGATGCCTTGGATTCAGTCGTTTTGTGCGAGAGAACACCCCGATGACAATATCCGCCCTAGACCGCCTGGACCTTTCCGCCCACCGCTGCTTCACGAATCTATCATCGGCCGAGCTGGTCGAGCGTGCGATCTCTGGGGGCGAAGGGATGTTGGCTAACAACGGCGCGCTGGTTTGCATGACCGGGGACCGCACCGGGCGCAGTCCAAAAGATAAGCATCTGGAGGATTCACCCGCTATCCACGATAAGATTTGGTGGGGGAAAGTGAACACGGCAATTAGCGCGGCTCAGTTTGATGGCGCGCTTGAAATCGCGATCAGCTATCTCAACAGCCGCCCCCGCCTTTATAAGTTCGAGGGCTACGCCGGGGCTGACTCCAGCTATCGGCTGGGCGTGCAAGTGATCACCGAGCAGGCGTGGCATAGTTTGTTCGCGCAAACACTCTTTATCCGCCAAAATACCAAAGCCGCAGGCCCCACGGTAAGTTTTAAGAGAGACTGGACCATAATCAACGCGGGGAAGCACCGGCTTACTCAGCAAGAACAGGCAACGCTCGGATATAAGTCTCCGATTCTTGTCGCGCAGAGTCTGACGCGAAAGACTGTGATTATCCTGGGCACTGAGTACGCGGGCGAGATGAAAAAGAGTATCTTTTACGCGATGAATTATGATATGCCCGAGGTTGGTGTGTTCCCGATGCACTGCTCGTGCAACGTTGATAAGGCTGGCCTCGACAACCCCGCGCTTTTTTTCGGGCTTTCGGGCACGGGTAAGACGACCCTCTCCGCGGACCCCAACCGCGCGCTGATCGGCGATGATGAGCACGGCTGGTCGGACCGCGGTGTGTTTAACTTCGAAGGTGGCTGCTACGCGAAATGTATCAAGTTAAGCAAGGAAGGTGAGCCGGAGATCTGGAACGCGATCCGGTTCGGCAGTGTTCTGGAGAACACGCTGATGGACCCGGTGACTCGTGTTCCGGATTACGACTCCGCGAAGTACACCGAGAACACCCGAGTAACCTACCCGGTTGATTTCATCCAGAACGCCGTGATACCCAGCGTCTGCGGGCACCCACGTAATATAATATTCCTCACCGCCGATGCCTACGGCGTGATGCCCCCGGTGTCAAAGCTCACGCCCGAGCAGGCGATGTACTACTTTATTAACGGTTACACCAGTAAACTGGCAGGAACCGAGGCGGGAGTGACAGAGCCCCAGCCCAACTTTTCCCCGTGCTTTGGCGGCGTCTTCCTTCCTCGGCCCCCCATCACGTACGCCAATCAGCTCGCCGACAAAATTAAGAAGCACGGAACCAATGTTTGGCTTCTTAACACGGGCTGGACGGGGGGCGCGTACGGCACCGGTAGCCGCTTCAAACTGGCCTACACCCGCGCCTTCGTCACCGCGATTCTCGACGGGTCGCTCGCCTCGGCAAAATACCAGACGGAACCGATCTTCGGCTTACATCTTCCGGTCGCGGTTCACGACGTGCCTAGCGAAGTGCTGATGCCCCGCAACACGTGGAAAGACGGAGCTGCGTACGACGCCCAAGCGAAAAAGCTGGCCGCGCAGTTTCGCGAAAATGATGCTACTTTTGACATGCCCTATGCGGTGCGTAAAGCCGGCCCTTTAATATAATTTTGTTCAAACCCGTTGCAAAGCGGCCCCTTCGCTCAACCGTTCGGTGGCCATGCCGCTCGCACTAAGCGGGGCAACAAATCGCCCGAAGCACCGCGGAACGAATAATCCACATGGCGACTAGCGGGAGTGGCGTCTTTGTTCACCTCTACGCGCGTCGCATCTAGGCGATCACAGAGTTCAATCAAACCCGCTGCGGGGTAAACCGTTGCGCTCGTGCCCACAGTCATAACAAAATCAGCCCTGGGGAACACTTCGTATGCTCTGATGAGCGCCTCCTCCGGGAGCGCCTCACCGAACCAAACTACATTGGGCCGCAGGAGCGAGCCCGAACTGAAGGGCGAAGGCGCGGGGTACACTGTCATTGCTTCGGGCGGCAGCAGGATCAGCTCGCCGGTTTGGGTGCATCGCCATTCCATGATGTTGCCATGAAGTTCGATGACATTACTCGTCATCGCACGCTGATGCAGCCGATCGACGTTCTGCGTAAAGAGGTGAAACTCGCCCCCGCGACTCGTAATGTTACGTTCTATCGCGGCCAGTGCCAGATGGCCGGGGTTTGGCTCCGCCGCGAGGCAGCCTAATCGCCGATGGTCATACCAGCGGCTTACGGTCGCTGGATCGGCATCGAAGGCCTCAGGGGTGGCCAGTTTCTTCGCATCAAACTCTTTCCAAAGCCCCTCCATCGTATCGCGAAACGTGCGAATCCCGCTCTCGGCACTCACCCCGGCCCCGGTCACCACGGCAACGCATCGCGCTGTCGCGAGCTTCTTCGCGACGGCGGCAACATCCAGGCTTAACTTCTGCTCAGGCTCTGTCATGTCCACTCCGGCACGAGCAACGTTACGCTAATCACCATTGGCCACTCTAATCGGCGGTTACCAGCGTGCCGATTCGCTCGCCGCGAACAACTCGGGCGATGTTGCCCTTTTTCTTATAATCGAACACGATCAATGGAATATTGTGCTCCGCGCACATTGTCATCGCGGTCATATCCATCACGCGCAGGCGCTGGTTGATTGCATCATTGAAGGCGAGCGTTTCGTAGCGAACGGCCTTAGGATCCTTTTTGGGATCGGCGGAGTAAACCCCGTCCACTTTGGTCGCCTTCAGTAGAACTTCACAGTCCAGCTCGGTAGCTCGCAGCGATGCGCACGTGTCGGTTGTAAAAAACGGATTGCCAGTGCCCGCAACCAAGATGACTACCCGGCCCTTCTCCAAATGCCGCAGCGCACGACTTCGGATAAACGGCTCCGCAACGGCACGAATCTCGATCGCGCTCATCACGCGGCAATCCTGCCCCAGTTCAAGCAACTTTTCTTTCAGCGCCAGCCCGTTGATCACGGTTCCGAGCATGCCCATGTGATCGGCCGTCGCCTGCTGAATATGCCCCCTCGCCGCGAGATCCGCACCCCGAATGATGTTCCCTCCTCCGACAACGATCGCCAACTGAGCCCCTTCTTTAGCCGCGTCCAGAATTTCCGCCGCGATCGATGACAGCTCGTCTGAATCAATTCCGAAACCGCCGGGGGCACTGAGTGACTCGCCGCTGATTTTGAGCAGAATTCGCCGATACTTCTTCCGTGGGAAACCGCCGCTTCCATCGCCGGTAGAAGCGGTGGGGCGTTGAGTGGCCGCAGAAACCGGGGGCCGTTTCCGTAAACCGGCCGATGAATGGGCCGCCCTTGCGTCAGGCGTTGCCTTTTTGGCCGAACGAGAAGAAGTGGAGGGGGTTTTTTTCGTGGCGGCTCGCATGGTTTTTCCTAGCACTACGGTACCCCGCGAGGGCACCGCTTTCCCAGCTACTGCTAGTGCGAAATCTGAGGGAGGTGGTCGAAAGTGCGCCAATCGTCGCGGAGTCGCACAAAGTTTCAGCAGATGGAGCGACAACCGCACCCTTTTTCGCACCATGTTTTGCGGGAGTGCGTAGAACCTGTAAGCATGTGGTGTTTGAAGGAGGCGCATGAGTCAGGAAATCCCCCCCGAAAATCCTCCAGTTTCCTTCGCACGTAGCGAAGAACTGTTGGTTGATTCCGTAACGCTCTCTCGTTCAGAGGGCTTGCTGTCGACTTGGGAGCGAACCCCGATTTGGGCGCGCCGCGCGACCTTGCCCGCGATCATGTTTTCGATCATCGCGCATGCGTGTTTGGTTGTGCTAGGGACGCTGATCTACGTGGAGGGGGGCGGAGGCGCGGGGGGCGACGACGGCCGGGCCGTGGGTGGCGGGCCTGTTGAGATGGCACTGATGTCCGGCGCGGAGTTTGGCGAGTTGCAAGCCCAAGCGTCGGACAGCGGGGAGAGTGCTTTACTTCCGGCCATCCCGGATATCCCTATGACCGATCCAACGCAGGCTACCTCGGCGAGCGCATCGGATACTCAGGGAGAACTCGCAGACTCGGGCGGGAATGAGGCCTCGTCGATCGGTTCGCTTGCTGGTGGCGGCGAGCTGGGTAGCGGCGAAGGCGATGGCTTGGGATGGGGTGAGGGTGGTGGCGGGGGCGGCGGTGGCGCGAATTTCTTCGGCGTCGCAGCGGCAGGCACTCGATTTGCATTCCTTGTTGATATTTCGGGGTCGATGGATGGGAAGCGGATGACCATGCTCAAGGAGCAGCTCAACAAGTCCGTGGTTGGGCTTGCACAGAACTGCTCCTTCTTCGTAGTCGCCTTCTCCGACGGCGCCTTGGTGATCGGTGAAAAGCATGAATGGAGAGAGGCCACCGACATAAACAAGCGCTGGGCGACTTCGCAGTTGGATATGCTCTCCAGCAGTGGAGGCACCAATCCCCTCCCCGGCGCGGAGCTTATCTTCCGCATTCGCCCAAGGCCCGATGCGGTGTATCTCATGACCGATGGCGAGTTTTCCGACGGAGTGCTTGAAAGTCTTGCAAACCTCAATCGCCAAGCCAAGCTTCCGATTCACACCATCTGCCTGGGCAACCCGGCGGGTCAGGACGTCATGAAGCAGATCGCCAAGAATAGCGGTGGAACGTTCAAGTTCATACCGCAGTAGAGAACTTGGATCGTGTTGAGAGATCCTAGCATGAGTTTCCTTAGAGCAACATCAATTACGTCGATGACTTTGGTGGCCTTGAGCGTGGCGATGGCCGCGTCAACTGCACTCGGTCAGACTCTGCGATTACGTAAAGGTGTTGAGCTACCGCAGGGTGTGGTGGCAAGTGATCTCGTAGCCCAGCAAGTCTCTATGGAAGGAGTCCTCGTCTCAGCCGGGAGCGGACCCAATACGCCTTCGGTTTTCATGCTCGGGTGGGATCAAGTGGCGAGCGTCTATGGCGACCTCGCGCCGATGGCGGCTGCATATTCGGACCGTGCCGAAACCGCGTGGAGAGCGAGGTCGCGGCTGGAGCGCGGCGATCTCGCTGGCGCTGAGCTTTTGTATGAGTCGCTTTTTTCTATTTATGCTGGACGCGAAGGCCCGACAGCTCAAGCAATCGCCGGTGGTTTGCTGCTCTGTCGGGTGAGCCGGGGTGCCCAAGTCTTAGCGGTGCAGCCGTGGCTCAACTATGTCTATACCTCCGGGCTGATTCCCGCCGATTTGCAGCCGCGAATCGTCCGGGGCGGTGAGTTTTCCGATCCGCTTGATGTCTTACCGGTTGATCCGACAACCGGCCTGTGCCCCTCGCTTCCTCCGATTTGGCTGAATACGGCCGCAGTCCGCACTAGCGCGGCGATGAGCCGAACAAAACTAAAAGGTAGGGCCGAACAGCTAGCCGCCTTGTATGAGTTGTCGCAGCGCTTTGAGGTTCAGTTGGCCGCGCCCGCCTCAAACAGCACCACACTTAATGTCGCCGGAGCCCCAGTCACTTCACTTATAATGCCTGAGCTACCGCAAGCCAGCGATGATGGTTTGCTACTGATTTGGGAGATTGTAAGTTCCCGCTGCGGTGACCAGGCCCAGCGAGCGAGCGCACGAACCCGCCTTAGTGCGAGGCTCTCTGCAACGAATCAACCCGCAACATGGGTCAGGGCGTGGTGTCAGACCGCAGTCGGCCGCTCCCTTCTCCGAGAGAGCGGCGACGAGATGCAACTCTTGGGAGTTGCAGAGTTAATGAGTGTGCCCGCCGCGTTTGAGGCCGCGTGCCCCTATCTCACCGGGCTTGCGATGGCGGAGGCCGCCACCGCGCTGTTTAACCTTGGCGATGCTCGTGGCGGGGCAGCGATCCGTCAGCGTCTGGCCGATCGTCTTCCTGGACATCCGGCCCTTGAGTGGGATGTTCTGCGGGCGGCGAGCGACTTAACCAGCGCCGCTGCTTTACAAAACCAGTTAGAACCCTCGCAGTTTAAGACCGGGTCCGAGCAACCCCTTAGCGTTCCACCCGCCAGCGGGGGTGATAAGTGAACAAACCCCGATTTGCCTGCGCTTCGACTACTCTTATGTTCACCGCCGCGCTAGCCTTTACCTCGCTAACGCCGGTGCTTTGTAACATAACGTTTGCCCAGCCCGTTGAGAAGGACCCCTCCGCAGGCCTTACCGCCGAACAGGTGTCGTCGCGGCGTGATTCGCTGCTCGCGGAACTGGGATTGGTCCGGCCGCTCGCCGCGTCGCTGCGTCGCGATATCGATCAGTTACCCCCTCAAACCGTGGAGCGCAAGACCGCCGCAGAGCGGCTGGGCGCACTATACGCAAAGTTGCTTCAGACTTCGGGAGATGCGGGCGAGCGCCAACGCGTTGAGACATTAGCTCGCAAACTCCTGGACGATGTACCCGAGGCAGCCACACCACAGTTACAGCTTACGCTTCTTACCGCTCAATACCTCCCAACCGAGGATGTCGTCGAACGCAAGCGTTTAATGCTTACAACGCCAGCCGAAGAGTCGGACGCTCAGCGGGTGTTGCGCAGCACCCTACCCCAGTTCAAAAACCTGGCGGGGAAACTACAGACCACTATTCGTTCGTTCGAGGAGCGGACTGAGCGCGGCACCAACAGCGATGAAGAGATGGAGCGACTCCGCCAGGAACTCAGGTCACTACGCGACCTGCGGGCGGAAGCGAGCTTTCGCGCTGGGTGGGCGAGTTATTATCTTTCATCGCTCAGCGGAGATAAGCAGGAAGCCTCTCAATCGCTCGAGCATTTCGGCGTGCTTCTAAACGCCCCGCCCGGGCGGCCCGCAACGCTTGATCGGTTACCCACCAGCCTTCTCGCAACCGACGCGGTTGCGAAGGCAGCTCTTGGTTGCGCGCTCGCCTGCAGCCTGTCGGGAAATCACATCGCCGCGCAGCGCTGGCTTGCGGTGCTGCAGGATGCGGAGGACCTGGCTCCGGCGGTAGCCTTACAACTCCCGCGGCGATCAATTGCGATCTTCGCCGCCGCGGGCTCGTGGTCCAGCCTTGAGCTGCTCCTCTCGCGGTTGCGCAAACCGCAAGCCGGTGGAGTTGTAACTCCACTGCCCGTTGCCGAGGCCCGTGCCCTTGCGGTAGTCTCGCTGGAGGCCTTAAAATCAACCGAAATGGGCGGCGGGAATCTGGAGCGAGCGCAGGACGCCGCGAAAGTTGCGCTCGGCGACCTTGTGACGCGCGGCGAAGTAAGCCAAGTTGTAGGACTGGTTAAACTCTATGGTTCGGCGATCATCGGCACCGATGGATTTATTAATAATTATGTTCGAGCACTGAGTGCGTACGAAGATGCCCGGTCGGCTCATCGTCGGGTTGCGCCGCTATCGTTACACCTGCCTGTTAGAATCTCACAGCAAGCGAGCCCTCCCTCGCCGGGCGA
>Ga0163144_10012737_pt1 | contig 17623 bp, 13 predicted proteins | sample OliLak19BULKMAT1_FD_123175 | JGI IMG/M metagenome (GOLD analysis project Ga0163144, IMG submission 123175) | Freshwater microbial mat bacterial communities from Lake Vanda, McMurdo Dry Valleys, Antarctica - Oligotrophic Lake LV.19.BULKMAT1 | ecosystem: Environmental > Aquatic > Freshwater >...
CGCCCCTAGAACGTGCTCAGGCGGAACTCTTTGCGGCCCGGGCCTTTTTGGCAAATGGCGATGCGCCCGCCGCCGAGACGAATGCCGCGGCGGCGATGGGTGTGTTCTCGCCCGGCAGTGTGGAGTATGCCGCGGCCACCGGCACGCTCGGCCGCGCGAAAATAGCGCTCGGCAAGCCGGATGGGCGTGAACTTATTGACCGTGCCCGCACCTTGTTAGCCTCGCGCCCCGGGCCTGCGGCCCGGTTGCTCGGCGAACTCGACGCTGATTAGAGAAAACCGGGAGGCCGCGGCCCTCGGTGGGCGGCTGGTCGGTCGGCTGGTCCGCCCTCCGGTCGGTGTTCGCGTTGGCCTTGGCCTCGGTATTGGCCCTCGCCTCGCCCTTCGCGCCGTTGCCCGCGATCAGGATTCCGCATCGGTCGCTCCTGACCTTGGTCGAAGGACATTCGACGCCGGCCTGCATCGGGCCGATCTTGGGTTGGCCCACCTTCGTCGCCCCGACGGTGCATGGCGCGGGGATCCCGAAACTCGGGTCTTTGCATGTCTTCGGGACCAACTTGCTCGTCCGAATCGGGCGGACCACCGAACCCGCGGGGCGGAGGCCGTTCGCCGCTGCGCATTCGCTGGCCGCGTGCTACATCGGGGCCGCGCCGCCGCTCGCCGGGGCCGTCCGAGCGGCGGTCCGCCCTGCGGTCGTCAAACTCCGGCCCAGATTCCTGCTCAGATCGCGGCCCGAACTTTGGACCTCCCATGCGGTCGTCGGGCGAAAATCGCTTGGGGTGCCCCATAGTCTGATGCGGGCCGCCGTCTCGACCGCGCTCTACACCGCGCTCGTTGGGCATCGACTGCGACCACTCACGCCATTCGGGGCCACCACGTTCGCGATCCTCCCCACCACGGCCTCGTGCATCCCGGTCGTCACGGTCGGCACGATTCTGTCGATCGTGACCTTCGTCGCTGCGGCGACCGCGAGGCGGACGCCCGTCACCAACTTCATCACCACGGTCGTCACCGCGGTCGTCACTGCGGGCGCCATCCTTAAGGCCGCCACGATGCCCACCTGCTGGCCCCTGGCGACGCTCTCTGGGTTCAGGGCCGCGGTCTTGCTTGGCGCGGTCGCCGGGGCCAGATTCATCCTGCGGCCCCTCGCGCTCCGCCATGGCTTCGTCACGCCTCGGCCCGCGGTCGCTTCCGCGGTCATCGAGGGGCTGAGCGAAACTTGTATGCCCCATCAGCACTGCGCCGGCCAACGCACTTAAAGCAATCAAACGGTTCATGGCAACCTTCCCAGAGGAGTATCCGATCGAGAACGAACCCGCACCTGTTGCACGGTGCGTCACCTTGGGGGACAAGGCTGGCCGCCGTTCCCGCGCCTATCGGGTCGGCGGTCAATTCTGGGTGTCGCTGGGAGTCCTGAGTTGCCCTCGGGGCACGTCTCGGGCCGTGGGCGTCCTGACCGCCGATTCCGACGACATCACGGCGCTCTTGACGGCTCGGAAGGGTGGCTGCTACCAACGCGGCCGGAGTGATTACCCGATCTGCTCGCGCCCGCCCAAATATCCGCGCAGCGCAGCGGGGATTTTGACCGTGCCGTCGGCTTGCTGGTGGATTTCGAGCAAGGGAATGAGAACCCGCGGCGACGCCAGCACCGTGTTGTTGAGGGAGTGGCACACGACACTGTCGCCCTTGCCCTCGGCCCCACCGGTGCGGTAGCGCATGTTGAGGCGGCGGCACTGATAGTCATAGAGGCGGCTCGCCGAATGGGTCTCGCCGTATGCCCCCATCGGTCGCCCGCCCTGATCGACTTCGCCGCGGCCGGGCATCCAACTTTCGATGTCCACCATGTCGGCGTTCTTGACGCCAAGATCACCCGTGCAGCACTGGAGCAGGCGGTATGGGATCTCGAGGCTCTGGAGGAGTTCTTCCACAAATCCGATCATGCGGGTGTGCCATGCGCGGCTCTCGGCCTCATCGGCCTTGCAGATCACGACCTGCTCGACCTTGTCGAACTGGTGGATGCGGTAGAGCCCGGCGGTGTCTTTGCCCGCCGCGCCCGCTTCGCGTCGGAAGCACGTCGAGACGGTGACATACTTGAGCGGTAAGACGGCTTCATCAAGGATCTCGCCTTGGTGGATGCCCATCAGGCCCACCTCACCGGTGCCAGTGAGGAAGAGGTCATAGCCGCCGCGCTTGCTGTCCTCGATGTGGTAGGCCTGTTCGCGTCCCGCAGGGAAGAAGCCTGTGCCCACCATGGCCTCTTCGCGAACCACGACAGGGACGCTCATGGGCGAGAATCCGTGCCGATCGGTCATGAAGTCGATGGCGTACCGCAACACCGCCTGATGGAGCCGCATGCCGTCGCCCGTAAGGATGTAACTGCGCGAGCCACCCAGTTTCACACCACGTTCAAAGTCCGCGAGTTTGAGATCGCGGACAAGTTCAAGGTGGGTCTTGGGGGCGAAGCCACGGTTCGCCCGGAACGACTTGGCCGCATCGAACCCCGGCGGGTTCCACCGCCGCTTCTCGATGTTTCCGTCGCTGCCGGTGCCCACCGGCACGTCCGCATCGGGCGGCAAGGGAACGTGGAGCAGCAGATCTGCAATCCGGGGCTCCAAGGCCTGCAAGGACGCCTCAAACTCGGCGACGCGGCCCTTCAGCGAGGCCGGCCGGGCCTTCAATTCATCGAGTTCCTTCTGGAGAGCGGGTGCCTCTTGGGGCGTGGCTTTTTTCAAAGCCCCCGCCAGTTTGCCCATCAATGGCCCAGAATCCTTCTCGATGCGTTTCTGCTCGGCCCGGAGCCCTTCCATCTGGACGAGCGCAGCGCGACGCTCGCCATCGAGCGTGAGGAGTGCCTGGATATCGACGTCCATGCCTTTTTTTCGGGCTCCATCGATGTAGTGCTGCGGGTTCTCGCGGAGGTGCTTGAGGTCGATCATGGGGCGGAGTTTAGTAAGGCAAGCGGGAACGGAGTGCGAGCGGACCGAATGACTGGCGTGGCGAGCGAAGTTCAAGTCGCATTTCCTGCCACCTCGCGACCCAGTAGCCTGTACCATTGCCCGCATCATGCAGCGACTCAAACTCACTCCCATCCGCGGCCAGAGCAAACCCGTTCCCTTGGGGGACATGGCGGTTTCGATTGGCCGCGGCCCCGAGAACTCGATCCCCCTCATCGATGAGAAGGCCAGCCGCCAGCACTGCCTGATTCAGCGGAATTCCAACGGCTTCTGGATCGTGAAAGACCTGGCGAGCCGCAACGGCACTAAAGTGAACGATCAGAAGGTCAACGAGCACACGCTTCGGGCAGGGGACGTTTTGCGGGTGGGTTCGCACGAGTTTCTCATCGAGACCGACCGGCCGCTGCACGACGCCGTGCGGGAGGGCCTGAGTGTTGATGCGGCCCTGCAGGGCGAGACCCTGACAGTTGTTAAGGCCTCGCTGAACAACAGTGCCGAGGTCGGGTGGATGTTCAACCTGAACGACCTGATTGAAAGCGTGCCCCCCAAAGGCCCCGGCGAGGCCGTCCGCATCATCGATGCCAATGGCGTCCCGTCCGAGGTTCTGGAAGGCCTGAGCGACGGCCCGAACGCGCTGCGGTTGTTCGTGCAATTGGCCTCAAAGTCGCGGGCCACCGATATTCACTTTGAGCCCAAGGGCGATTTTTGCCACGTCCGCATGCGCATCGACGGCGACATGGTCCCGATCATCGAACTCACAAAGAGGGTCGGGGAACTTGTCCTGGGCGTCATCAAGGCGGCGTGCCACATGCACATGGCGGGGCGTGATGCGGTGCAGGACGGGCACTTTTCCTCGGTCTTCGCCGAGCGCAAGGTCGAGTATCGGGTGAGTTTCACGCCGAGTCTTTTCGGACAGAAACTCGTGGTGCGGGTGCTAGACCAGAAGACAGCCCCCGGCTCACTCAACGACCTTGGCATGCCCAACTACATGCTCGAGCGCATCCGGCAGATTATCTCGCAGGACAGCGGGCTATTGCTCTCGGTAGGCCCCACGGGCTCGGGAAAGACCACCACGCTCTACAACGCTCTCCGCGAGATCGACCGTCAGACCAGCAACGTGGTCACCATCGAAGACCCCGTCGAATATCAACTCGATAACACCACGCAGATCCCCATCGATGAGGCCAAGGGCAACACCTTCGGCACGCTCCTCCGAAGCGTGCTGCGCCAAGACCCCGATGTGATTCTCGTTGGTGAGATCCGCGACGAAGAGACCGCCCGCGTCGCCATGCAGGCCGCGCTGACCGGGCACATGGTCTTTTCGAGCGTCCACGCCAAAGAATCCATCGCGTCCATCTTCCGGCTCCTGGATCTCAAGGTCGAGCCTTACCTTGTGGCCAACGCCCTGAACCTCGTTCTGGCGCAGCGCCTTGTCCGCGTGCTGTGCGAACACTGCAAGCGCGATGTTCCCGCCACGCCCGGGCAGGCCACCCGCTTGGGCCGGTTCCTCGGCAACAAAACCCGCATCTACACCGCCACCGGGTGCGGGCGGTGCCTCCGCACCGGGTTCCACGGCAGACGGGCCCTCTTCGAACTCCTCGATGTGAACGACGAACTGCGCGACATCATTCTGCATTCGCCATCAATCACCGCGATGAAAAAGATCATCGAACAGGGCCTGTTCACCACGCTCCAGCAAAGCGGATGGAAACTCGTCGCCGAGGGCGTGACCTCACTTGAGGAAATCGACAAGGTGGCAGGCGTCAACTGACCGGACGGTAACTTCCGGGCGAAACTCGCCGCGCCTTCCACGCTGGGAACACCCGCCGCCACAACGCGACATCATCCCATGGCAATTCGACGCTCAGCACGCCTTCTTCGGCACCTCGTTCGCCCAGAACATCGCCCCGGGGACCAACCACGATCGACCCGCCCGCCGTTTCCACGGTCGGTTCGTGCCCGGTACGGCTCACTCCCAACACAAATGCCTGATTCTCGATGGCCCGGGCGATCAACAAGGCCCGCCAGTGATGAAGCCGCACCTTGGGCCAGCACGCGCTCACGCAGAACATGTTCGCGCCCAAAGCCAACCCATCGCCGAACAACTCGGGGAATCGCAGGTCGTAGCAGATGAGCGGCGCGAGCGATCGCCCTGAACCCTCGCCCAACTCCACCACTTTCGCGCCCGCACCCGGCGTCAGAGCCACCGCCTCAGTCGGGAAGAGGTGGGTCTTGTGATACTCGGTGACAATTTCGCCACCGGGCGCGGCGATCAGTGCCGCGTTGAAGCAGCCCCCCGACGCCGCCGGCACAGTCGTGCCCGCCTGCAGCCAACACCCAGTTTCTCGGGCCACGCGCTGGACCCATTGACGGGTTTCACCGGCCCGGTCGGCGGTGATTTCGGTGTTTACCGAGAAGCCGCTGTCGAACATCTCCGGGAGGGCGACCAAGTCCCCGGGTTTGGGGTCCGAACCTCGGACAAGACGTTCGGCCCGAGCCAGATTGGCCGAACGATCTTCCCACACGCTGTCGATCTGAACCAGATGGGCTTGCATGGCGGAATGTACGAGGCCAGCGGATCAGCCGGTCGGCACCCGCGACTCTCTTACCCGCCCACCGTCCGTACACTGCCCCCCACATGAGCGGCTGCAAGTCAGATCCATCCATCGAGCGTCAGGAAATCGGCGGATTCAAGTTTCCCTTGGGTGTGTATCCGATTGAACCCATGACCCCCAAAGCGGGGTATCTCATGCATTTTGAGCCCGCCGATGGCGATGATTCCGAGGGCGAGTGGGAAGAATGGCCCGACCGCTACCTCTTCGATGCCGTGCTTCAATCCGGCCGCGTCGAATCGTTCGTGACCCACCTGCTTTCGATGCTGCCCGCTCGCATTTACCCAATTCTCGACGTTCTGGGGCGAGACGCCCACCGCGAGATTGACCCGTACATCTCGTACGAACTCATCGGGCTCGACCGGGTGATGGACGCGGTGCACAAGTTTCGCGATTTTTTCTTCGAAGACGGCCTGGTCGGCTTCGGGGTGATGAGCGAGGAACCTTTTTTCTACATGTTTGTCGATGAGCACAAGATTGTGACCATCCGTGCCGAGCCGACCCTCAAGGACCGTATCGAAAGGCTCCTCCACGCCTTTGACCTGGAACCCTGTGAGGATGCCGCCGGGGCGGACGCCGCGGCTCACGAACACCGGGGCGTGCTGCTGACGCCCGACGATGAGCCTGACCTGCTCTCGGGCGACGAAATCGTCGAAGAACTCAAAGACGACTGGAAGTTGCTCCTCAACATCGATCCTGATTCGAACCTCGACGCCGACGGTGTCGACCTTGGGCTGACCCCCTGGCGCTGCTTGGTTCGCTGCGAATGGCCCGAAAAGCCCGCGAAATACGCCGAGATCCTGCTCCACGCGGGGTCGCTGCGGGAGGCCGAGGAACGCGCCTTCGATGCGGCAGAAACGCTGCAGGACGGCAAGTCCGAGCATTGGGAGGACGCCGTCATCGTCTCCGCCGATCGGATTCTTCCGGATGACTTCAAACCCTTGGTGGCCGCCCTGCCGGCTCGCAAGGGCAAGGCCAAAGCCCACCTGCCAGAGGGTGTGGTGGGCCTTCGTTGGATGTAGCGGAAACCGGCGGTGATGGCTCACCGCCGTCACAAAGTTCAAACCAAATCAATTTTCTTGGGCCTGCCGGTTTGCATCCGAGCAATTCCGGGATTATCTTCCCGCCTTGCCGGAACCGGAGCCCCATCGGTCCCATACCGATTGGGGCACAGCGCCAAGAATCTGAAGGCTCTCCCCATCGGGAGATCCATCGAGTTCACCGCCTGAGCCTCCGATCCGACGTCTTTGGGTGCGTGCCCAAAGGGGGACTGGGGGCAAAGCAGGCCCTCGGGGAACTGGGTTGCAGCCCACCCCGTCTGTTTTTGGTAGAGTGACCGGCCCGCCTCGCGAATCGGGCCAGATTCGGTTTTCCTGCCGCATCACCCCGCGAGGCACGCGGTTGTCGTCGGTTCCCCGACGTCCCGCCGATGGAGAGCATCATGATTCGGAATCGCCGTGCTATTCGTTCGCTCGTCGCCGCCGCAGGGTTCGTCACCGGCTTTGCCGCGCTGTCGCCCGCCCTTGCCCAATCGTCCGCCAACGGCCCATCCGCCGGAACGGATGCGGCCTCGGCCGATCTGTCGGCAGCCGCCCAGATCGACCTGGCCGAAGGGTTGATCACCGACCACAAATTGGTGCGGGCCAAATCCATCCTTGCCGCCTTGCAAAGCAAATCGGGAGGGATCGCCCTCTCCGACCGTGAACGCAGCCGCGTTCTGGTGATGTTGGCCAACACCAACCGCCGCCTCAAGGACATGAACCCTGTTGAGGTCAGCCTTCAGACCGCCGATGAGGCTTTGGTCCATGGCGACATCCGCACGGCCATGAACCACGCCGGGGCCGTGATCGCCGCTCCGAAGGCAACCAACGAACAGGTCGCCGCGGCACGCACCCTTGAACATGCCGCTCAAACCCAGCGAGACATCCTGGCCCCTGCTATCGCCGCGTCGCTCGACGCCGGTTGCGAGGCCCTCGATGCGGGGAATCTGTCGCTTGCAAAATCAAACCTTGAAGCGGTCATCCGCTCGGGCGTGACGCTGGAGGCCGGTCAGCAGACCCGTCTTGAGACCGCGCAGATGAACCTTGTGGACGCCCAACGGCTGGCGAATCCGAACCTTGAACCCTCCCGCCGCGTGGATGCGGGCATGATGCAGCCCGGCGTCGTCAAGCGGCGCGAGCCCAAGCCGCCGACCATGCCTGATGCCGCCCCCGCGGCTGCTCCCCCAGCGAGCAACCCCGCACCGGCCCCGGTCGTGGCACCTGCACCCGCCCAGCCGGCTCCTGCCCCTGCCCCCCAGCCGATGCCCGCAGCCCAACCGGTGGCCCAGCCCGAGCCGCAGCCGGCCTCTCCGGCCCCACAGCCAAGCCTGACTGATCCTGTCTCGCCCACCCCGAGCGCCACGCCTCAGCCTGATCCGGCCCCGCAAGATCTGGTGGGTCAGGCGATGTACTTCGAGGCTCAGTCGCTTCTTGCCGAGGCCGACCAGGCGTTCGATCAGGCCCGCTACAACGAGGCGGCCCGCAAATATGACCGTTTGCAGCGCGAGTTTGCGGACAGACTGTCGGCATCGCAGCGCTCCCATATCGTCGCCCGCCTCGCAGAAACCCGCGCCCAGATGGGCGCGAACCCCGGCGGCGTGTTGAGTGATATCGCCGGCCAGAACACGGTCGCCAAGCAGGCCGCCCAGGCCGAGTTCAGCAACGACATGGAGCAATCGCGGAAGGCGTTGGAAAGCGGCGACACCGGCCGCGCCAGCGACCTGGCGGCCTCCGCCGGACTCCGCATCAAGGGTTCGCGTCAGTTCTTCTCGGCCCCCGAGATCGAGGGTTATGAGGCCCAGGTGAGGGACCTGCAGGCCGAGATTGCCAGCCGCACGCAAACCATTACGCAAGCCGCCCTCTCCAAGGCCGAGGCCGAGCGTTCGGCAGAGGCCAGCCGGGCCGCCCAAGATCAGCAGGCGACCAAGTCCCGCAAGATCGTGGAAGCCGTCGATCGGGTTCGGGCCTTGCAGGCCGAGCAGAAGTACGAGGAAGCCCTCGAAGTCACCGAGAGCATTCTGTTCCTTGATCCCATCAGCCCCACAGGCCTGCTCCTCAAGACCATGCTCGAGGACATGCTGATCTATCGCGAGTTCTACGACATCCGCCGCCGCAAGTACGTTTCCTACGCCAACGAAAGCCTCGACAACACCGAGGCCACCATCGCGACGCAAGACGTCATCGAGTATCCGACGGACTGGCCGAAAATCAGTTACAACCGCGGCGAACCCATCGCCTTCGCCGAGACCGAGGAGAACCGCCGCGTCCTCGCCACGCTCGATGGGAAGCGCATCCCCGTCGACTTCAACGAGACCCCGCTCTCCAGCGTGGTGGCCTATCTCGAAACCGTCTCTCAACTCGAGATCGATGTCGACTGGCCGAGCCTCGAACTCGTGGGCGTCAACAAAGAATCGCCGGTGACCCTCAACCTTTCGAAGGTTCAGTTGCGGGCGGTGCTCGACCGCGTCCTCGAGAAAGCCAGCGTCGACACCACGAACGGCGCTGCTTGGACGATCTCCGACGGTGTGATCAACATCGCCTCGCGCGAGGTCATCAACAGGAACAAGGCCCTCGTGGTGTACACGGTCCGTGATCTCCTCTTCGAGATCCCGAACTACGACAACGCCCCCGAGTTCGATCTCCAGACCGTGCTCCAGTCCAATCAGGGCGGCGGCGGACAGTCGCCGTTCACGGACGGCCAAGAGCAGGAAGGCGACCGCCGGACGCTCGAGGAGCGCACCGATGAACTCGTGGACATCATCACCGCCAACGTCGACCAGAACGGCTGGCAGGACAACGGCGGCGACGTCGGCACCGTGCAACGGTTTCAGGGCAACCTGATCGTCACGCAGACGCCGGCCAACCACCGCGCCATCCAAGGGCTTCTCTCGAAACTCCGCGAGCAGCGGGCCTTGCAGGTGAACGTCGAGACGCGCTTCCTGCTCGTCAGCACCAACTTCTTCGAGCAGATCGGCTTCGACCTCGATGTCTACTTCAACGGCGACAACAACCAAGTTCGCGCCGCCCGTGCCGCCAACCCCGCCGGGCAGATCCAGCCCTCCGACTTCTTCAACCCCAACACCGGCCAGTACAGCCGCCGCTTTGCACCGCCGCCCTTTGACATTGACGGCGACGGCGAACCCGACAACCAGCCCTCCCAGGCGGCGACTCTGCCGTCACCGCTCTCGGTGATCGGCGCCCCGCAGAACAGCCTCGGCCTCACCGAACTGCTCTCCGACACTTCGTTCGCCTCACGCATCATCCAAGAGGCCCCGGCGTTGGGCATCGCCGGCCAGTTCTTGGACGACATTCAGGTCGATTTCTTCATCAAGGCCACGCAGGCCGACACCCGCACCGTCAGCCTCACCGCGCCCCGTCTCACGTTCATGAACGGGCAACGGGCCAACATCTCGGTCGCAACGCAGATCGCCTTCGTCTCAGACCTCAACCCGGTCGTTTCCGAATCGGCCGTCGGCTTCGATCCCGACCTCGAAGTCGTCTCCGAGGGCGTCGTGCTCGACGTCGAGGGTGTGGTTTCCTCGGACCGCCGGTATGTCACCATCAACGTACAGACCGCCGTTTCCAAGGTCGAAGGCTTCGCGAACGCACCCGTGACGGCCGTTGCGGGCGGCCAGTTGGTGAACTCGGCCGACACGCAGTCGTTCATTCAGTTGCCCACCGTCACTGTGACGCAGGTCAACACCACCTCGGTGGTGCCCGATCAGGGCACCATCCTCTTGGGTGGCCAGCGTCTCATCACCGAGTCGGAAGTCGAGACCGGCGTCCCCGTGCTCTCCAAGATCCCCATCCTCAACCGCTTCTTCACCAACCGCACCGAAAGCCGCGAAGAGCAGACCTTGCTCATCCTCATCAAGCCCACCGTGCTCATCCAGAGCGAGCAGGAGGAAAAGAACTTCCCCGGCCTGCTGGATTCGGTGCAGTTCTCCAACTGACCGCCACTCCCCTTTTCCTCGCTATTTTCGCCGCCCGCGTGAGTTTCACGCGGGCGGCGTTCTTTTTGGCTTTGGCACCCTCTCCCCTTGTTCCCCTGCCGATTCCCGGCTCCTTCCAGCGATGAAAACCGCCGCCACCCTCATGCCCTACCCGCTATCATGGTTCCGATTCCTTCGGAACGTTCCAGACCGGCCATCACCGTTTTAGACCCTCGCCCCGATCGCCCGCGAGAGGAGACCGCCTCCAATGCCCCCAGCCGAGTCCCGCATCCGCGTGAAGCGCCAGGACAACGTCACGCAGGTCGAGTTTGTTGACCGCAACATCCTCGATGAGGCCAACATCCAGATGATCGGCGAGGACATCTCCCGACTCATCGACGCCGAGACCAACCCGAAACTGGTGATCAGTTTTGCCAACGTCGAACACCTTTCGTCGGCGGCTCTCGGCACGCTCATCACCATCAACAACCGCATCCGAACCCGTTCGGGCCAGTTGCGCCTCGCCAACATCGATCCGCAGATCTACGAGGTCTTCGTGATTACCAGGCTCAACAAACTCTTTCAGATCCACGAGTCCGTCGATGAGGCCGTCAAGAGTCTTGCCTGAATCGAAGCGCGGGTCCACCAGGCCGAACGACCTCCCGCATTGTCACCCTTCGCTCCCCGCGATGCCAGACGCTGATCACAGTCCGGATTCCGCGCGGCTTTTGGTCACCAACCAGCCCGGCGAGGTCGACCGCGCCCAAGATCAAATCGTCGCCGCGGCCGAACGCCACCACTATCCCAAGGCGTCTATCTTCGCGCTGCGCCTTTCCCTGCAAGAGGCCGTGAGCAACGCCTTCCGCCACGGCCACAAGGCCCTGCCCCCCACCACGCCCGTCACCATCGACTATGACGTGGGTGATTCTCGCATCCGAGTGGCCGTGCAAGATCAAGGCCCAGGCTTTGATCCATCCAGCGTCCCCGACCCGACCCTCGAAACCAACCTCGAAATTCCTTCGGGCCGCGGCTTGTTTCTTATGAAGGCCTACATGGAATCGCTCACGTACAACCCTTCGGGCAATCGCCTGGAAATGGTGTACCGGCACCCCGGCAACGAGGGCGGCTGAGGACCAACGGCCCTTTCTCCCCGCATCCTGAATCGTGCTCTCCCCGAACTCAGTGTGTCTACGATCCGGTTTCTGGTGTAGAATGATTCTAAGAAGCATTCAAAGGAACTCCCTCCATGAGCCTCACGCTCCCGATTTACATGGATCACGCCGCCACCACTCCCTGCGACCCGGTTGTGGTCGATGCCATGGTCCCCATCATGTTGAACACGTTCGGAAACCCGGGCAGCCGGAACCACCGGTTTGGCTGGGAGGCCGAAGCCGCGGTTGATGAAGCGCGCGAGCAGGTCGCCCGCATCTTGGGGGCCGACGAGAAGGAAATCATTTTCACGTCGGGCTCGACCGAGGCCAACAACCTCGCCATCAAGGGCGCGGCGTACATGTACGAAAAGGCTCCGGCCGGCAGCGGCAAACCCCGAGGCCACATCGTTTCGTGCATCATCGAGCACAAGGCGGTCCTGGACCCGTGCAAGCGTCTCCAGAAGGAAGGCTTCGAGGTCACCTTCATCGAACCGCCGGAAGATGGCGTGGTGACAGCCGAGCACGTGAAGGCCGCGCTCCGTCCCGACACCATTTTGGTTTCGATCATGTGGGCCAACAACGAGATCGGCACGATCAATGAGGTTGAGGCTATCGGCAAACTCTGCAAGGAACGCGAGGTTCTCTTCCACACCGACGCCACGCAAGCGGTCGGCAAAATCCCCACCGATGTCGAGAAGGCCGGGGTCGATCTGCTCTCGCTCTCGGCCCACAAACTTTATGGCCCCAAGGGTGTGGGTGCGCTGTACGTCCGTCGTCGCAAGCCCCGCGTGCGCCTGCAAAGCCTGCAGGATGGAGGCGGTCAGGAGCGTGGCTTCCGCTCGGGAACGCTCAACACCTCTGGTATCGTCGGCTTGGGCAAGGCTTGCGAAGTGGCCATGGCGACTATGGCGTCCGAGGCCGTCCGCCTCACCAAACTGCGTGAGAAGATGGAGCACGAACTCACCACCCGCCTTGATTCTTCCAAACTTAACGGACACCCGCAGCGCCGCCTCCCGCACATCGCCAACATCTCCTTCGGCTTTGTCGAGGGCGAGGGCCTGATGATGGCGATCAAGGACATCGCCTGCTCCAGCGGATCGGCGTGCACCAGCGCAAGCCTCGAACCCAGTTATGTGCTGAAGGGGCTGGGCGTGGGAGACGAACTCGCGCACAGTTCGCTCCGCCTCAGCCTCGGCCGCTCGACCACCGAAGAACAGGTGGACTTCGCCGTCGAGAAGATCGTTTTCGCCGTCAATCGGCTACGCGAGATGAGCCCCCTCTATGACATGCACAAGGAAGGGATCGACCTGAGCAAGGTCGAGTGGGCCCACCACTGATCCCACGACCGAAACCAGCCCCCCGCTCAAGACCCCAACCCCTCGCGCCCGCGCTTTCCGCGAGCGCAGCCTGACACGAAAGGACGGAGTATTTCATGGCATACGGCCCCAAAATCATCGATCATTACGAGAATCCCCGCAACGTCGGCTCCTTCGGCACTCAGGCCGAGATCAAATCACGCATGGATGTCGGCGTCGGCCTCGTCGGCGCTCCCGAGTGCGGCGACGTCATGCAACTCCAGATCAAGGTCAACCCCGCCACCGGCAAGATCGACGACGCCAAGTTCAAGTGCTTCGGCTGCGGGTCGGCGATCGCCTCCTCCTCCCTCGCAACCGAGTGGCTCAAGGGCCGCACCGTCGATGAGGCTCAGGCGATCAAGAACACCCAGATCGTCGAAGAACTCTCTCTCCCCCCCGTCAAGATTCACTGCTCCGTCCTGGCCGAAGACGCCATCCGCGCGGCTCTCGAAGACTACCGCACCAAGAACGGCATCACCGCTCCCGCTGCAGAGCCAGCACACGCCTGAGCCTTTCGCCGCAACCGTCCCCACTCCCCATACTTGAACCACGCGCCATCCGCACTCGTATCATCTGCGTAAGGAGCATCCATCCATGTCCGCCATCCACACGCACGAGCCCCATACCAGCCACGCCCCCGAAACCCAGGGCCTTCTTCTCACGCCGGAAGCCGCGGATCGCGTCCGCGCAATCATCGCCGAGCAGGAACTGAACCCCGAAACCGTCCGCCTGCGGGTGGGCGTCAAGGGCGGCGGCTGCTCCGGTTTCTCCTACATTCTCGACCTAACCGAGACTCAGAAAGACACCGACGAACTCTTCGAACGCCACGGCATCAAGGTCATTTGCGACCCCAAGAGCCTCCTCTATCTCAACGGCACCACCGTCCACTTCAAGGACGAGATCATGCAAAGCGGGTTCGTCTTTGAGAACCCCAACGCTTCGGGCACCTGTGGCTGCGGCAGCAGTTTCAACGCCTGAGTTTCACCCCCACCCCCCCAGCGTCCCCTTCCAGACCGCCCACTTGTGGGCGGTCTTTTTTTCGACTACCCTCCCCTTCGTCACGTCCGGATAAACCCCGACGCAACCTTTCGCCCCCCACTTTTCCACTCACTTTTCCCCCACGGCCCTCCCCATGAGCCAGATGTCCACCCCGCTCGAAACCACCCACGGCTATTCGCCGCCCTCCGTCACCCAGTTCAGCGTCTTCCTCACCAACAAAGTCGGCAAACTCTTTGACCTCGTCGAGTCCTTCGATGGGTCACCCACCCACATCTGCGCACTCTCCGTGCACGAAGCCAGCGACCACGCCGTCGTTCGCATCATCACCACGTCCGCGGCAGAGGCACGCAGCATCCTCCGCACCCAAGGCCTCCCCTTCAGCGAGCGCGACGTCCTCGTGGTCGAACTCTCAGAGAAAAAGACGCTGAGCCACATGTGCCTGTGTCTGCTGAGCGCTGAACTCTCCATCCACTTCGCCTACCCCCTGATGATGCCCGCCGGAAGTTCCTCAACCATCGCCCTCGCGGTCGACGATCTCACGCTCGGCGGCCAGATCCTCCGTCGCAAAGAGTTCCGGCTCTTGGGCGAGGCCGACCTGCAACGCCACGACTGACCGTCAGCACAAGGCGAAAGCCCGCAAAGACGAACCTCCACGCGCCGCCGTCCGGCCGCCGGGCTGCTTCTCGCTGGTTCGCGCTGCGGCCACACGGATCAGCGGCCGCGGCACCATCATCCAAGGGCCCACGCGACTCTTCAACCCCGCGCCGCCCTCATGCCGATAATCAATTCCGTATGCCCGAAACGCGAAACAAACGCCCCCTTAACGCACGTCCCGCCACCCTTGCCCGTCAGGCGGGCCTTTTGGTCGCGCTCGCGGGTTGGGCCTTCGTCATCGCGAGCATGATCGGGTTCGACCGCGCCGATCCGCCCTCGCACATCGTCTCTCCCGCCAACGACCCTGTCCAAAACTGGTGCGGGCCCATCGGTGCCGCCGTCGCCTACACCCTTTTCGTCAACCTTGGGTTCGGTGCATGGGTTATCACCATCCTCTCCGGCCTCGGCATCCTCTCCGCGGCGGCCGGCCAGGTCGTTCGGCACGCGCTCCTCCGCATCATCGGCCTTGTGATGCTCGCCGCGGCGTTCAGCGGCATCCAGCACCTCGTTTTGCCCGGCACCGGCGTCTTCCCAGAACTCTCCGGTGGCCACGTCGGCAATGTCATCGTGGGCGAACTCTCTACCCGCATCGGGCCCTTCGGAACGGGCATCGCCCTCACCGTCATGGGCTTCATCGGAATGATCGTTGCCATGGACGAATGGCTCGCCTGGGCCCTGTCCTGGACGTGGTCTTGGACCCGTTCCATCGGAATCCCCGCGGCTAAGGTCGTCACCGTGGCCGCCGGGGGCGTCGTCCTCACCGCAGGCGAAGCCGCCGCCCGCGTCGCCACGAAGACCGGAACGGGCCTCTTCGCCCGACTTCCCGGCTTCTTCGCCCGGTTGGGTTCGCTCGCCTCCGGGTCCAGCCGCAAAGCCCGCCTGAACGACGTCGATGACGATCAACCCACCAAAGTCCCCGCATCGGTGAGGCGGAACCGATTGGGCGAACGGATCGACGCCAAAACAGCCGCCGCGGCCCTCGCCATCGCCGATCCCGACCTCGAACACACCGGCCCCGATGCGGCTGACGACGAGCCGTTGGCCCCCGCCGGCAAGGCCCCCGCCCACAAGGCGGTTGTGGTCGATGAAGATGAAGACGCCGAGTTGACCGCCGAGGAAGATGCCGACGAAGTTTTGGTCGCCAAGGCCGCGACCACCACCCGCAAACCCGGCAAAGCCGCCGCCCCGGCCACTGACGATTCCGATGATGAAGGCGACGACCTGCCGGGCGCACCGCAGGTGTTCGATTCCGAAGCCCTGAAGGCCAAGATCGCCAAACTGCCAATCGTGTTCGGTCAGTCCAACAAGCAGGTGGCGACGGTGGAGAGCCTTCGCGACCTCCAAGTGATCGACGAAGGCGAATCGTACCGGTTCCCCGGGCTCGATCTCCTCGAAAACCCCGAAGAAAACTTCAATCTCACGCTCGAGAGTTACGTCCGCGAGCAGGCCACAGCGCTCGAATCCGGCCTCAAGCAGTACGGGATCGCCGGTGAAGTCGTCGGGATCGAATCCGGCCCTGTCATCACGCTCTACGACATCCGTCTAGCGCCCGGCACCAAGGTCGCCGCCGTCTCGGCCATCGCCAGCGACCTCGCGCGGGCCCTCAAGGCCGTCAATATCCGCATCGTGGCAAACCAGGCGGGGCGCGACACCATCGGCATCGAAGTTCCCAACGCCCAGAAGGAAAAAGTCCGGCTCAAGGAGTTGATGGGCAAGAACGAGCAGTTCAGCGGCATGAAACTGCCCATGTTCATGGGCAAAGACGCCTCGGGCGAACCCCTCATCGAAGATCTCGCCAAAATGCCCCACATGCTCATCGCCGGCACCACCGGCTCGGGCAAGAGCGTGTGCATGAACACCATCATCATGGGCTTCCTCTACACCAAAAAGCCCAGCGAACTCAAGATGGTCCTCGTCGATCCCAAAATGGTCGAGATGTCCCAGTTCAAGGACATCCCCCACCTCATGTGCCCCGTCGTGACCGAGATGAACAAAGCCGCGGCTATCCTCGAATGGGCCTGCACCAAAATGGACGAGCGGTACGAACTCTTGGCCGAGGCCGGCTGCCGCGACATCGCGAGTTACAACGAACTTCCGTGGGACGAACTCAAGGAACGCCTCAACGCCAAGACCCCCGAGGAAGAATCGCGGATCCCGCGCAAACTGCCCTACATGGTCTTCATCATCGATGAACTCGCCGACCTCATGATGACCGCCAAGGACGTTGAAGGACACATCATCCGCATCGCCCAGAAGGCCCGCGCCGTCGGCATGCACCTCATCTTGGCCACCCAACGCCCGCAGGCCAACGTCGTCACCGGCCTCATCAAGAGCAACATGCCCTGCCGCGTGGCCTTCCGCGTCTCCAGCGGCATGGACAGCCGCATCGTGCTCGATAGCAAGGGAGCCGAACTGCTCCTCGGCCACGGCGACATGCTCTTCCTCAACCCCCGCACCAACAAACTCAGCCGCTCGCAGGGCACGCTGGTTGACGACCGCGAGATCCGCCGCGTCGTCAAGTTCATGAAGGAGATCGCCGCACCGTCCTTCGAACGCTCACTCATCCAGTTGGGCACCAAGGCCGGCGAGGGCACCGACGCCGACCGCATCCTGCAGAGCCAGAACAACTCTTCCGCAAGCCTCAAAGCCGCCCAGGAAGACCCGATGTTCACCCGGGCCGTCGAGATCGTTCTGGAGACTAAGCGCGGCAGCGTTTCCCTCCTCCAGCGCCGCCTCGCCATCGGCTACACCCGTTCAAGTCGCCTGATCGACCTCATGGGCATCTCCGGCATCATCTCCGACCACAAGGGCAGCGTCGCCCGCGACGTCCTCATCACCCCCGAAGAATGGGAGATGATGAAGATACTCGCGGCGGAAGAAGCCAAGGCCAAGGGCCTCACCTTCCCCACGATGGAGGCCACCGACGC
>Ga0163144_10012738_pt1 | contig 17622 bp, 14 predicted proteins | sample OliLak19BULKMAT1_FD_123175 | JGI IMG/M metagenome (GOLD analysis project Ga0163144, IMG submission 123175) | Freshwater microbial mat bacterial communities from Lake Vanda, McMurdo Dry Valleys, Antarctica - Oligotrophic Lake LV.19.BULKMAT1 | ecosystem: Environmental > Aquatic > Freshwater >...
AATTTATGGTATCAATATCGTTTTATCCAAATATTACAGGTCTAGGTTCATTAGGAATTTTACTAACAGAGAAAGGACTAAACAATTTAAAATCGAAGTAGATTTGCAGTAAAATAGTTATACCCTCAATTTAATATCTGCAGTCTTGTTAACAAAGCGAAATAAATGAACACATTAGGCAATATATTTAGAATAACATCCTTCGGAGAATCGCATGGTAAAGCCGTTGGTGTGGTAATTGACGGCTGCCCTCCCCTCCTTGAAATTAATATAGATTTTATTCAACACCAACTCAACAAACGCCGTCCTGGCCAATCTGAACTAACGACGGCAAGAAATGAGGAAGATAAGTTGGAAATAATTTCAGGTGTATTTGAAGGTGTTTCCACAGGTGCACCCATCATGTTATTGATACAAAACAAGGATTCGAACTCAGATGATTACCATTCATTAAAAGAAGTTTATAGACCCTCCCATGCAGATTATACCTATCAACAAAAGTATGGCATTCGTGATCATCGTGGGGGCGGAAGATCTTCTGCCCGCATTACTGCAGGCTGGGTAGCTGCAGGTGCTATTGCGAAATTAATCCTCAATATACAGAAAATCAGTGTAACGGCCTATGTAAAACAAATTCACAAAATTGCGCTTGAAATTCCTTATGATCAAATTGACCTTAGCTTAATCGAATCAAATCCTGTTCGTTGTCCGAATCCTGAAACGGCCGAACGCATGATTCAGGAAATATTTAAAGCTAAAAATGAAGGAGATAGCCTTGGTGGAATCATTTCATGTCTCATACAAAATTGCCCTGTTGGCGTTGGCGAACCTGTTTTTGACAAGCTGAATGCAAAACTTTCACACGCTATTATGAGTATCAATGCCGTGAAAGGTATTCAGTTTGGTGATGGTTTTAATTCTATAAATTTTAAAGGTTCCGAATTGAATGATGCATTAACCCTCGATAATTCAGGAAACATAAAAACTTTAAGCAATCATTCAGGAGGCATTCAAGGGGGCATCAGCAATGGCGAAGCTATATATTTTGAAACCGCTTTTAAGCCGACAGCCACCATTGGTAAAGAACAAAAAACTGTGGATACCAAGGGAAATGAAACCATTTTAAGTGCCAAAGGACGACATGATCCTTGTGTTTTACCTCGCGCTGTGCCTATTGTAGAAGCTATGGCCGCATGTGTAATTGCCGATTTAATATTGGCGCAAAAGGCATACAGTCTGTAGAAAACATTGTTTGTAATTTTATCTAGTAAGGTGTTGTTTTGAAGCTATGTCGGAAGAAAACCCTGTTATAGAGCTTAAGAATGCCTTTATTTTTCAAGGCCAGAATTTGATACTTCAAAGTGTTGACTTAAAAGTATCGTCAGGTGAATTGGTGTATATGGTTGGTAAAACAGGCTCGGGAAAAAGCAGTTTACTAAAAACGCTTTATGGCGATGTTCCGTTAAAAGAAGGTCATGGGCAAGTAGCGGGTTATGATTTGACAAAAATCAAAAAAAAAGAAATTCCCTATTTCAGAAGAAAACTTGGTATTGTATTTCAAGATTTCAATTTATTGAGTGATAGAAATGTTTATCAGAACCTCCATTTTATATTAAAAGCAACCGGTTGGAAATCTAAAAACGAAATTGACAACCGAATAGACCAAGTTCTTCAGCTTGTTGGTCTTGACCATAAAGGCTTCAAAATGATCTATGAACTTTCAGGCGGTGAACAACAGCGCATCGTTATTGCAAGAGCTATTCTCAATAAACCAGAAGTTATATTAGCAGATGAACCAACCGGTAATCTTGACCCGGATGTAACCGATAATATAATGCAACTCCTCTATGATATTTGTCATCAAGGAACTGCCATTCTTATTGCCACCCATGATTACCGCATCATAAAAAAATTTCCAGGAAAAATTTACCGAACGGAGGAAGGAAGAGTTGAGGAAGTGAGGTTTGTTGGGTAGGTTTGGAATTGCCTTGAGAGACTCATAAACTATAATCAACGTTGCTCGTGTCTCACGAGTTACAAATTTTTTTAAGTCTGGTAGTTAAGGACTTTTTGAGCTTGTCGCTAATCCTGAATAACCTCCAACGAACTCTCTTCCCTGGCACTGCAATAAAAGCCGTGTTTTCCAATAAGTTATACCGATTAAACAAAATAAATAGTCCAATTTTTATTTTACGGGTTTTGAACTATTATTTTGTTATATCGGCATTAACTCCCGACACAAATCGGGATAAATTTAATAGATAGCTTTAGACTATCTAATAAATACAGTTGGTATTATTTGGAGTATTTCCGTAGACCTCCGAATTTTCAAAACGTCCGAGGTTTTTGAAACGTCCGAGGTTTTTGAAACGTCCGAGGTTTCCAAAACGTCCGAGGTTTCCAAAACGTCCGAGGTTTCCAAAACGTCCGAGGTTTTTGAAACCTCGGACGTTTGACCGCATTTAAAATCAATAAAAAAAGCCGACAATTTTGTCAGCTTTCTTTAAGAGTAGCGGGAAGCAGGATCGAACTGCCGACCTCCGGGTTATGAATCCGACGCTCTAACCATCTGAGCTATCCCGCCGTTTTTTGAATACTGCAAAAGTAAGACTTTTGAATAGAAATAAAAAAGATAGAGTAGAAATTCTTTTTAAGAATTGCCCTTTTCTAAAAATTCAATCTGTCGTAAATTTTAGTTCATTTCAGCATAAGCTTCCACCGGAAGACAAGCACAAACTAAATTTCTGTCGCCATAAGTATTATCTATCCTTGAAACACTTGGCCAAAACTTGTTGTTTTTGATATAAGACAATGGGTAAACAGCTTTTTCACGGCTGTATGGCTTATCCCAATTGTCAGACATCACTACTGATGCTGTATGCGGTGCATTGTGTAACACATTGTTTTCTTTATCTGCCACTCCCATTTCAATTTCTCTTATCTCATTTCTTATTTCTATCATGGCATCACAAAAACGATCCAATTCATCCTGACTTTCGCTCTCAGTTGGTTCTATCATCATTGTACCTGAAACAGGGAAAGATACTGTTGGTGCGTGGAATCCATAGTCCATCAATCTTTTTGCAATATCACCAACTTCTACGCCCGTTGTAGCTTTAAACACACGGGTATCAATAATCATTTCATGCGCAACAGTTCCATGCTCGTCAGCAAATAAGGAATCATAGTGACCATTTAATCTTGCACGTATGTAATTTGCATTCAATATGGCTGTTTCAGTGGCTTGTCTAAGTCCATCAGGTCCCATCATTTTTATGTAGGCATAAGAAATAAGCAGTATGGATGCACTTCCATAAGGTGCTGCTGAAATAGCGTGAATGGCTTTATCACCACCCGTTTTAATTAAAGGATTTCCAGGCAAATAAGGTGCAAGATGGGCTGCAACTCCAATGGGTCCCATTCCAGGGCCACCTCCACCATGAGGAATGCAGAATGTTTTATGTAGATTCAGGTGGCAAACGTCAGCACCAATCATTCCTGGGCTAGTTAAGCCAACTTGGGCATTCATATTGGCTCCATCCATATAAACCTGACCACCATTGGTGTGAATAATGTCGGTGATTTCAGTTATTGTTTCTTCATAAATACCATACGTTGAAGGATATGTTACCATTAAGCAAGCAAGATTTTCTTTGTTGGCCTCTGCCTTTGCTTTCAAATCTTCCACATCAATGTATCCATTCGACAAACATTTAACAATAAGTATTTTCATACCTGCCATTACAGCACTGGCAGGATTGGTGCCATGTGCCGACTCAGGAATCAATGCAATATTTCGGTGGCTGTGGTTTATATCTTTAAAATATTCACGTATAACCATTAAACCTGCATACTCACCTTGTGATCCTGCGTTAGGCTGTAAACTCATGGCCGCAAAACCTGTTATTTCACATAGGTCTTTATTGAGTTCATCAAGTATTTGTGTGTAGGCTTTTGCCTGATCAATTGGGGCGAATGGGTGAAGCTGGTTGAATTCAGGCCAAGTAACTGGAATCATTTCAGAGGTTGCATTCAATTTCATAGTGCAACTTCCAAGCGAAATCATACTCTGACACAATGACAAATCTTTAACTTCCAAAGACTTGATATAGCGCAACATTTCGTGCTCCGATTGGTATGTATTAAAAATAGGATGCAGCATAAAATTGCTCACTCTATCGAAAGAAGAATTAAATCCTGCTTCGGCAGTATCTGCTAATTTTGTAACATCAATGGTACCTTTGTTTGCTCCACTTGTAAACGCGTTGATAATATTTTGAAGATCAGTGATTGTTGTTGTTTCGTCAACCGAAATTCCAATATATGAATCAAAATAGCGGAAGTTTATTTCAGATTTTAAAGCTTTCTCACGAATGCCATTCATTCTGCTGCTATCCACTTCAACACATAAGGTATCAAAATAGTCTTTATTGATTTGATTAAATCCTGCGGCCTTCAAAGCTCTATTCAATAAATTGGCAGAAGAATTTACACGTTTCGCAATCTTTTTTAAACCATCAGGTCCATGATAAACGGCATACATACTGGCCATAATAGCAAGTAACACTTGTGCTGTACAGATATTGCTTGTAGCTTTATCTCGGCGGATGTGTTGTTCACGCGTCTGAAGTGCCATTCGCAATGCTCTGTTGCCTTGGGCATCAATAGAAACACCTATTATTCTTCCCGGTATCTGTCGTTTGTACTCATCTTTGGTTGCAAAAAATGCCGCGTGAGGTCCACCATATCCCAAGGGCACGCCAAATCTTTGAGAATTACCAACCACGCAATCTGCACCAAACTCACCTGGTGGTGTTAATAAGCTCAATGAAAGCAAATCAGCGCCAACAGCAACGAGAACGCTCACAGAATGCGCCTTTTCACAAAACGCTTTATAATCGTATAAACAGCCCTTATTATCGGAGTACTGAACATAGGCACCAAAATATTCTTTCGTAAAATCTACTGTATTTGGATCACCTATTACCAACTCAATTCCAATTGGTTCTGAACGTGTTATTAAAACATCGAGGGTTTGTGGAAATACATCTTTACTTACAAAAAATTTATTGCCTTGATCTTTTGATCTTAATGCATCAAACATGTGCATTGCTTCTGCGGCTGCGGTCGCTTCATCTAATAGAGAAGCATTTGCAATTGGTAATCCAGTTAAATCAATTATTGTTGTTTGAAAATTTAATAGGGCTTCTAATCTTCCTTGAGAAATTTCCGCTTGATAAGGTGTATATTGGGTGTACCAACCCGGATTTTCCATGATATTGCGCAAAATAACACCTGGCGTTATGCAATTTGAATATCCTAAACCAATATAGGTTTTGTAAATTTTGTTCTGAGAAGCAACTTTCTTAAGATCATTTAAAAACTGAAATTCAGAAACTGCTGCTGAAACATTAAGATCATTCTTAAGCCGAATGTTAGCTGGAACCGTTTCTTCTATTAATTCCTCAATTGTTGAAACACCAATTGTCTTCAACATATTTACTCTCTCCTCACTGGTAGGACTAGTATGTCTTGCACTAAATTTTTCGAATCCGTAAACAGAATTTTGCATAGCTATTTTTTAAAATTTTGTGCGAATTTACAACAAGGAGTGAAAGCAAAAAAAGAAAAAACACTTTTAGATTAATTCTTTTTAAAAAGGATGATTATTTTAACAAAATTTACAATGTAAATACGGATTATTCCAACTTTTTCAATTTTAGAAGAAAGTATCTACGCAGCTTGTGTTTCTGCTTCTTTGTGTATTTTTTTAATAAGGCCTTGTAACACATTGCCAGGACCAACTTCTGTAAAACTTGTTGCTCCATCAGCAACCATTTGCTGTATTATTTGAGTCCATTTTACAGGAGCGGTGAGTTGTTTAATAAGATTAGTGCGGATTTCGTTTGGATCAACTACCGCATGAGCTGTCACATTTTGATACACCGGACAAATTGGTTTCGAAAATAATGTGGCGGCAATGGCAGCTTCTAGTTCAATGCGCGCAGGTTCCATTAATGGAGAGTGAAATGCACCACCTACAGGCAATATTAAAGCTCTTTTGGCACCTGCTTCTTTTAGTTTTTCACAGGCTATATTCACCCCAATAACACTTCCAGAAATTACTAATTGGCCCGGACAGTTATAATTGGCAGCCACAACAATCTCATCAATAATGGAAGCACAGATTTCTTCAACTTTTTCATCTTCAAGTCCAAGAACAGCTGCCATTGTAGAGGGAACCAGTTCACAAGCTTTTTGCATGGCTAAAGCGCGCTTATAAACCAGATTTAAACCATCCTCAAAATTGAGTGTTCCATTGGCAACCAATGCTGAAAATTCGCCAAGTGAATGTCCCGCCACCATATCAGGTTTAAAATCTGGGATACACATTGACTTTATGACTGAATGAATAAAGATTGCGGGTTGCGTAATCCGGGTTGCTTTAAGACCTTCGATGGTTCCTTCAAACATCTCATCACTTATTCTAAAGCCTAATAAAGAATTAGCCTGCTCAAATAATTCTTTTGCATCTGAATTACCTTCATAAAGCTCTTTGCCCATCCCCACAAATTGAGAACCCTGACCAGGATAAATGTATGCTTTCATATTTCTGTTATAAATTAGTTTTGAATGGGCAATAATAAGAGATGTTGTTTAAATTATGAGTGTTTTTTTCTAATTATTGTTTTAATAATTGGTATGGAAAGTTAATATTTTGTTAGATTCGCAGTGTTAATTCTAAAAGGCATTAACAATTAAAATACAACTATGAAAATCAAAGCATCTATTATTCTACTTTTTTTATCCGCCATTTTCTTCAGTAATTGCAAGGAATCGGGACCTGAACCAATTTCCCCAACAAAAGGGACTTTGCAAATACAATTTATTCACACTTGGGCGATGGATAGTCATGTGTTTGAATTGAATAAAAAACTCTTTCACCCAACAACCTCTGATACATTAACTTTTACTAAACTTATGTATTATGTTTCCAATATTCAATTAAAAAACAGCGACGGTTCTTGGTGGATAAGTCCGGAAAGCTATTACTTGATAGATGTATCAAAACCTGCTTCCATGATTCTGAACATTATTGATATTCCTACGGGCACTTATTCCGAAATGAAATACGTAATGGGAGTTGATAGTCTTAGAAACGTATCAGGGTCGCAAACAGGCGCTTTATCTACAGCTAACGTTATGTTTTGGGATTGGAATTCCGGATATATTATGCTCAAAGCAGAAGGGATTTCCCAAAATTCAGCTACTAAAAGTTTTGCTTTTCATTTAGGTGGATTCAGTGGGGTTAATTATATTGTTACCCAAAAATCAACAAATTTTCTTGGTAAAAGCTTAAACATTTCTGATTCAAAAATGCCTATTTTGGCTATCCTAGCTAACCCTGCAAGATTGTGGCATACTTCACCAAGTCTATCAGTTACAAATGCAATACAAATGCCAGGTGCGAAAGCAAAAGTTATGGCAAAGGATTTTTATGATGGCATTACATTTGAATCGTTGCAGGAATAAAAAGTATGAAATCTAAAAACATAGCTGTTTCATTTTTCATTCTATCCCTTCTGGTGATTAGTATTAATTCGTGTAAGGATGATAGTATTACTGAGCCTTCAACCGAATTCAAGGGATTAAATTATCCTTCCTATTTTGGCTTACCCCACTATAATTTTACATCCAATCCGCTTACTGCCAAAGGTGTACAACTTGGCCGTGAGTTATTCTATGATCCGATACTCTCTATTGATAGTACTATATCCTGCGGTTCATGTCATTCACAGACCCATGCATTTGCCGACCATAACGGAGGGTTTAGTGAAGGTGTAAATCAAGCAAAAGGAAACAGAAATGCGCCTGCAATTTTCAATTTGGCTTGGAACACCTCTTTTATGTTGGATGGTGGTATTAATCACATAGAAATAATGCCACTCGCTCCTATTGTAAACCCACTTGAAATGAACGAGACTATTTCAAATGTATTATTGAAATTAAACAGACACCGTGATTATCCTACCAAATTTTATGAGGTTTTTGGTAAAAAAACAATTGATGATCAAATGTTATTTTATGCCATCACACAGTTTCAAGGAACGATCATTTCTGATGGCTCTAAGTATGATATGGTGCAGCAGGGGAAATCAATTTATACAATTGAAGAAAATGCTGGCTATCAGCTATTCAAAACGCATTGTTCAAGTTGTCATAAAGAACCTTTAATTACAGATAACTCATTTAGAAACAATGGTCTTGATACAATTTTTAATGATTTAGGAAGAGAAAAAATTACGCAATTAGCCGAAGATCGTGGAAAATTTAAAGTGCCAAGCTTGCGCAACGTAGAATTAACCTATCCCTATATGCATAATGGGAGTTTTTTTACGCTCGAGTCCGTTATAGATCATTATACCGATGGCATAAAATTGTCTCCAACATTAGACCCAAGATTGTCAAGTAGAATAAAACTAACAGGCGCTGAAAAGTTTCAACTCGTTTCTTTTCTGAAAACATTGACAGACTACACACTTTTAAGCAATCCTAACCTTACAAAACCGAGGTAAAATTGAAGTTATAGAGCGCGTCTATAAAGTAAAATAAAATTTATACGTGATTGAATGTCGAAGGTTTAGATGTGTATGTTTTTGAAAATCCCGTTGCTATTTCATACTTTTAAACATGAAGAGCTGAGAAATATTATCGGCAATCAGCTTACTATCAGCACTTGGAGAGTGAATAAGGTTAACCCTTTCGATATCTAAGGTATTGATAGAATCAAACAACTTAAACAAATTTGCAGAAATAGTAAGTACATTATCTTGGTTTAAAAGATACGATTTATCAAATTGAATCTTTACCTTTCTTGAGTTGATATAAGGCAAACTATAACCTCCGATGTGATAAATGAGCGCATTTACTTTCGGTGAAAGTGCCTCAAATTTAAAATTGATGTATCCTTGAATCATGCCCCAATACATGGGTGCCACAAAGATATTTCCAAGCAGATTATCAGCATTTACTGCAGAGTCTGCTACACCTATCGTAAATTCTAAAGCGTTTACATAATATTTTACGCCTTCATTGGGCGTGGTAAAAGTGATATTCTCATTCAGAACTTTTTTCTCCTCATAGTCAACCATATAGTATTGTTTATTAGCAGGTATTTCAAGCTTGTCTTCTGTCGTTAATTTCAGATTATTGATATGGTATGTGAGGGTTGTTGGGGTAATTGTATCGGTTTTGAAATCATGTTTCCAATAATATGTTTTGTTTAAAACCAATGCACTGTCGTTCCAAAGGTGGTCAATTTGTAATGTGATATTTTGTTTATACGGTTTTGGGTCATCATCTTTGCAACCTATTCCTATAATTGTAATTGCGGTAAAAAATGTTAAAACAAATTGATTTATTTTCATACTATGATTAAGACGCAATTTAATTTTTATAAGTTGCATAGCAAGGCTATTGTAGAGTATATTGTGTATTTTGATTAGTTTATTCCGAAGATTCACTCAAAAATCAGAAATAATAAATAATTGATCTGATTTACTTTTATTTTCACTTTAAAGACGGTTTTCAAATTAAATAAACATTATTTTAGCAGACAATTCATGCAGGAGTATTTCAAACTGGCCGGAGAGCTATTTATCCCTGAAAATCTCATTAAGATTGGAGGTTTAGGTTTATTACTATTTATTGTTTTTGCGGAAACAGGTTTATTTGTAGGCTTCTTTTTGCCCGGTGACTCGCTCCTATTTACAGCCGGAATCCTTTGCAGTACCGATGTGCTAGATGTTAAAATTATAACACTGATGTTGGGATTGAATATGGCAGCTATTTTGGGAAATATAACCGGATATCTATTCGGTAAAAGGGTTGGACCAAAATTATTTACACGCAATGATTCGTTTATTTTTAAAAAACGATATATCATTATTACGAAGGCCTTTTACGAACGACACGGTGGGAAAGCCCTTGTTTTGGGAAGATTTTTACCGATAATCAGAACCTTTGCCCCTATTCTAAGTGGTGTGATTAAACTTGAGTTTAAAATATTTTTACTCTACACCGTTATTGGCTCTATCCTTTGGACTTCAGCTATGACGCTCACGGCTTACTATTTGGCCAAAGTCATACCGAACTTAAAGGAAAATTTAGGCTTAGTGGTTTTAGCAATGATAATTCTAACCGCAATTCCAGTCGTAACAACTTACCGTAAGGAAAAAAAGCGTACCGCTCAGGATAAAATTTCTGATATTTAATTTCAAGAAATAATATTTTATTGTTAGCAGCCTAACTCGCCATTCAGAAATTTCTAAAGATTCGATTAAGTAAAAAATCTTACCACTTATTGTTAGGAAAGTTTTCGAAACAACTTCGGCATATCAGAAGTAAATTTAAAATAAGTTATCAAATAGGGATTTGTGTTGCAAACGGCTTATTTTACTTTTTTTTCTGCAAAAAAAAGTAACTACTCAATAAGTTGTGGAAAATCAGATTAAAAAATGTTCAACGCTCAATGTTTAATGTTCAAGGATAGAAGCCGAATAATCCCAGCATTGAAAAAGGATTGAGCCTAAGTATTTAAAATCAAATAATATTTCTTCATTGCTATTAGTTCGTTTAAAAAAATAACTTCCACAACTTATTGAGATGTTACAAAAAAAGTAACAAAAAAGAAATTCAAAAAGTAGAAAAAGATTACTTAGAATATTAAACCATTGGTTTAGATTTAGTGAGTATTATATTATAAATTCTAAAAATCACAATGAGTTGACTCTTTAGTATTAATATAAAAAGAAAGCGGCTTTTTCAACGGAGCAAAGTAAATCTAACCAAATAGCACTACCAAACAGGGAATGATGATTTTGGTCATAAAGAGACTGTTTGATGCGTTGAAAATATTCAATAAAAATCTAATTTAAAAACGCGTTAAACCCTTATAATCATGGGGTCAATAATTAATCTACCGCTAATTTAATGAGGGTATAATGAGTTGATTTACCACCTACAATTTTTCCTTTTTCTTTGGTAGTCTGGCTAGAGAGCGCATAGAAAAAATTATCATACCAACTATCAATGGAATTATAATTAGCTTTTAGTTTCTTATCAGATTCAACTTCGACCAAAGTTTTGGTTGGGTTTTCGATAATTTTACCATCAGCTAAAGAGAAACTATGAATTTTATTAAACGCGATATAGCTATACTTCACTTCATCATTGCTTATTCTTCTTTTAAGTTTTTGAGAAGCATAGAATGGTTTGAAATCTAGTTTAAGCGGAATACAATGTTCAAATTCTTTTTTTCCATCTGCATCAACTCCCAGTACCATTGTGTGGGTATATTGATAACCATCAAACACGGTGCGATATGAAGTAGTTGCCCTACCGTTAGAATAAGATGTATAGGATTCAGTTCTATAAGTTGGATAATAAAATTCAGCTGTAATTAAAAGCTTTTCATCTACCATAATTACTGGATGTGTAACAGCGAGATACTTAGTTGACTTACCACTACTTGCAGCTCTTTTAGCCTTCTTTTCAGCTTTCTCCTTGCTTTTTTCGGTCATAAAGTTATAAAAATTTTTAATTTTATTATAATCGAAATACTTAATATATCTAAGTTTTAAGTTCTCTATTTTTGCTATAAACATTCCAACCGAATAAACAGATGTTACGGTAGTTCCATAAGTTCCTGCAATAGCCAATTCGTCATTTCCTAGATCCGTAATGCTAAATTCTTCAATAGAGAAATCTGTTTCCTTGTTGGTCAAAAGCTTATCAACGGCCACTTCACCGTTATCATCTATTAATGCTACGTTTCTGAATTTTTTATTTTTTACCTTCCTATCAATATAAAATACAGCTAAATATTTTGAATTGACTCGGCTCATTTTTATGATATTTCTGGTATTCCATTCTTCAGGAAGTTCAACGGGCTGTATATCACCATTCTTAAGCTCAACTGTATTTAGGCTGGTTTTGCCTTTTTTGGCGGTAATAATAGCAAAAGTTGTTTTGTCAATTTTGATAAAGTTTGTATTGAGTAAAGCCTTTTTTCCCGGAATTATTAATTCAACCGTTTGCTTTTTTTTACCATCCGGTGAGACGAGGGTTAGATTATTGGTTTTTTTAGTACCATGAAAAATCAGAATCTTTTTTACAATGGTATCATAATAAGAGTTAAAAACACCTTCTTTTCTTCCTTGCAAAGCAAACTTGGTTATAGTTCCCTTTTTTAAACTCTCATTATAAAAGGTTAAGACCACCTCAGATTTCTCTGTTGTTTTGATGGCAAGCCCAATATCATAAAGATTGATAATTCCTCCGGTACCTTGATCTTCACTTAGACTAATTCGCTTAATTTCACCAGTTTGACTGTACAAATTGCCTGAAAGGACTGCAAGGACTAAGATTAATAGAGTTGTTTTATTTATTTTCATCTAGTGGTTTATTTTAGCGTCAAATCAAATGAATAATTTTAACATTCCATAGATAAAAATTGTAAAAAAACGAGAAATATACATGGCACATTTCTCGTTTTTTTAAATCAAATAAGGACTAGGCTGTTGCTGACGCTTTTGGTGATGCAGATAAAATTTCCTCACTGCAACCATCGGCATACTGTTTGAAATTTTTATTAAATAATTCTGCTAGATGATTAGCTTTCTTATCGTATTCTGATGCATTCGCCCAGGTATTTCGTGGGTTAAGTAATTCAGAAGGAACATTATAGCAGGTTTTTGGCATGGCCAATCCAAATACGGGATGATTTTCAAAATCAACCTCATCTAATTGACCTTCCAAGGCTGCAGTAATCATGGCTCTTGTGTAAGATAATTTCATTCTTGATCCCACGCCATAAGAACCACCACTCCAACCTGTGTTGATTAACCAAACACGGATATCAGGATTGGCATTAAGTTTTTTCCCTAACATTTCGGCATACTTGGCTGGATGCAGTGGTAAGAAAGCTTTTCCGAAACATGCAGAAAATGTTGCTTGAGGTTCTGTTACACCTGCTTCTGTACCAGCAACCTTTGCTGTGTAGCCAGAAATAAAATGATACATAGCCTGACCTGACGTTAGTTTTGATATTGGAGGCAATACCCCAAAAGCATCGGCAGTTAGGAAGAATATATTTTCAGGTGCTTTTCCAATAGAAGGCACGGCAATATTATCGATAAAATCAATAGGGTAAGCAACTCTGGTATTTTCGGTAACCGAAATATCAGTAAAACATACTTGATTGGTATTTGGATAAAAACGAACATTTTCTACCAAAGCGCCAGGCTTTATTGCGTTCCAGATTTGCGGCTCCTTTTCCTCTGTCAAATCAACACATTTAGCATAGCAACCACCCTCAAAATTAAAGACAGTTTTATCTGCCCAGCCATGCTCATCATCACCTATTAATTTGCGATTTGGATCTGCTGAAAGCGTTGTTTTACCAGTACCTGACAGTCCAAAAAAGATAGCAGTATCATCATTTTTACCAATATTTGCAGAACAATGCATGGACAAAACACCTTTTAGATGTGGTAAGGTGTAATTTAATACGGTAAATATTCCTTTTTTTATTTCACCAGTGTAACCTGATCCACCAATGAGAATTATTTTTTTGGTAAAATCAATCATCGTAAAATTATGTTGTCTGGTTCCATCATGCCCTGGAATTGCATGGAATGAAGGGGCTGCAAGAATGAGCCATTCTGCTTCTTGTGTGTCTAATTCAGATGAGGTTGGTCTTAAAAACAAGTTGTTGACAAAAACATTTTGATAGGCTGTTTCTGTAACTACTTCAATATTTAAGCGGTAATTAGGATCAGCACAGGCATAAGCATGACGAATATAAAGTTCTTTGCCTTCAAAATGTTTTAAAATTTTGTTCAATAAGCCATCAAATTTAGAACCGTCAATTTTTTGATTTACATCTCCCCACCAAATTACATTTTCTGTATTTGGGTCGGCAACAATAAATTTATCTTTGGGGCTTCTTCCTGTAAATTCACCAGTATCTGCGGCAAGTGCACCTGTATCTGTAAGACGACCTTCATTATTGAGCAGAGCTCTTGTTATTAAGTCTTCTGCATTTAGCTGAATATAAGCCGCTGCTGTTTTTGAAATAATTTGTGATACGATTGGATGATGTTTCATTATTTAACTTTTATTTGAATTGTGTTGTTCAACTTTAATCGGTACTTATTTTTTAAAGTTTTCAAAGGTAATAAAATCAACTAAAATTTACGCATTTAGTGTCGAATAAACAATTATCTAAATATTTAATTTTGAGATTATTATAGATTTTATATAAAGCTATTTAGAATAATTATAAATAAATATGGCATCATACCCTTTTTGCACGATATTCTTTTGAAAGCAGATAGTTCAGTACCTTTTGGCACAAATCTCCTTGAATAATAATTTCACCATCCTTTACTGAGCCACCTGTGCCGCAATGTTTCTTTATTTCTTTTGAGAGGGTATCCAAATCAGTTTCAGAGCCAATAAAACGTTGTACTAAGGTTGCCCTTTTCCCTGCTCTGCCTTGGGTAGAAATTCTAACATGTAAATTCTGTTTGTATGGTGGCAAGGTTTCTTGCTCCTCATTTTTAATATTTTGAGGAGAATATTCTGGATTTGTACTGTAAACAATGCCTTGAAAGTTTTTGTTTTTGTTAGACATAAAATAAATCGATTATGAAATAAAAAAAATACGAGATTAAATTTGATTCTTGGTGTATCTGATTTTTTTTTGTAAAAATAGTTTTTTAAAGAATTATAAGAGCATCTTTCTTGAAATTTTCAATAATGCGGATGCAATAATTAAATGCAACTTTATAAGGTGGCTTAAAAACCAAACATTTTTTTTAATTGAGATTTAAAAAATAAATTTACTGAAATAAATTCTTACCAAATTATGGTTAAATTTGAAAAGTTTTTATTTCACCATAAATTTGGTGTTATTTTAAAATCAAATAAGTAATTTCAAGATAAATAGACAAACAAAAATATGTTAAAAAATAATTTCAATTACACTGCAATTGCGTCGTCATATGCCTCTCGCTCCCTAAGAACTAAAAGAGTCGAATTCTTGATAGATATAGAAAAAGTTACAAAATAGTCCAATATGATTTTACATTGCATCTATGCTTGATATTGACTTAAATTATGCAATAGATGATCGCTATTTTGAAATAAAAATGAGAAGAGACTTCTCTTATCAAATAATGTCAACGCTAAAAAAAGAGAAAGTTATTGACAACAAAAAATCAAACAAATAAGTTCCCATATCTCAATTATGAAAAACAATACTCCCAATATGAAACTAAAACTATTATTGCTTTCAATTTTCTTCATTTCATCATTCAATTTATTCTCTCAAAACAAAGACACATTAGTCACTGCACCTACAGTAACACCAACTCCGCCGCCTTCTGCAACCCCAACTCCGTCGCCAACCCTAACTAAGGTAGAAGATAAGGGATTGCTAAAAAATGTGAGATTTGGACTTCAAATAGCCCCATCCATCAATTATTTTAAAGTATTAAATAAAAAAGCAAGCAATGGAAAGCCTTTAGGCAAAATTTCAGGAGGATTATTACTTGAATTTAAAATCACTGAAGCTATAAGCTTTCAAACAGGATTGGGAATAAATCTTGATGGTGGAAAAATAAGCTACACTAATGACTTTTCATCAGCCGAAGGCTCAATTAATACCCGATATTTCTATAACAAAACTGAAGAAGATATTTTAGCGTATGATAATAAATATCGAAATAATTCAGGCTATAGAGAATTTATTTTGATATCGAGGAAGTATTCTCACTCTTTTGTATCAATTCCATTGAATTTAAGAATGAAAACTAGCTACTACCACGGCAATAGGAAAAAATCAAATAAATTGAGATATTTTGGCCAAATAGGCTTTGATCTACAAATAGCCACGAGCAGACTTTCTGCATCAGATCTTGTGCGTGAAGTTAGTTATGACCAAGATAACAATGAAGTCATTAACTCTACAGAAATAGAACTTAATGGCATCACTACAAAAAAAGATATTTCAGCACTCAATATTCCCTTAAATCTTGGCCTTGGTATTGAAAAAAAAATAAGTGAAACCAATGCAATTTTATTCAGTTTAAATTTGTATCCAGGTTTTGTAAGTGTATTGAATGCAGAATCAAAATATATGGTACGTGCTACACGTAATACTTCAAACTCAGCAGATTTTACATCCTTTAAGCAGGATGTTAATTCTAGAAGGCTAGCATTCAATATTGGATTTTTATTTTAAATCAAATCAGAAATAATTAAGTAATATCAGAGCAGAAACAAATTATTATCTCAGCCTAAATAATACTATAAAAAAACAAACCTTAGTATCAACAATTTTAAGTTAAAATATACCTAAAATCAGCAAGTCCAAAATTTGGGAATAAGAATTTTTTATTTTGAAACTAGTTATGTGGTAACCTCAAAATTCATTTGAAGGGTTCGATATTTCATGGATTAGAGTGATAGTTTCGCAATCAAAATATATTTGCAATTATTAATTTAGGGAATACCTTTACAGACAAATAAAGTGGAGTTGCAATTTACAAAAGAATATAAAGGCATTCTTATTTCATGCATAATTGGAATAATAGGATTTTTAGCATCCCCTTATCTCCCATCTGCCTTTAACAGTATTTTACTGGCACTATTACTTGGCATTATTATTGGGAATTTGATTAAAATACCTCAAGATTTTCAATCTGGTATTAGCTTCACAAGCAGTAAACTACTCGAGTTTTCCATTTTGTTTTTGGCCTTCAGTATTAATTATTCGCATATTGCTGAAATTGGTGCTAAAAGCTTTACCATCATCGCACTTGTGGTAGCTGTTATGCTCGTATTGAGTTATTATCTGGCCTTAAAAGTTAAGTGCCCTGGAGCAACGGGTTGGTTGGTTGGTTTTGGTACAACTATTTGCGGATCTTCTGCCATTGCAGCCTTAGCACCAAGTGTTAGTAAAAATAAAGAAGATGTAGGTATTGCCATTGCCGTTGTGAACCTTTTTGGCAGTGTTGGAATGATTTTAATGCCTCTTGCCATGGTAAAATTCAACTTATCTGCCACACAAATGGGATTGTTTTTGGGAGGAACACTGCATTCCATTGGAAATGTTGCAGGCTCAGGCTACTCAATTAATAATGAAGTTGGTGAGGCGGCGATTACAATCAAATTAGCAAGGGTTGCTCTGCTTTCACCTGCCCTTATCTTTTTTAATTTTTTGGTTAATAGAAATTCGGTTGAACACTGGAAAGAATATTTTAAGCTTCCTTGGTACTTATGGAGTTTTATTGGAATCACCTTATTGAGTTCTTTAATTCACTTCCCTCCTGCTTTTTTATATTTTATGGAAATCGTAGGCAAAATTATTTTAACCATAGCCATGGCAGCTATTGGCTTGAAGGTAAGTTTCAAAACACTTTATCATTCAGGACAAAAAGGGGTTATTTTTGGATTACTGATTTTTGCTTTACAAATAATATTGGTTGGTGCATTAATGCTTGCCATTTAAACGACTCACCACTCACAACTTACCACTTACCACTTACAACTTAC
>Ga0163144_10012741_pt1 | contig 17617 bp, 11 predicted proteins | sample OliLak19BULKMAT1_FD_123175 | JGI IMG/M metagenome (GOLD analysis project Ga0163144, IMG submission 123175) | Freshwater microbial mat bacterial communities from Lake Vanda, McMurdo Dry Valleys, Antarctica - Oligotrophic Lake LV.19.BULKMAT1 | ecosystem: Environmental > Aquatic > Freshwater >...
TCTTGTCGTGCTACATCATCTGTAGTGCAATAAGACGTTTTATCTTCTGTGCTTGGGTGGTCGCTACTTTGTAGACAACTACCCTTACTTATGGTTACCGCCATGGGGTTGAAATCCTTTCATGGCACTAGCCGACCTTTTCAATTTTTTGTTGTTCATCCACAAGCCGCAGAATCGGCATTTGAACGGTCTTGTGGGATTGTATCTCGCGGATTGTCTCTTGTGCTGTAAAGGCAATCTCACGAAGTAGGCTTAATAATTCTTTGCGTGTCATCCCGCTATAGTGGGGGGCATCTTGCCCATCGCTTGCCACACTATGAAGTTCATCCAGTATTTCTAGCATTTCTGTTAAGGACTCACCGACTTGGTTTTGGTCTTGTAGCTGGTTCATTGCCTCATCACCTTTAATTTTGTTCTGCATTTTGCGCTAGTACCGAGAATAGAAAAGGGGGTATGAGCCTTTTGTTGGTCTCATACCCCCCGCTAATGTCAGAGGTATTCGGTGTCTTTGGGATGAATCTGCGCTTTTTTACCCTGCGCTTTTCCTCCCCACCACAAGACCAACACCGTTATTTCCGTCGGCGATGCGCCCGACCACGTTCACAAAACTGCTAGCGAGACCATCAATAGGCGCATTCGTCCCATGATATAGCTCATTTGCTGCTTCACGTGGCAACATGCCTGCAAGAGCGATTCCCAAAGGTTGTAGGGTCATCGCAAACCATGCAAGCATGGCAGCAGGACGCACGAACAGACCGCCAATGATGGCGTTGCTGTTTGAAATGCTTCCTATGTTTAACCCGTTCAACATTTTTCCTACTCGCTCCTCATGATGTGAGGGATATACACAAAGTTTGTTTACTACTACCTTAATGAGTATATGCCAGCTTTTTTATTTTGGCAAGTACCCAATTTTTGTAACTTAATCGCTTATGCGCTAACATCCATTTTGGTGGATTCTAACATCGCTAAAATGCTAGACCCCGTAATGAAAACGCGCCTCATGCCGTGTGGCTTGCTTACTTCTAAATAGCCTTTTTTAACCAGTCGTTTAAGGGTGCTTAGGCTAATCCCTAGTGCTTCGGCAGCTTCTTGTCTAGAATAAACTGCCCCGTCCTCGATGTGTAGTTTGCTATCCGTTGCCATTTTCCTACTCCTTTCTAATCGTATCGTGTTGTTAAAAGTTGTCAAGAGTCTATTGCTATTATAGAGCGTTTTTTAAGTATCTCAAGGGTTCATATGGGGTCAAAGGGGTTTTTGAGGGAATTGCATTTAACTGCAAATGTGAAACTAGCCTTTTTTTGCGCCATGAAAGTTAATTAAATAATGATTAAACGCCCCCCCATTCTGGGGATACTGTGTTGGTGCCGTGCCATCAAGAAAAGGGATACTTGCTTTAATCGAGGGCGCGTTTTAGCCAGTGTGTGCCTGCCGAGCGTAATTGCCACCCCGATAACGCCCCAATATGGCGCATAATCGCGTAGTAGCTGATTGCCGTGTGCAAGCGCCCCAAATGTAGTCCTCATCTTTTACAAATGAACGTGCGGTTGGGGGCATACTTAAAACACTCTCTTGACAGGCACACCCTGTTTTCGTCATAATCGTGTGCATAAAGGCGATGATAGAGACCGTGTGCCTAACGAGCCTGTTTTTCAGAGAGCCATCCCCATCGGCTGTGAGGGAAGGCAAAACAGCAAGGCAGAATTCGCTCTGTAGCCGAATGGGTGAAACCGTGTGCAAGTAGCCCCTTCCGTATTCCTTACGTTACAAGGCATGAGTGCGGGTTGTTAAAACCCGAATCAGGGTGGTACCGCGAGAGACTGTTCCAAACGCTCTCGTCCCTGTCTTTAATGATGGGGGCGGGGGCGTTTTTTATTTCCCCGTAAAAAAGGCACTGATACCGTAAAACACAATCACAGAAAGGAACACGATGACTGACCTGCAAGCTATTCAAACAGAAGCCATAAGCACATTGGGGAACACAGAAACACTGGACACACTGCAAGCCTGGAAAACCAAATTTTTAGGCGGTAAGGGCGTGATTAGGGAATTGCTGGGCAAAATGGGGAGCATCCCCAACGAAGAACGCAAAGCCTATGGGCAAGCCGTGAACGCGCTAAAAGATGCCCTCACACAAGCCTATGATGACCGCGAGAACGCCCTTAAAGGCATGGCATTGGCAAAGGACTTACAAGAGGGCGCAATTGACATTACACTGGCAGGCAGACCCCGTAGAAGTGGGCGTTTGCACCCCAGCACGCGCACGCTACGGCGCATTTATGACATTTGGGCAGAAATGGGCTTTCAGGTGTATACGGCGCGTGATGTTGAGGATGATGACACTAACTTTACGTTGCTAAACTTCCCTCCCGACCATCCGGCGCGTGATATGCAGGATACGTTTTATACCACCGAACCGAATGTGATTTTGCGTACCCACACATCACCCGGTCAAATTCGTGCCATGCGTGAGTTTGGTGAGAACGGCACAAAGCCCGTCCGCGTAATTTTGCCGGGCATGTGCTATCGCTTTGAGCAAATTACGCACCGAAGCGAAGTGCAATTTCATCAAGTAGAGGGTTTAGCAATTGGGCGTAACATCCACATGAGCGACCTGAAAGGCACGTTTACCAAGTTTGTAAAGCGCATGTTTGGCGAAAATACGCGCACACGCTTTAGAGCGTCATACTTTCCGTTTACAGAACCCGGCATGGAAATGGACGTAGAGTGCTTTGTGTGTGGCGGTAAGGGTTGCCGTATTTGTAAGTATAGTGGCTGGCTAGAAATTGCTGGCAGTGGCATGGTGCATCCTAATGTCCTGGTCAACGGCGGCTATGACCCTGCCGAATGGAGTGGCTTTGCGTTTGGGATGGGACCGGAACGCATTACGTTATTGCTTCATGGGATTCAGGATATTCGTTACTTCTGGGGAAACGATTTGCGTTTCTTAGAGCAGTTCTAAATAAAAACCGAGAAACAAGATTTCTCATCAAGTTAGACATATATGGGGCTGTTTTGCTCCTACTTAGGGACAGAAAGAGAGAAAAAACGTGCAAATTCCGTTGTCTTGGCTAAAAGAATTCGTTGATATTGACGCAACCCCCGAAGAAATTGCAGAACGCCTCACGGTGTCGGGTTTAGAGGTGGGGCATATTCGCTATATTGGCGTGCCACAAAATATCCTAGAACACATCCCCCAACCCAAAAGTGACCATTTGGTATGGGACAGAGAAAAATTGGTTTTAGGCGCAATTCGTGAAGTAAAGAAGCACCCTGACGCAGATAAACTACTGCTGGCAATGGTGGATTATGGCGCAGAAGAACTAGAGCAAGTGGTAACGGGTGCGCCGAACTTGTTTGAGTATGCGGGCAAAGGGGAGCTAAACCCGCCGCTTTGGTCACCTTTGGCACTAGAGGGCGCGGTGGTTTATGACGGTCACAGCGAAGAACGCAAGCTGATGACGCTTAAGGGCAAGCCCCTTCGTGGTATTTTTAACCGTTGTATGGTGTGCAGTCCTAAAGAATTGGGCATTAGCGAGGAACACGAGGGTATCCTCATCCTAGACCACAACGACAGCTATAAACCAGGCACACCCCTTCAAGATGTGCTGGGTGATGTGGTGTTTGAAGTGGAGCTTACGCCAAACTTGGGGCATTGCACCAGCGTACTTGGCGTTGCCCGCGAAATTGCTGCTCTTACCAATAAACCTTTGCGCTCGCCCAGTACCAGCGTAATAGCAACAGGTGCGCCCATTGAGGGGCAAGCCTTCGTTGAGATTCGTAATAGCGCACTCAACCCACGCTTTACACTGACCTTGCTAAAAAACACCAAAGTACAGCCTTCGCCATCTTGGGTGCAGTATCGTTTGCGCTTGGTGGGGCAACGCCCAATCAATAATATCGTGGACGCGACCAATTACATCACATTTGAAATTGGGCAACCGCTTCATGCCTTTGATTATGGCAAATTGCTAGAACGCAACGGGGGCAAAACCCCTACGCTAATAACACGCACGCCCCAAGTCGGCGAAACCCTGCAAACGTTGGATGGCTTAAATCGTGAATTGGGCGAAAACCAAACGTTGGTGTGCGATACGGCGGGCGTGCTAAGTTTGGCGGGCATTATGGGCGGTGTGGATAGCGAAATTAGTGATAGCACCACGAATGTATTGCTGGAGGCGGCAAGCTGGAACTTTATCAACGTTCGTAAGACCACCCAAGCGCAAAAAGTATTCACAGAAGCCTCCACGCGCTTTAGTCGTAACATTCACCCCTCACGCGTCTCTATTGGCAATTTGCGCGGTATTGAACTGATGCGCCAATGGGGCGGTGGTGAAGTGGCACAAGGCATGATAGACGCTTATCCCGAAGTGCCTGCCCCTGTAAAGGTGGTGTTGCCCATTAGCGAAGTGGCACGCTTGCTAGGGATGACCGTTACGGTAGAACAAGGCGCAGACTATCTTAGCCGTTTGCAGTTTGATGTGACGATTCACGGGGACACCCTGCGCGTGACTGCGCCCGACTATCGCACAGACATCAGCGAAGGCGTGGTGGGGCAAGCCGACCTAATAGAAGAAATCGCCCGTGTGATTGGCTATGACCGCATCCCTGACGGACTGATTGACGACACCATGCCCGACCAACACCCCAACCCCAAGTTTGAAATTGAAGAGCGCGTGCGCGATTTGTGCGTGGCGTTGGGCTTAACCGAAAATATCACCTATCGCATGACCACACCGGAAGCCGAAGCCTTGCTTGTGCCACACGGCGCAACGCCCTCTTTTTCGGATGCGGGCTATGTGACGTTGGCGAACCCCATTTCACCCGATAAAACGGTCATGCGCCACACCTTGCTGATTAGCTTAGTAGAGCAAGCCGTTAAGAACAATCGCTTTACACCACGCCAACAAGTGTTTGAAATTGGCAGCGTGTACCTAAAACGTGATAATTCGCACTTGCCTGATGAGCCTTTGCGCCTTGCGGTACTGATGATAGGGTCACGCAATGAGGGCGATTGGTCACACGCCGAATCGACTGAAAGCGTGGACTTTTACGATATGAAGGGCGTGGTGCAGGGCTTACTAGAGGGCTTGTATGTGGCAGATGCCGTGTATCAACGTAGCACGCACACTACATTTCATCCTGGCAGAAGCGCGGATGTTTTGGTACGGGGCAACGTGGTCGGGACGTTTGGCGAGTTGCATCCGTTGGTAGCAGAAGCCTTTAAGCTAACGGCATCGCCTGTGATGGTGGCAGAATTTGACCTAGAACGCCTTATTCGCTACCTGCCCGCCCGCCATGAAGTGCATGCGCTGCCCAGCACACCGCCCATTTTAGAAGATTTGGCAGTGGTCGTAGCAGAAGAAACGCCCGCCAGTGAGGTTGAAGCGGTCATTCGCCGTATGGGGGGCAAGCTGTTAAGAGGCGTGTCTTTGTTTGATGTCTATCGTGGGGGCAACTTGCCCGTAGGCACAAAAAGCCTTGCGTATGCGCTAACGTATCAAACGGACGACAAAACGCTAAAAGATGAAGACGTGGCAAAAATCAGGGGCAAAATAATTTATGCTCTGGAAAACCAACTGAACGCAAAGCTGCGCTCATAACACCATAAACAGGTCGGGCAACCCATACTGGCGTTGCCCGATGTGTTTTAAGCGATAAAACGGTGATAGACCTTAGTCTACTTTAACTTTAACTTTGCCCTTGCCAGTGGTGGATGGCTTGTCGTCATCATCATCGTGGCTTTCGGCGTGGGGGGCGGTGGGGGTTTCTTCACGTTCACTGACCTTCTTGAGTTCGTCAATGGCAGCGTCTACTAGCACACGAAAACCCTTAGCAAATTCCTTTGTGGCTTCGCCACCGTGTTGCTTAAAGCCATCAGGCAATAGGGCTTCTAGGGCTTTGCCTGTTTCTTCTAGGGCGCGTCGTTGGTGATAAAAGAAGCGTTCCAATGGATTTTGGGAGGTTTCGTCCAAAATTTCTTCTACCACTTCATCTACTGTATTCTTTTCGTTGTCACTCATGGGGGTTACATCCTCAAACTTATATGATGGTTTACAATGATAATACGCGCTGTTGCCCTAAAAGTTGCACTTACACCGCGCTGATAATGAGAGCATCCGCTCTTTAATGACTGCACAATTTACGCAGAAGCCGTGTCTAATCGGCTTTTCCTGCGATGTGTACCAAGAGTAATGTGCCACGATGCGAAACGCGTGCTTTGGGGGACGTAAGTTCGTTGCTAATGCCCCGAGCCTTGCCAAAGTATAGGGTTTCATCGTTTAGCGGATAGCGCAAGCCTTGTGTGGTAACGTGGGTAACGCTTTCTACTAAAGGAATAAGGGACACGGTATCGCCCACTTCGCCCTCTAAATAATGCACGTCATCGCCCTCTAAAATGCGAATGGATTGTGCGCCCGCTACCATTTCTACATCACAACCCTTAAGAGAAGGTAACGCCATTGAGAACACATTGCCCATCACTTGGTCAAAGCGTCCGCCAATGCCCCCAATTACGCGAATCCACGTTGCCCCCTGCGTTGACGCATAGTTAAGGCATAGTTCTAGGTCGGTTTCGTCTTTTTCGGGGGGATAACGGCGCACAGTAACGCCTAGATCCTCTAACCGTGATAATTCACGGGGGGGAAGGGAGTCCATGTCCCCGATGAGTGTTTGAACGGCAACGCCATAATAATTTGCCACGCTCGCCCCGCCATCTGCACCAATAATGTGTGCTTGCGGGGCATAACGCAAGGCACGTTGTACCATAACGCCATCGTTGGGGTCACCATTGGCAAAAATAAGAAAGCGTGTCATGGTGGGCTAACGGCTACGCCTACGCCAACGCTCACGCACCTCTAGCTTGCTAATTTCGGGCGTTTCTAAAAAGTCGAGTGCTAGGCGCATAAATGGCTCATGCTCTAGCATGGGGAAGTGGCGCACATTGGGCAATGGAATAGGGACGAACACATCATCTTTATCAATGGTCAGGTATTGCCAAACTTCTTCAGTGGGGGCAGTTATTACGCCGTCCTCTAAGCCGTGTATGACCACCATAGGGGCGGTAATTTTGCGTAGCTCATCTAAGAATTTGCCTGCGCTGTAGCCTTGTGCGCCAATGATGAGCGTTTTATCATCAGTTTTTTCTACATCGGGGCGCAATTTTTCAAAGAAAACATCGCTTTTCTTAAAGCACTTCTCTAGTAGGCTCATGAGGGTTTTGCCCGTAAACGACTCTAGTAATTGATTGGTGTCGTTGCTAACGCTTACACTAAAGATAGGCGATCTTGAGGCTGCTTCTACCAGACGTTTTCTATCTTCTGGGCTAACGGTTGCCATGGTGGGCATCTCGTTAGACCGTGAACTTGCGCCATAGGGAATCCCGGTTCGGGGCATTTCATCGGGCAATCTGCCGTCAGACATGCGAGAACGCATGGGTTGGGTTTGGTTAACGTCAACTGGCGGGCGTGTTTCAAGCGTTGGTTCTGAAGTGGATTTTACCTCTGGCGTGCTAGGTGGGGGTGTGTCACCACTTTTTACGGGCGCGGAGGGCTTTGTAGGCGTGTCCTTGGCGGGTTCTGTTGCCGAGGGTGCGGTAGGTTGTGCGGTTTGTAAATTGGCTAGGGGCGAGCGTGCAAGCGTTTTATCGCGGTATTCCGCCTCTACTTGTGCCATGTTGGGGGACAGAGAATAGCGGTCACGGGTGGGGGGTGTAAGTAACACGCGATGCCCCGCAGGTGTGCGGTCTTTAAGGTCGCCTGGGTCAAAGAGGGGCAAGCTGATGAGCAACATCCGCGCCACTTTGTCGGGGAATGCGCTGGCAAAACGCGCCAGTACCATGCCCCCAAATCCATGCCCAATCATGGCGGCTTTAGGAATCCCTAATTGATCCATGAAGGCGTTGAGCAGGCGTGCTTGTTTATCGAGGGTGTACTTATCGGAGTTCTTCGCAGAATCGCCATAGCCGATGAAGTCCAGCGTGTACACGCTATATTTTAGGTGAAGCTGTTGCATGGTCGGAATCCAATAACGCCATGACCCCAGCCAGCCGTGTAAGAGGATGACCGGACGACCCCGCCCTAGCTTTTCGTAATGGACTAAATCACCGTCTATTGTGATGGCACTCATAAGTAATCGTTCTCTCTAATTTTCTAAGATAGGTTTGCTTTTGCCAAAATTTCGGCAACCCGACTGGTGAGCCTGTCGGGGGCAAACGGTTTTAGGATATAGTCTGTTGCTCCACTTTCGTGACCTTCTTCTACTTCTTCATCTTGCCCCTTTGCCGATAAAATGACAATGGGTGTCTTTTCAAAGTCGGGCAAATTGCGTAAGGCACGACACAGCTGATAGCCCGTCATTTTAGGCATTCTTACGTCTGTCATAATCATATCAGGCTTAATTTCTTGTGCCATCGCTAAGGCTTCTTCGCCATTAATCGCGGTACTTATCTTATGCCCCGCAAACGTTAGGGTAAACATAATGAGGTCGCGGATGTCGCGTTCATCCTCTGCAATTAAGATGTGTGCCATAGTCTCCCTAGTCTCCTGTGACCATCGGATGCGCTTCGGTTGTATAGTTGGGTTGTTCTATGGGCAAGCGCACATAAAACGTTGTTCCCTTGTCTACTTCGCTCTCAAACCACGTTTCGCCATTGTGTAACTCTACGAGTTCTTTTACTAAGGATAAACCTAAACCCGTTCCTGCGACATCTAATTCTAGGGCATGTTCGTCATAGCGTTCAAAACGTCGCCAAGCCGCCTCTTTGAAGTGGTCGGGAATGCCCACGCCTGTATCTGCCACGCTAATGAGGATGTGCTTTCTATCATCTTCTATTCGCGCTACAATGTCAATTTTACCACCAGCCCGCGAGTATTTGAACGCATTATCCACCAAGTTGCTCATAATTTGAATGAGTTTTTCGCGGTCAACCCGAATTCGTGGCACATTGCTATCAACGCTAACGGTAGTTACAAAGCCCTTTTTAAGGTTCATCACGCGCCCGCCAATTTGGTCAAGCACGCCGTTTAGCACTTCGGTAACGTTTACCATGGTCATAATAACGGGGGTGTCACGGTTATCAATTTTGGCGATGTTTAGCACGTCATTTACCAAAATGGTTAGGCGTTCTACGTTTTCTTTGATGGTGGTTACCATGCCTGTTTGCATCCCACTTAGCTCACCCCCTGCACCCATCAAGAGCAGGTCGGTATAGCCCTTAATGGGCGTAAGCGGTGTGCGGAACTCATGCGACACGTTGGTGATAAATTGGTTCTTGGTGCGCTCGTTTTCCACTTCACGGGTAACATCACGGAACACCGCCACCACGCCCAAGAATAGCTCACCGCTATAAATGGGGGAGAGATACGTGCTAACAAAGAACTGATTAAGCTGGATGCGCTCGCTTTCGTATTCCTCTAGCTGTGATTTCTTTAGAATGCTTTCAGAAAGCTCGTTGATGAGTTTAATCCATTGGAACGCCGATTCACCAAAGATATTGGCGATATTTGCCACAGGCAATCCCAAGACATCACGGCGTGAAATTTGTAAGATGCGCTCGGCGGCGGTGTTAAACAACACCACCTTGCCCTGTGAATCGGCAAGCATTACGCCGTCATTAATGCCTTCCAAGATAGCACCCTGCTTTTTCGCTTCTTCTTGTTCGGCGCGTAGTAGCTTCCCTAAACGCTCGGCTTGGTCACGAATCAGTTGGTACAGGTCGGCAGAGTTAATAGAAGCTGCCACTTGGTTAGCGGCTGGCACAATCAATTTAAGGTGATTCTCGGTAAAGGCATCAACGCGCCTGCTAAGGAGTACCATCACGCCCATGGGGTCTTCGTTGTTTTCTAGCAGTACCGCCAACGCGCTTCTTAAGCCACTAGGATGGCTCTTGTCCCAGTAATCATGTTCTTGTAAGTCAGATACCATAAAAACGTGGTCGTGTTCGTCACTGTTAATGATAAACCAATCGGCAAAGCCCATAGAGGGATGAAGCACTTGCCCCGTTTCTTTATCGGTGGTGAGGTTGTTGGGGTTAATCCATGCGCGACAATATATCATATCGGTAGCGGGGTCACTTAACATAATGACGGCATCATCTGCGCCAACGGCTTTTGTAACCATTCCCAACGCCCGTTCTAGCAATTGCTCCATGTCGAGCGTCCGCGCCAATTCGGATGTAATTTGGTATAGGGTGTCTAGGCGGTCACGCTCTTCTTCTAGTTCTAGCGTTCTTACTTGCACCAATTGATTCATTTCTTCGGCAAAGTTAGAGACGCGGGTAAACAACCGTGAGTTTTGAACCGCCGCCGCTAATTGCCCACCAATAGTAGAAAGAACGCGCTCCTCGTTTACGGTAAACGATTCTTTACGGGTGGTATTGCGAATGGCTAGCACACCAACCACCTGGTCACTACTGATAAGCGGAACGCCCATATAGCTTTTTGCTTCACCCTCTTGGGTGATGATGCCCATGCTTTTACGTAAGTCCTTTAGGCTATAGTAATCTGCACCCAAGTTGAGCGAGTGACGGCGACTAATGATGTAAGACACTTCATCCTTGCCCAATGGGCGCGGGGGAATGTGAATTTCTTGGTTGTTTTCTAGTGCCAAAGGAAAGCTAATCATCTGCGATTCGGTGTCATATAACGCCAAATACATGCCCTCTGCCTTGGTGAGGGTCGGTAGTTGGTCACGGATGACAGGAAGCATGTCATCTAGCTCTAGCGTAGAGGATACTTTTTGTGACAGGGTGTTAATGGTCAGCAGTTCCTCAAAGCGCAGGTTAGTTTCTCTTGAAAGGCGGGCGTTTTCAATGGCAACCGCAATCTGTGAGCTTAACGCCTGTGCCAAACGGACTTTTTGTTGGGTAATCGTGCGCTCGTCATTGGTTACTTGCTCGGTTTGGATTAAGCCAATGGCTTGTTCACCCACCACTAACGGTACCAGCATCCGCGCACCGCGCCCGTTCTTGCGTAGGTCTTCGATTTCTTTAGGATATAGTGTTAGGCTAGGGGAGTTTGGCGCGTCCACGATGAGTACCACGTCACGTCCCGATAAAGCGCGTTGGTGGGCGGGATACTCTGCCATGTCTAGGCGTTGCCCCACACTAACAAAGGGGTTCACTTGGTCTTCTAGGCGGTTTTGCGCGTATTCCGCTTCTAAGTAATTGTCAATTTCGTGCCAAATGTAAACGGCGCAATCCTCTTGCTCTAGGGTGCCATAGAATAGCCTGGCAACCATGTTAAAGAGTTCGTTGACATCGCGGGTTGTAGACGTGGTTTGGGCGGCTTCTAGCAATGTGCCTAGCTCGCTGGTGCGCTCAAAGGTTTGCTCAAAGAGTTCGGCATTTGCCAGCGCAATAGCGACTTGAGTGGCAAACGCAAACGCCACGTTATGCTCTTCACGGCTTTCGTACGCGCCCTGTGTTTCACGGGTTAAAATCATTGCGCCCACAACCAGCCCTTGGCTAACCAATGGCACGCCTAGCCAGCTTTTGATGGTGACATCTTGGGGAATGGGCAAGTTTGGCAGGCGTTCTTCATTGCTAATGCCAATCACGCGCAAAGAATCAACCATTGTTCTAACGCGCTCATCATCCGAAATGAGCAAACGGTAGCCCAGTAGCTCATAGCTATCGGGGAAGCCTGTTGCGCCTTCTAGCATCATATAAGAGCCGTTGCGTCGCCAAATGCTCATGGTGTCAAACGGAATAATCCAGCCCATTTCATCCAGCGCAAGCCGAATAATTTCATCACGTTCTAGCAAAGAAGTGATGTGAGTAGATACTTCGGTGAGGGCTGCCAATTGGTTGGCGCGATTTTCAATGGCTTCTTCCAATTTGGTGCGCTCGGTTACGTCTTCTACCAAAAGCACCGCACCACGCACAGTTTCTAAAGAGCGCAGGGGGTAAACATAGAAGTTCGTTATAATTTTGCGCCCGCCCGCCCCTTCAATGACTGCGTTAAGGTGCTTACGTTGTTTGCCTTCTTCTAGCACTTGCTGCAGGTCTTCGCTAAGGATAGACGCAAGGGCAGGGCGATAAGTGAACAAGTCTTGGCGTAGGGCTTCGTTTGTCCAGCCGTAAGAAGCCCGCATAAAGTCGTTGGCGTTAATAATCCGTCCGCTACTGTCTAGCACAACGATACCTTGCTGGATAGACTCGACCACGCTTCGGTTCAAAATTTGCAAGTTGACCGCTTGATTAAAGAGGCGTGCGTTTTGTAGTGAGCTTGCCATAATTTGGGCAATGCGCTCTACGCTGGCGCGTGTTTCATGCGAAGTCACTTTGTACGGTATGTTGCTACCAATGTGCAACGCGCCAAGGCAATCCCCGCCCGCCACCAATGGCACAATGAGGGCGGATTGCTCGCCTTTGGCAAACCACGATTTTAGGTCATCATAACGGGCAATGTCTTCATCGCCCATGTTATAAGAGAACTCTGCGCGGTCTGCAAAGGTGCGTCCTAGTGCGGTACGGTCTAGGCTGGGGCGTGTTTCTTGCACCACTTCCAACGTGCCGAGTGTATCGGGGCTGACGCGCAAATAGTCAAAGCCATCGTTAGTTGAACTCGTGGTGGCAAGCGTCATTTGGTCAAACGATACCAGCTTATACAAGCCTTCTGCCATCGCAACAGCAATTTCGCGCAGGTCTAGCGTACTAGATACCGCCTTCGTGATGTCACTGTATTGGGATTCTTGCTCTGCGCTTCGTCTGCTTTCCATAAAGAGGCGCGTGTTTTCAATCATGGTAGAGGCTTGGTGGGCAAAGATTTCTAGCACCTCTATCATGGCGCGGTCGGGGCGGTAATTGCTGTAAGGGCGGTCTAAGACCATCATGCCCAGCAAGTTGCCCCCTTGCCCGCTAATGCCCACCACCAATTTATCGCCATCGTGCCAAAATTCTGTTCCACGTCCGGGCATACTACGCTTTTGGTCATAATCTGTACTAAGGGCGCGTGTGCCTTCAATGTACCAATCGGGCATTTTCTCTAGGGGGAAGAAGTACGTTTCTGAGGTGCGATATTCGGGCTTTAAGAACAAGGGCAACACATCCAGCGTCATCACGTCACCGCGACTGCGTTCAAACACATCAAGGGGCAAGCCTGCATGTGCCACGCGGCGCAGCACGTTGGCGTTCTCATCTACTAAAAGCATCAGCACCACGTCAAAACCCACACTTTGTTGCACGCTATACGCCACCGCTTCTAAAAGCATAATGGGGTCGCTGGAGCTGGCTTGCAACATTTGCCCTAGCTCAAAGATGCGGTTAAGCTGGTCTACACGCTGGCGTAGGCGGTCATTGCGTTCTAGCTGTTGTTGATAGTATTCGGCGTTTTGATAGCCTAGTGACGCTTTAGAGGCAATGGTAACTAAGAAGCCCGCTGAGCGTTCATCAAAGCGATTAGCCGTGTTAGACACTGCGTGAATTACAGCTACGGTGTTATCTAAATACTGCACGCCTACAGCCACCGCCGAGCGCACTTCTTCGGGAAGGGGCTTAAACTCACTTTTGCTATAGTCGGCAATGAGAACAGCTTCCGCGCCTCTAAGAACGGATTCGCGCTCGATATCGCTAAGTTCTTCTAGCTGAATAAGCCCTAAACGGCGTTCTAGCGTGGGCATTTCGGGCGTTTGCCACTCGGATGAGGGGCGCAAAATAGACACGGTAACATCATCCGCGTTCATGGTTTCTTTTACTTCTTGGCGGATGGTTTGTAGGATGGTATCAAGATTGACTGTGCCTGCCAGTTCGTTGCTTACCCGTGAAATGGCATCCAATTCTTTCATTCTACGGCGCAGGTTATCGCCTGTGGCTTGGTACAGCAAAAGGCGTTCTAGGGCGGCGGAAATTTGCGAAGCTACAGTGCTTAAAGCCGTAAGGTCACTCTCGGTGTAGCCTTCTTCGCGGTTACACACACCAATTTCACCCAAGTTACGCTCGCCCACAATGAGAGGGACTAAAAGCGAGGTGCTAAGGTTTGTGCGCATAGCCACTTGGCGGTAACTAGGAATGACGCGCTTGTCGCTTTTGAGGTCGTTACTTAAGAAGGGGCGACCACTTAACGCAACACTGTACTTAAACTCTGGCACGCTCATATCTTGGATGATGGGTTCGGTAAGGTTCATCCCATACGTCCAATGTGGATACGTGATGAGGCTGTTTGTTGGGTCGATGACGTTAATAAAGACGACCTTGCTTCGCATGTAGCGGGCAATTTCTTCTAGCACAGGGGCAAAGGGTTCGTCGGGGGTCATGACCGCGCTGGCGAGTTCGGCAATTTTGCGTAGCCCTTCGGCTTGGTCTGCGCGAACTTGTACTTCACGATATAGGCGAGCGTTTTCAATGATGGCGGCGGCTTGTGTGGCAAAAATTTGCAGTAGGCGCGCATCTTTTTCGTTAAAGTCACGGTTATCAAGCGTATTAGACACTTGTACCACGCCAATTCTGCGCCCACCTGCCGACATTACCGCAAAGAGTGTGCGCGTAACCGCCGCTGTATCTGCAAGCGCATCTAGCCCCGCCACATAAACGAGCGTGTCGGTTTTAACGTGGTTGCTATACCAAAATTCTTCCTCTTGCCACAGTTCTTCCATTACAGAACCGTTGGGGAGTTTAATGATGTAATCTTGTACGACGCTGTCTTGAATGCCATAGAAGGGCATTTGTGCTAAAAGCTGATTTTCACGGGCATCGTAAAGCAAAACACCGCACATCTTGCTTCGCATTAGGCGGGCAATGCGCTCGGTGATGCTGGCGTAAAATTCACCTTCATGGCTTAAAGACCCCATGGCTTGCGTCATTTCTTGCAAGCCTTCTAGCTCACTTTCGATGAGTTGTTCGCGTTGGTGCAGGCGAATGTTCTCTACGATAATGGCGGCTTGGGTGGCAAGCACGCGCAGGCTTTGGATATCTAGTGGGGTAAAGCCATCATTGCCTTGCTTGTTGCTAACGGCAATAAAGCCAATACGTTCGTTGGCAATTTGCATGGGCAAAAGGGCAGTATTGCGAATACCCGCCACTTCTAAAATGCTTTGTAAGCCTAGTGCTTCTACCAATGGCTCTTGAAGCAGTTGATTGGCAACCCAATAGGGCTGGTATTCCCAAATGTTGCGCTGTGGGCTATTGGCAGGCACAGGCAAGCCAATCATTACGGCAACATTGTCATTTAAGCCATAAAAGGGTAACTGTGGCACAAGCACTTCGCGCTCGGCATCATATAAGAAGATGCCACTCATATCTGCGCTCATCAGGGTGGCAATGCGCTCATTCAGTCGCAAATAAATGTTGCCCGAATCTTTTTGTGCGCTATCTTGCGCCAGTTCTTGCAACTGTGAAATATCGTTGATGCGTTGCTCTTGGCTAGTATAAAGCGTGGCGTTGTAAACGGCGGTTGCTATGGAGGGGCTAATGGCTTCTAAGAAGGCAAGGTCGGCTTCGTTGTAGGCATTGGCGTTTAGCCCCATCATGCTTAATGTGCCAATTAGTTGCCCGTTACTAACCAGTGGCACACTCACCGCGCTGGCATAGGGGTTTTCTGATGACAGGTCGCCAATGTAAATCACATCCGCCTTGCTACGCACCAAAAGCCCGCGCCCATTTTGGGCAACCCAGCCCGCGCTCCCTTGACCTTTGCCGTAGCCACCGCCATTTTCTGCCAATAGCAGCAGGTAGCGCATATCGCCTAGCCAGCCACGTTGCTCTAGGAAGGCGCGTTTGGCGTTCCAAAGGCAAATTTCGCCAGCATCAGAGGGCATAGCACGATTAAGGATTTCTAATAGCACTTGCAAGGTTTGGTCAATGCCCATGCCCGCCGTTACCGTATCGCCAATTTGTTGGATAACGTAAATCGCTAACGATACGTCCATTACTTGGCTATCGGTGGTGGCAGAGGAGGGCTGTACCGAGACCTCTTTTAGGGTGATGATGGCGTTCCATGCGTTTTCATGGGGGACAAAATGAGATGCCCCACTGAGCCATTTTGTGCCTAAACGAAAGGACATTGCCGTTTCATCGTTTAGGAGGGCATAGAAGTTATCGCTAGGTTGCGCCTGAAGCGCAATATACTCTAGGTCAACTGTGCCTTCTTCGGCGTTTAGCCATTGTCGCGCATTAAGGTTGACGTGCAACACACGCCCCTCGTGACTAATGACAATGACCCCTGTATGCCCGTCTGCCTCACTCGGAAGATTAAAACGAGTAGGACGCAACGCATCTTCTGGACTTGGTTTTTCTAGCTGGCGCACCAACAAATAAAGACCAACCAGCGTTAGAACGCCAATGAAGATGGCTAAGAACGCAAATTCTGTCATAACCTATACCCACCCTAAAACGCTATGAACCACACTTTAGCTTAAGGACATCCTACCAAGAGGTAAGGATGCTTGTGTCTTGCCCACTGCTACTAGAATCACCACTACGACGGCGACGACGGTCTTCGGCGGCTAGTTCTGTAATCTCGCGGATGTCGGAGAATTGGTGTGTGCGTGTAGACACACTCCCCACAGAAAGTATCATTAAGTCGCCGCGTGTTTCGCGGTTGTCCTCGCCTGGCACCAGCATATAGCCGCGTTCACGGTCTATAAACGAATAGTGCTGTTTGATTTCATTGGCAAAACGCTCGGCAAGGCGTTCTATCAGGCGGTCTGTGTCTTTGGCATGGCTAATCAGCACAAAGTTATCACGCCCAGGATGCCCAGGATAATCGTCATTTGTGCCGTATTGGTCAATAATTTCGCCCATAAGTAATGCAGCAAAACGAATGACTTCATCGCCCGCCGCCCAGCCATAGACATCCGTAAAAGAGCTAAAGCTGTTGATTTTAAGGTCAACATACGCCCATTCTTTGCTGGATTGCATCAGAACGCGCAAATGGTCTTCAATTGGCGTGCTGGTGGGGAAACCAGAAATGGGGTCAATTAGCTGAATGCGCTTTGCGGACGAGATAGCGTTTTGAATGCGAAGTTTTAGCTCTTCAATGTCAAACGGCTTGGTGATGTAATCGTCTGCGCCCAGTTCCAAGCCAATTAGCTTGTCACTGCGTTCATCCTTTTGGGTTAAAAAGATGATGGGAATATGGCTGGTGCGTGTGGTCGTGCGTAAATCACGACACACATCATAACCGCTCATATCGGGCAGATTAATGTCTAACACAATGAGATTGGGTAATTGTTTCTTGGTAGCTACAAGTGCGTCACCGCCCTTGTTGGCTATTTCTACAGTATAGCCCTGCCCAGTGAGATAGATACGTAACATATTGGAAATGTCGAAATCGTCTTCAACAACTAGAATGCGACCCTTGCTCATGCTCGCCCTCATTTTTTCAGAAAGATAACTTGTATACAACTATACAACAAAGTGACGGAACGCGCACATTTTGTTTGCATTCGCTAACGCGATTTTCTGCTATAATGACCAAATACTATCATATCAACCTTACCTAACTATCTGACAATAAAGAATAGAAATAGGCAGAATGCTGAAAAAAAGAGCAGAACAAATTGCCCATTTGCCACCGGCAGAGGCTGTTTACAACACCCTAGTAAACTGGATGGTGGCATCCTACACCCCCATTCAAGACCAAACACACGAATTTCTTTTTTCTACCCCCACTTGCGCCAA
>Ga0163144_10012743_pt1 | contig 17615 bp, 16 predicted proteins | sample OliLak19BULKMAT1_FD_123175 | JGI IMG/M metagenome (GOLD analysis project Ga0163144, IMG submission 123175) | Freshwater microbial mat bacterial communities from Lake Vanda, McMurdo Dry Valleys, Antarctica - Oligotrophic Lake LV.19.BULKMAT1 | ecosystem: Environmental > Aquatic > Freshwater >...
AATTCGTACCGGGGCAGGCGGCCGCGAGCAAGGTGACGATTCGCGTTCCCCATGTGCCCGGCAGCATGCAGGCCTGGGAAATCACCACGGCCGACGTCCGCAGCTTGAAAGCGGAGCGCAAGACGGGCGGCACCGACGTCACGCTTCCCGAATTCGGCCTGACCGGCGCGATCATCTTCACGTCGGACATCAACGTCATTGTCCGGCTTCAAGAGCAAGCCCGCGCCCGCCGCCAACTCGCGTCGCAGTACAGCTATGACATGGCACTCTACGAATTCAATAAGGTGCTGAAGGTTCACGAGGAATTGGCGGCGCTGGGTCATGCGCCGCCCGATGCCGCGAGCCTCATCCAAGACACGGAGAACCGCCTCCGCACGGCCAAGAATCTGTGGGAGAATCGGCTCTTCGGCGAGGCGTATCGCGAATCGCAGCGGGCGATGCGTCCCTTGCGCATCCTTATGCGCGCCCAATGGGAAGACGCGATCAAGAGCCTCGATACGCCGGTCGCCAGTCAATACGCGGTCACTTTCTTCACGCTGCCCCGGCATTGGCAGTTCATGGAACAGATAACGAAGATGGTGCCGACCGCCAACATCCTGCCCGGCGGCGACTTCGAGATCATTCCGGAGCGCACGCAAGATTCGTGGCGGGTAGAGGAGCCGACCCTCGACGATGTCGTATTGCTCGCCGAACGGGTCCGCGAAATCCCGGGCCCCATGACGACCAAAGACGGTATGGCCACCGCTCTCGAACTGCCGCGCCAGGGCAAGCAATGCGCCATGCTGCAAATCAAGCCCAAGGGCAAAGGCCCCGCTCCGCAAGCGTTGGAAAGAACGTTGCTCGCCCTGACCAGCCCGGCCGTCAAACTGCCCCCGGGCACGATGGTGCAAGTGTCCGGGTGGGTGCGGATACCGCAACCGATCACGGCTTCGCCCGACGGCGCGCTTTTTTATGACAGCGCCGGCGGCGAACCTCTCGCCCTCCGCCTGACCGCGGCGACGCCTTGGAAAAAGTTCACGCTCTTTCGCCGCGTCCCCGCCTCCGGACAAATCCATGTGACCGTCGCCCTGACCGGATTGGGCACGGTGTATTTCGACGACATCCGCATCGAACCGCTAGTGCCCGGCAGTTCGCCCGCGGGTCCGGTGGCGACGCCGGTGTCGGTGAGGAAGCCGTAGGAGTCGCCGTGCCTTGAGTTCGCATCCTCCCAATGCGTAAGATGCACTTGGAGGAAAAAACGCATGACCGACCTGAAGTTTCCCGACGATCAAGAGGAGCGCGCCCGGCGCTGCGCGGAGTTTCAAAAACTCTCCTCTGACGAACGCTTCCGGCAGATCTTCGCTCTGTGCGCCTTCGGTTGGTCGATGATCCACGCTTCGCCGCGCCGCGCGGAAATCGAAGCCCGCATGCGCGAGGAAGAGGCGGAATTGCGACGCATTTACCAGGAGTTGTTCGCACGCCATGGCGTTTGAAGTGAACTCCCCGCGAACCAACCATTGACCTCCTCTGTCCTCTTCGTACACTAATCGTCTATCCTGGGGCCGTAGCTCAACTGGGAGAGCGCAGCGTTCGCAATGCTGAGGTTGAGGGTTCGATCCCCTTCGGCTCCACTTTTTCGGCTAATCCACCTCCGGCATGATGCCCGTCTCCACCGCCTTGCGCATTTCCTCCGGGCTTGCTTCCCAAGTGCTCATATAGGTCGATTCGAGCGGTACGCGGACATGCACTCCTTCCGCCAGAAAAAGCGGCATGGCAGGCAGCAAATCGCCGACGGCGATCGGCTCCACGTAGGCGGCCCGCTCCGTTCCCATCTCATAGGATGCCAAAATGCGGTTCTTTCCCGACGATAATTGAAACTCCTCCTCGTGAATCTGATCCCAAATCGCCTTGTGGATGCCAAACGGATCGCGCGGCGAAGGAGGGAATAGATCGATCAGAAGCAAATGCACACCGCGACGCAGGAAATCAATTGCCTTGTCGACAAAATCGCGCAGGGCGGCCCGGCTGTCCTTGTTGCCGGGCGAGAGAATCTCCACGACCGCGACGATTCGACCCAAGTGACGCTTCACGACGATTCGATTCGAGCGGTCCGCGTAAATCTCATTGGTGGTTTTGCGCACGATGCTCGTGTTCGGCGGGTCCAGGGTTAAGACGCCGCTCGCATCGGCCGCTTCGGGCATCCTTGCGAATCTTCTTGATTCGATGGTCAACACGTCGCCTTCCTTGGGACCGGCGCGCTGGTCCACGAGGGCCGACATTCCTTTCGGCAACAGCCCCGCATTCAAAGCCGCCTTGATGTGGATGGACCAGGTTTGATGGAAATCGTGAAAAATACCTGACGGAATCCGGCTCCAGTCGTGCATGGGCATGAGGCACCTCCACCGGAATTATACACCGAGGCGTGCCGTGATCCATCAACCGATTTCGCGGCAAATGGGGAGCGTGGATAGTTCAATCGTTCAACGACCTTCGTGTGCGGCTCCGAAAACGCTAGCTCGCCAGCGGCACCATTTTCACCGCGCAGTTGTCGCAATGGCGGCACAACCCGTCCGGCAGTTCCTCGCCGTCGAAGTATTTCAGCACCGACTGCCAGCGACATAAATGCCCTTCGACGAAGGCGACCATTTGTTGCAGGCGAATCTTGTCGCGCTCCTGCCGGTGTTGGTAGACCTCGCCGGCGCGTGCCAGTTGTTCGCGCGTCAAGTCGGTCTTGAGCAAGCGATAGCGGCGTCCAACCACCTTCACGGTGAGAGTCGACCATGATAAGCCGCCGCGTTCACGCCGTTTTCGATCAAGAACGCCGTCAACTCGTCGACCGCTCGAACCGTGGCGGCATAAATGATTCCGCCCCCGTCGCTTCGTTGCGCTGCAGCAACTCCAAAAGGAGCTTGCGCTTTTCTTCGTCGCCTTGCGCGGACGTCGTGGCCAAGTGCAAATTGTTCCGATAGAAGCCCGTATGCACGATTTCCGCGTCAGGGATGCGCAGTTGCGTGAGTATATCCTCGATGACATCTTCCGTCGCCGTCGCCGTCACCGCGAAGACCGGGGGGCTGCCAAGATCTTGAATGGCTTGCCCCAACGTCAAAAAATCCGGGCGAAAATCGTGACCCCATTGGCTCACGCAATGCGCTTCGTCGACCACGAACATGTCGAGTTCCAGCTTCTTGAGCATGGCTCGAAAATCAGGATCGGCCATGCGCTCCGGCGTGGTATAGATGAACTCGACTTCTCCTGATTCGATCCGTTCCTCGGCCTCGCGCAACTCGGATTCGGACAACGTCGAATTGATTTCCACGACGGGAATGCCGTTTTCGCGCAAATTGTCGGCTTGGTCCTTCATGAGGGATATCAGCGGACTCACGACGATCGTCGTTCCTTCCAGCACCAGGGAAGGCAGCTGATAACAAAGGCTTTTCCCGGACCCGGTTGGCATGATAACGAGAGTGTCTTTTCCCTCCATCGCGGATTGGACGGCTTCGGCTTGTCCGGGTCGAAATTTCCGAAATCCAAAGTGCTCACGCAGCTTGGCACGCAACTCGAACGTCGATGGAAGGGTAGCGGTAGACATGGTGTTCCTTGGACCCATAAACGGGACATTTGCTTTTTGCCGGCCTAGAGGGGGCAAGCAGGTTTTGTCGGCCTTTGTGCAACCGGCTGCTGGGGTATGTCTCGTCGATCTTTGCAATTGGCGTGCCAATTATCGACGGGGTCCAAATCGCTATTATTGCCGCGAATTTTGGCTTTTTTTGGCCCAGGGAGGAATCCAAGTTCTCACTCTTGAACATCAAAAGGCGAGAAGGGGACGGGATCAAGCGTTCGTCAACGCTCGCTTCACCAGCTGGACGAGATTCTTCATTACGAACCCCTGCTGCGGAACGATATCGGCAGGCGCGGAGCGGCCTGCAAGGTTTTCGGCGACCACCGGTCCCACCGCCGCGACCTTCGTACGCTTCAGTCCGTCTCGAAGTTTCGTCTCGATGCCCATGCTGACCGCCACCTCGAACAACCGGTCCACCTGAGGCGAACTGGTAAACAACAGGGCGTCGACCTTGCCCTCGGCGAGCAAGTCGATCAATGCAAGGATGCGTTCGCTGTCGGCCGCAGGGGTGTAGACATAGGGCAGGACCGGGCGGGGATCGGCGCCGGCTTCCTGGAGGAAATTGATTAGGGCTGGGTTGGGAGCGCCGGACAGGGTTACGCCAACGGTTACGCCGTCCAACGATTCTGACCGCAAAGTCGCGATGACGCCATTGGTGGTAGGCGCGGCCGCGCTGCGCGTCGGCGTCACGCCGATTTCCTTGAGCGCCTGGCCCGGCTTGGGACCACGGGTTAGAGTGCGGGTGCGGGCGAGCGCCTCCTTGAGCTGACCGACCGAACCGATCCGCTCGGCCGCCGAATACAACCGACGCACCGCTTCGCCAGTCATGAGGACGACCCAGCCGAAGCGGTCGGCACAAAGTTCGTTTAACCAGGCGGCGACGGAATCCTGATCCGGAGCGTCGTGCATGCCGATGAGAGGACACCGCAGGGCGACGGCGCCCTCGGCCTCGAAAAGCCGGGCCAACTCTTCGAGTTGTCGGCCCTCCGCGAGTGCAACGGTACGGCCCGCGAGAGATTGGGTCATGGGAACTCCGTCGTTTTGGGGCGAGGCGTGAAAACATCTCGCTCGAAAATGAAATCCTCATTCTACACCTCCGCCATCGGACGGCCGGTTCATCACACTCAAAAGCTCTACCGCGCAAGGTAGCACGCCTCTTGATAGAATCGACAGCACGACGCCCAAGCAAGCGAATTCACTCGCTTGCGCGTCGTGCTAACCAGAGACTTTTTCGCGAGGGGATATGATCCGTTGCGCTCTCCTATTGCCGTTGATTGCGTGCGTGCCGCTCCAGGCCGATGAACGCGCCGCTTCCTGGCCGCAATGGCAAGGGCCCGCGCGCAACAACGTGTCCCCCGAGAAAAACCTCCTCCCCGCTTGGCCGGCGGAAGGCCCCAAACTCCTCTGGAAAATCGACGGCCTGGGCGAAGGCTATAGCACGCCGACGATCGACCGCGGCGTCCTATTTGGCCTGTCGAACCAAGAGGAGGATGAGGTCGTCTGGGCCCGCGCCTTGGATAAGGGCAAACTCTTGTGGTCGCGCAAGATCGCGGCGGCCAATCGCGAAGTCGATTACCAGGGTTCGCGTTCGTCGGCGACGATTGACGGCGACCTGCTCTACGCGCTGGGCGTCAGCGGCGATTTGGTCTGCTTGCGGGTTGCCGACGGCGCGATCGTCTGGCGCAAAAATCTCATCAAGGACTTCGGCGGCATCCTGCCCTTTTATCGCGAAACGTATGGCTACGCGGAATCACCCCTGGTCGACGGAGATCTGGTGCTCGTGACGCCCGGCGGAGAGAAGCACACGATTGCCGCCTTCCGGAAGAAGACCGGCAAGCATGTTTGGTCGGCGTCCGTGCCTTCCATGAAAAAGGGCGACAATCGAGCCGCTTATTCGTCGCTGGTCCGCGGCGAGGTCGGCGGCGTGAGGCAGTATGCTCAGTTCCTGCAGGGCTGCGTCGTCGGCGTGTCGAACGAAGGCAAAATGCTCTGGCGCTGGGACAAGCCCTCCAATGACATCGCCAACTGCACGACGCCGATCTTCGCGGGCGATCTGGTTTTCGCATCGTCGGGGTATGGCAAAGGCTGTGGAGTCGGGCAAGTCGTCGTGAAAGGCAAGGAGGCGGCCATCGTCGAGAAGTGGTTTAACAAGGCGATGAAGAACGTCCATGGCGGCGTCGTTCTGGTCGACGGCCATGTCTATGGCAACAGCGACCCGGGCATGCTCGTGTGCCTGGAGTTGTCAACCGGAAAGGCGAAATGGCAGGAACGGGCCGCGGGCAAAGGCTCGATTCTGTATGCGGACGGCCGACTTTATTACCGCGCGGAGCGTGGGCCGATGCTTCTCATCGAGGCGAACTCCAAGGAATACGTGGAGCGAGGCCGCTTCGATCCGCCCCAGCGCTCGAAGCTCAGTTCGTGGGCCCATCCCGTCGTCGCGGGCGGGAGGATGTACCTGCGCGATCAGGGGCATCTACTCTGCTACCAGATCGGCGCCCGCTGACTCAATTGTTTCCTTCGCTTGGTAGAATGAATTGCAAGTTCCGAATCCTTCAGTGTGGAGCACTCCATGGAAAGAATTACCGTCGACCAAACACTACGCACGAAGTTTGGAGACTTTCAGAAATCCTTGGAAGTCTGCGACGAAGCCGGCAAAGTCTTGGGACACTTCACCCCGGTCGGGACGCCCGCACCTAGTTCAAATGCCGCGCTCGATGAGTCGCCGACTTCTCGGGAAGATTTGATAGCGCAATGTCAACAACCGGTGGAAAAGTCGCTCGACGAAATCTGGCAAGGACTGAAGGCACCGGGAAATGAACCGTGATCCGCAATGCCAGGCGACCTTTCCTATTTTTGCGATTTCAACTTTTCGAGTTGTCTTGCGTTTGTTGATACAATGAATTCTGCCTTTGAAGACCTCCAAGCGAGGAGCTTTCCATGGAACGAGTAACGGTCGATCAGGTACTTCGGATGAGGTTTGGAGACTTTCGGAAAATGCTGGAAGTCTGGCGCGGAGCGCGACACAATGGACCCACTTCTTCCCATTGATCTCCCCCTTTCCGATCCGCGTCATCCGTTTCACCTGGCCCACATGGAAATGGCGCTTGACGAGGCCCGCGCGGCTTTCGGTGAGGATGAGGTGCCCGTGGGCGCGGTCATCGTGTCGCTGGAGCAAGGCGTCATCGCTCAGGCCCACAATCAGCGTGAAATGCTCAAGGATCCGACGGCACACGCGGAAATGATCGCGATTACGCAAGCCGCACAGGCGTTGGCGTCTTGGCGCTTGGAGAATTGCGTACTCTACGTAACTTTGGAACCTTGCCCCATGTGCGCCGGCGCGATCGTACAGGCGCGGATTCCGATCGTCGTCTTTGGCGCGACGGATCCCAAGGCGGGGGCATGTACAACCTTGTATCAGATACCCTCGGATCCGCGCCTCAATCATCGCGCTCAGATTGTCGGCGGCGTGATGGCCGAGGAATGCGCGCGGATCTTGAGTGATTTCTTCCTCGCCAAACGGCGTTTGGGCAAGAAATAGCCGCTGCATCCCCGCCAGACGGAAAATGACTCCTCCAACGATGCAAGTTATTCGGGCATCCTCCGGCGGAGCATGCATGAGGAACGCGCCGGCGCGCGCGCACGGCCGGGGGATTGTGGTAAACTATCATTGCCCCTCTTTTTCGTTTCCATGCGTGGGATCATGTCATGAGACTTCGTTCGTTTATCGCGGTTCTAATCGGGTTGACGATGGTGACGACCGTCTCCGCTCAGGCCACCGGCGTCGTGATGACCCATGCCCGCGTGCCAAGTCGGGAAACGCTGGATCGCCTCGGCTTGCGGGTCGGCTGGACGTCTCGGATCAAGCTGACGGGCAGGCCGGATAGTTTGCGTACCGTGCAACTGATCCCGTCCGGCTCCGACCTGCAAATCGCGATTCAAAGCCAACAGGGCGACGTATTCATACTCGACGCCCAGAACGGAGATTTTCTCTGGAGCACTCCAGTGGGCAGCCCCTATTGGCCCGGGGAAGATCTCGCCTACAACGCCCAGAATATCTTCGTCACGCGCAAGAACCTCCTTTTCGTCCTGGATCGTCGCAACGGTCGCCAACGGCTCTACGATGTCGACGGCCGGGGAGGCCGGATCGATTTCGGGATCGCCCTGCCGAGCGTGCCGTCGGCGGCGCCGACGGCCGGCGAAAAAGTCCTTTACGTTCCCATCGGCGACCGCGTGGCCGCCTATGAGATTCCTGCCTTCGAAGCCGCCGAACTCTTCACGAAGGAAGAATACGGCGGCCTCTTCAAGGTAAATTCGTTGCGGATGGGGCAAATCTTCTCCAGTCGCTACTCAGAGACGTACTTCAGTCAGGCGCCGCTGCTGACGGAATCCGTGGCGGCCTTCGTCACTTCGCGCGGCATGATGGGCTTTAACCGTTTCAAAGGAGATTGGCTTTACGAGTTCGTCGCCACCGGCGATGTTGTCGCCGCGCCGGGACAAAACGCAACCATCGCCTACGTCCCCTCGTCGGACTTCACCCTTTACGCGATCAACATGCGTCTAGGCCGACTCCTTTGGCGCTACCTCAGTCCCGGTCCTATCACCAAGTCTCCGATCGTGACCGACAACAATATCTTCGTCTTCAACGACCGCAAGGGCATGGCCATGCTCAATCGCGCCGACGGAACCGAGATTTGGCGCAACAAGGAAGCCGATTCCTATCTGGCCATGTCGGACCGCTTCGTGTACGCCGCCGATCGCCACGGCAAACTGCTCATCCTCGACATCCGCAAAGGAACAGCGCTGGGGCAACTCGATCTGGGCGATTGGCGCGTCCGGCTCGCCAACGAGTATTCCGATCGCATCTTTCTCGCCAATCACGACGGCCAATTCCTCTGCCTCTTCCCCCGCGGCAGCGTCACGCCCATGAATATCAAGTCGCGCATCGTCGAAGAGATGGAGCCGGTGAAAAAAGACGGTAAGGAAAAGGAGAAAAAGGACGACGAGAAAAAAGAGGACGAAAAGAAGGATGACGAGAAAAAAGAAGACAAGAAAAAGGACGACAAGATTGGCCGACTGCTCACCCCCTTCAACCCGCCCGTCGCCTTGGCCGCATTTCGCATCGAGGCGTGGCAAATGAATGATCGAATCCGCCAATTGACGCAAAGAATTGTTCGTCGAATCTGATCCTTTCGCCAGGGATCAGTCGCACCATATGTTTACCACGCTAATAAACACTAATCAGCGCTAATCGAGGGAACGTGACTCAGGATTCTAACATTTCCACCGATATTGGCGCGTGGAGACCTTTGAATCATTACTCAAGTTATTCTCTTTTCTGATTAGAGTTAATTAGCGCGAATTAGTGTTAAGTCAAATGTGGACCCGCCATGCGCCAGAAACGCAAGGTTGCCTACCTCTCGATTCGGACTGAAATCACGTCTCCAATCAGATTAGCGCCAATTAGCGCCGATGAGTGTTGGAACCTCCTCTCTGGACCCCGTCATGGCGAGTCCCCTTCTTGACAAACGCTTCACGCCCTGGCGCTGGTTGACGGTTAGTGCAACGCTGATTCTCATCGCGGCGCCGTTGCTGTTCCCGTTCCTTGAGATCCTCAACTATTTGCCCGTCGTGGCCCGCGCGGATATCCAACGTCTAGTGGCGCACTCGCTCAATAGTCTTTGGCTGGTCCTCGGCACGTTGTTCATCGCCCTACCCGTGGGAGTCGCGTTGGCGCTGCTCCTCACTCGCACGGATTTGCCGGCACGCCGCTTTTTTCATGCCCTTGTCCTGTTCAGCCTTTTCCTACCGTTGCCTTTGACCCTGTCCGCCTGGCAAGCGCTTTTTGGCAGCGACGGCTGGCTGCCAATGGCCTGGTGGGAATCGCGTCCGGGGCAACCGTGGTCATCGGGATTGCTCCCGGCCGTCTGGGTTCACGCGTTGGCGGGATTGCCCTGGGTCGTTGTTCTCGTCGGGCTTGGGCTCACCTGGGTTGAACGCGAACTGGAAGAGGAGGCGCTTCTGCGCGGCCCGCCTTGGTGGGTATGCCGACATATCACCTTGCCGCGCGCGCGTGGCATGATCGTCGTCGCCGGCATCTTCCTCGCCCTGCAAGCCGCGGGGGAAATCACGGTCACGGACATGTTCCAGGTGTCGACATTGGCTGAGGAAGTGTATTTGCAGCTTTCCCTCGGCGACCGCCCTGCCCTCGCCCGCGCGTTGCTCGGCATGCTGCCCTGGCTTTTCCTAACGGCCGCCTTCATTGCCCTTGTCGCTGGGCGTCGCATCGGCACGCTGCCCGCACTGGATCAATGGCGCCAGACTGCCATCGCGTTCCCCCTCGGGCGGATGCGTTGGCCAGTATTCGCGCTATTGATGGTTCTTGCGATTTGCACCGTTCTTGTCCCGCTGGCGGGCCTTGTTTACAAACTCGGTCGCCTGGGCCCGCAATCGTGGTCGCTTGCGGAAGCACTCGGCCGCTTCCATCTTGCCCTGCAATTGCATGGCGCCAACATCGCGGGCATGCTCCTTCTCGCGGCCGGGACCGGCGCGCTCATCGCCTGGGTCGGCTTGTTCGCGTCTTGGTGCATGAACGGCAGCCGACGCCTGACTTGCTTTCTTTGCGGACTCGCTTTGCTCGCTGCCGTCCTTCCCGCCCCGGCAATCGGACTCGGACTTAAGGAGATGATCCTGTGGATCGTCGGTTGGGACGACTCCGAAATATTCGCACGCGTTTTTTACACGCACGGCCCCTGGTCCGTGATTTGGGCGCAGACCCTGCGCTACTTTCCCTTCGCCCTCGCGGTTGGCTGGGTACTGATTCGCCTCATCCCTCGGGCGCTGGTGGAAGGCACGCGATTGGAAGGGTACGGCCCTCTCGCGGAATGGCGGCGTCTTATTTGGCCCCTCACGCGCCGCGCTTGGTTCATCACCGCCGCCCTACTCGCCGCTCTTTCCTTGAGTGAAACAGCCGCATCCAGCCGCGTCGAGACTCCCGGCTGGGAAACCTTTTCCCGCCTGCTCTTCGACCGCATGCACTATGGCGTCGACGCCGAAGTCGCCGGTTTAGCGCTCGTCTTCGTGACCGAGTTGGTTTTCGCCTGGACGCTCTTCCTGCTCCTGCGACTTTCCTTCCGCTGTTTTCGTTCTTTCGGTCCTTCGTGATTCGATTGATCTCCGCGACCGTCAGACGAAGCGATCCTCCGTCGGAAACTCGTCCAGCGGCAAATGCACCGGCTCGCCCAAATCCGCGCTGCGCGCCACGGCCTCCGTGAATTCCATGTACGCGACCCCTGCCGCGAAGTCCGTGAACTCAATCGCATTCCCGCCGCGAATGGCGTCAACGAAGTCCGCCTCGACGCGCCATCCGCCTTCCTTATCTTTCGGGATGACGATATCTTCCCAATCGCGCGACGCCTTGCTCCGCGTCATTCCAAAAATGCGATCCGTGATGAGGTCATAGCGCAAAGCCCCATCGCGGCCGAACATCTCGATCTCCGCGTGCTGGCCATATGGAACCACGCCGCTGAAATGATAGGTCGCGCGCGCGCCGCCCTCCAATACCGCGAGCACCTGGACGCTGTCCGGCGTGCCCACCGCGCGCTTGACGCCGCTCTGCGGATCGACCCGTCCCGGGATGTGCGCATGCACCTGAGCGAACACTCGCACCGGCGCCGGCGCCCAGCGCAGCACGGTCTCATGCACGATGCCGAGCGTCAACATGTTATAACCGGAAAGACTCGCGTCCTGCCGCCAGGAAAGGGGGGTCGCCGGATCCGCCAAGGCCGCGTTAAGGCCGCGCACATGCACCTCGCGCAGTTCGCCCAAATATCCCCCATCGAGAAGTTCGCGCACTACCCGATGCCCCTTGAGGCCGAACGGGCTGGGGACGATCTGTGTGATCAAATGCGAATGCTCGAGCGACGCGGCGAACATCTGATGCGCCTCGGCCGCGTTCATTGCCATCCGCGCTTCGGTCATGACATGCTTGCCCGCCTTGAGCGCGGCCAACGTTATCGGCCCATGCAAATAAGGCCAGGTGCCGATCGCGATCGCGTCGACCGCCGGATCGGCGACGAGTTGCTCCCAATGTTCATGAACGCGGGGAATGTCGAATTCGCGCGCGACGGCGGCCGACGACTCCGGCCGACGATTGCAGACCGCGACCAGCCGCACGCCCTCGATGGCCAAAAACCCCGGAATATGCCGGCTGCGCGTGTTGCCCCCGGCGCCGATCAAACCGATCCGAATCGCTTGCATACGTCCATCCCCGTTTCGCGCTCGCACCGCATCCCCGTAGGACAGGCTTCCAGCCTGTCTCACGTTGAACACGTTGCCAGCTTGCTCGAATTCACACGACACGGACAGGCTGGAAGCCTGTCCTACGACTGCGCCTTTCCTTAATCTACTCCCTGTCCCGCTGCTGGAAAACCCTGACTGGCGTTTGCTCATGATCGACGTCGCCGACCTGCGAAAATCGTTTGGCGCTCTCCGCGCCGTCGATGGCGTCACTTTCTCGGTCGCCCGCGGCGAAGCCTTCGCGCTCTTAGGCCCCAACGGCGCCGGCAAGACCACCACCATCTTGATGCTCACCGGCGCCCTCCGCCCCGACGCCGGTCAGATCCACATCGCCGGCAACCAAGATCCGACCCGCGCCGAAGTTCGCCGTCAACTCGGCTTCGCGCCACAGGCGCTCGCGCTTTATGACCAACTGACGGCCGAGGAAAACCTCCGCTTTTTCGCCAAGATTTACGGCATACACGGAGCGAAACTTGGCGAACGCGTCCAGGCCGCCCTCGACTTGGCGGGATTGTCCGATCGCAAAAACGATCTCGTCAAAACCTACTCGGGCGGCATGAAACGCCGCCTCAATCTCGCCGTTGCCCTCGTCCATGAACCGGCGGTCGTGTTCCTGGACGAACCCACTGTCGGCGTCGATCCGCAGTCGCGCAACTACATCTTCCAGACCATCGAAGCCCTCGTCGCTCAGGGTCTCACCATCCTCTACACGACGCATTACATGGAGGAAGCGGCCCGCCTTTGTAAACGCATCGCCATCATGGATCAGGGCAAGATCCTCGCCATGGATACGCTCGACGGGCTGCTGCGTTCGCACGGCGGTCAGGCCAGCGTCGAAATTGACTTTGCCGAACCTCCGCCCGATGCATCGTCCCTGCCCGGCGTCTTGGAGGGCAACCGCCTCAACTTCACCACGGATCGGCCTCAGGATGATCTCACCAGGCTCCTGCAATCCGGCTTGACCCTCAGCCGATTCCAGGTCGCTCATCCCACGCTTGAAAATGTCTTCCTTAACCTGACGGGCCGGAGGCTGCGCGACGAATGAAACCAATCCTCACCTTGGCCTGGAAAGACATCCGCCTGCAAACACGCGACTACTTCGGCCTGTTTTGGATCTTTGTCTTTCCCGTCCTGTACGCTCTCTTTTTTGGCGTCGTCTTCAGCGGGGCCGGCGGCGCCGGTAAGGACGGGCGCGCCCTCAACATCGCGGTTGTCGACGAGGAACAATCGCCGGGTTCCAAAGCGTTTTTGGAGCGGCTTGAAAAGTCCCCCGCTCTCAAGCTGCATCCTCTTGACCGCGAGCAAGCGCGCGAGGCAGTCCTCAAGGGCAAGTTCGTCGCCTATCTCGTCATCGAATCCGGCTTCGGGGATGGCGCCATGAACTTCGGCGGCCCAGGCAAGAAACTCGAACTCGGCATCGACCCCGCCCGCCAAGCCGACGTCGGCTTCTTGAAGGGCATTCTCATGCAGACCGTCTTCGCCGACATGCAAGAGCTCTTCACCAACCCCGCCAAAGCCCAAGAGATGGCGCGCAAAGCGATCGGGCAAATCGAGAAATCCAAAGACCTCGACCCGCTGCAAAAAGCGACCTTCACGCTTTTTCTGGGCGCGATGGACGAGTTTCTCAAAACCTTACCCAAACAGAAAGAAGGTGACAAAGGCAAAGGCGGCGGTCTCGTCGAACTGAAGGAACACGCCGTCAGCGTGGACGCGCCCACGGATCGCCCGCGCAGTTCCTTTGAGATCACGTTTCCCCAATCGATCCTTTGGGGCATGATGGGCTGTGTCGCCAGCTTTTCCATTTCCATTGTCATCGAACGTAATCAAGGAACCTTCCTGCGCCTCTCGACCAGTCCGCTCACCTGGCATCAAGTCCTCGTCGGCAAAGGCTTGGGCTGTTTCTTGACAAGCGTCTTCGTCATCATCGCGCTGCTTACCTTTGCGACTTTAGCCTTGGGCGTGCGGTTGGGCAATCCCGTCTTGCTCGCGCTTGCCATCGCGTCGACGGCTTTCTGCTTTACCGGACTTATGATGTTCTTTTCGACATTGGGCAAGACGGAAGCCGGCGTCGCCGGCGCCGGCTGGGGCATCATGATGCCGATGGCCATGATCGGCGGCGGCATGGTCCCCCTCCTCGCCATGCCCGCCTGGATGCAAACCGCCAGCAACTTCAGCCCGGTCAAATGGGGCATCGTGTCCTTGGAAGGCGCCGTCTGGCGCGGCTTCAGCCTCGCGGAGATGGCGCTGCCGTGCGCGGTGTTGGTGGGCGTCGGCGCCGTCGGTTTCGCGCTCGGCGTCTGGAAGCTGAAAGCCGAATGACGTGGTGCCGGTATGTTACCGGCACGCTTCTGTCGCACCACATCAGCCAATCCGCAACACCCTGCACGTTTCCTCATAACTCGCCTCAAGATCAAGCGACACCGCGAGATCCTCCGCCAGCCAAATCGGCATCGTCGGCAGCGGCGCGCCGACCGAAAGCGGATACGCCCATGCCTCGAAGCGAGGCCGATCTTGCGCCTTGTACCCGCGACAGGTGACAGCGTACGTCGCCGGTGCGGTGGGCGAAAAGATCGGATCGGCCTGCCCTGCCTGCTCCATCAGTTCCCCAAAAAGATTGAAGTTTCGCGTCGTCACCAGATCGACGATCGAAACGCAAACTCGCTGTTGCAACCGGGCGGAACACTGGGAAACAAAAGCCTGTCGGCTCTCGGGCCGATCCTTATTTCCAGGGCTCACGATCTCGATGGCCGCGACCAGCCGGCGGGCGCGGCTCTGGTCAAAGACTAAGACCTCGTAAGCGTATTCATCGACGAGTTCCAGCTCGGCCACCATCGTCGGCTCAGGCGGAGCGTATGCAGCGGCTGAAGTGCCACTGTTTGCACCGGAAGGCATACCGATCGTCTCACTCATGCCAAGGCGTTCAAACGCACAGACATCGATCTCAAAGTTCGTTCCCAAATGAACGCGCGGCTCAGCCCTGAAACCCTCGGGAAGCTTCTCGGAAAGTTGAACCACCATCAGCCCTGGCCATAAGGCATGAAAGCCCTCCCAGGACGATTGATTCCAGACCGGATCCCGAAAATGATCGCGCAACGGCATGTCGGCGTTCCTTAACTGTGATCTTATCCGGAAAGCAAGTTGGCCTGGTCCGAGCGAAGGAAATCGCCGAAGCGGAATGCGCTCGTGGCGCCGGCCCGGCAAGCATATTCCCATGCCGCCGCCTTCGGCAAATTATACGCCCGCCCGGCGCCCTGTCCGTTGGCTCAATCGCTCAGCAATTCGTCCCAGGAATGAATTTCCAGGATGCGGTCGGTCAGCGATTCCAACCGGCCAAGATCCTGGATCGACCGGACCCGCTCTTCGATCTCATCGGATACAGGGCCGAAACGATTGCGCCCTTGCCGAAGCAAGGTATTTTGCAGGCCCTTTGCCATTCCTTTTTCCATTCCCATTTCCATTCCCTCTTCCCTTCCCTCTTCCATTCCCTTTTCCAGGCCTTCTTCAAATACCGTCTTGTTCATGGCTCTGACCTTTATGTAGGGTTCGCCCAGTAGTTGCCGTTGCCTCAATCGCTCAGCAATTCGTCCCAGGAATGAACTTCCAGGATGCGGTCGGTCAGCGATTCCAACGGGCCAAGATCCTGAATCGAACGGACCCGCTCTTCGATCGCATCCGATACGGGGCCGAAACGCTTGCTCCCTTGCCGAAGCAAGGAATTTTGCATGCCCCTTGCCATTCCCTCTTCCCTTCCCTTTTCCATTCCCTTTTCCATTCCCTTTTCCAGGCCCTCTTCGAATACTGTCTTGTTCATGGCTCTGACCTTTATGTAGGGTTCGCCCAGTATCAACCGTTCGTATATTTGTTTCTGACTTGCATCCAGGGGAAGATAGGCTTGCACGCACTCGGCCAACAGAAACTTTTGCTGATCGGAAAGTCGCGTCTCCGTCAACCTTCTCAACGCTTCCGCGCCCAACCACGCCACACTTTCCGCCGGGATCCGCATTAATGCTGCCAGGGCCACGCCGAGCCAATTCTCGCCCTGAACGTATTGTATCCCATCCAGCCCGGGCAGACCGACATAGAGGTATTCGAAAGCCATAGGCCGCAGGTTCCAGAATCGTTCCTCATACGTATCCACGCCGATCCCATTCAGGCCGACCTTGAGGTATAACACGATCGGCAACACCGGCAACTCGAACTTCTCACGCAGGTGGACGTAATAACGAGGCAGCCGCCGTTTGATGCCAGTGGTGCGGTCGGGCGATTCAATCTCGATGTGTACCAGGGCCAGCCAACGGTCCGGATCATCTGGCTGAAGGCCCGGCACGTTCTCACGCGTGCGAATGCGAGCCACGAGGTCGAGTTGGTGGCGAGACCCTTCCGGAGGCTCGGGCAATAGCTCGGTGCCCATCCATTCCAGGCTATCCAGGTCGAAACGCGCAGCCCAGTCGGCGAAGAATAGCCGCATGAAATCGGCGAAGAAGGTCTGAATCAGGGTCTTGAAACGCTGGTCGTGATCCATGGGCATGAATGCCTTCCCGCCATGCAGTGGTCTACTTCAAACTCCGCACCCACTCCTCCAGCATCCGCACCGCAGCCTGATCCACCTCGCGCGTCGCCAAGGGTGGCATGAAGCCTTCGCCGCGATGGCCCACGCGCCGCAACAGCGTCGACTTTTCCGGATGTCCCGGATAGATGAGTTTCGCGTCTTTGATGCCGAACGTGTGATGTTGCGGCACTTCGCCGATCAGCTTCATCTTCTCCAGCGGGACGGTGAACGCGAGATCGATCATCGAGTTTCCGCCGCCCGCCTCGACATGGCAATTGGCGCAGTTGGCGTGAAAGTATGACCGCGCCCGTAGCGTCAGGTCGGCTTTCACATCGTGCGGATCGACCAGGTGGGGATACTTCTCCGGATTCTTCGCCAGCAACGACGACGAACCCGCGGGACGTTGATCGCGGTTGGCGCACAATTCGTTGACATATTTCGCCGCTTCGTCCTCGCTCATGCCGCGTGCCTTGGCTGCTTCACGCAGATCCTTCTTCGTTTGCTCCAGCCAATTGGAACGGATCATGCCCAGACGTTCGAGCGTGTGCAGTTGGTTTTCGCGCACGCCGCTGTGGTCGTGGACGGTATTGAACTGAATGTCGGAAAGGCCCAGCACCCAGTTGGCCGCCCGGCTGTGGCAGACCATGCAGTCCGATCTGCTCGGATAACGCCAGTTGAGAATTTTTTCGCCGTCGGGGTGTTCCTTGGACGGCTTCACTTTGACGGTGAATTTGCGGTCGGCGCCGTTGGTTTCCACGAGCGTGCCTTCGCTTTGCTCTTTGTTCCAGGCGTAGCTGTAGCCGTGCCATTCGCCTTCTTGGCGTGTGAGAAAGCGCGTCTCGATCCAGCGGCGCGTGGCGGCGTTTCCCTCCTCGTCGTCGATGAAGAACGACTTGACGATGACGGTCTTGTCCGGGAAATTCCAGCCTCGCGATGAGGGGAAATTGATCGTCACCTCGCTCGGCAATGCCAACCAGCGTTGCTTCTGCGCGCCGTCGGACCAGAGCACCGCGTTCACCGAATAGGGGATGAGCGCGGGCTTCATCACATGCCCCTTGACCGACTCGAACAGCCCGCTATCGGACAATTTGCGCGGAAAGGTCGAAGGTCCGGTCGGCGGCGTGGCCTCCAGCGTGTACAGCCCCGCCTTGCCCTTGCCCTGGTGATCGCAGA
>Ga0163144_10012746_pt1 | contig 17613 bp, 18 predicted proteins | sample OliLak19BULKMAT1_FD_123175 | JGI IMG/M metagenome (GOLD analysis project Ga0163144, IMG submission 123175) | Freshwater microbial mat bacterial communities from Lake Vanda, McMurdo Dry Valleys, Antarctica - Oligotrophic Lake LV.19.BULKMAT1 | ecosystem: Environmental > Aquatic > Freshwater >...
GGGCTTTTTCGGAGCCACCATTCCCGGCGATGGCTTGCTCTCGGAACTCCGTTCGCGCTGAGCTTGTTCCAAGCGGGCAAGCGCCACCTGTTCGTGGGCAGCGGGCAGATAGTCGCTTTGGCCGAGCCGGGCGCTGGACTCTGTTAGTGTCTGCGCGACCGCGGTCAATTCGTCCGATTGTGCGCCATATTCGTTCGCGCGCATGAGCAAGTTCGCGCGCACTTCGGCGAGCTCCAGTTCCAACTCAGCTTCCACCTTGGCACTGAGGACCGACATCAGTCGGAAGGCCAAGCGATCCAGGAATCCTCGAAACCACCAGTGCATGTTCGCCGCTCCTTTCAGGACTGAGGTCGCGAGCCGCACCATGAGGCTCGCCAGCCGGCCAGCCTAAACGAGCAATGGATGGCAAACCAAAAAAGTGACACTTGGTCCGTCACGTCGGGGCCTCGCTTGTCATTCGATTTCCCGACCAGGCAAGGCATTGCGACCTGACGGGTAGTCACGAGTCCGACCTTCGTTTTTTTATCGACTTGACCTCCATAAACGCCCCGCGCCGCGCGACCACCGGTGTCGCGCCCCCAGTTGGAGGCACGGCGGTTCATGGCGCCCGCCCCACCTGTTGCGGACCGCCCCCGTGTCAAGGTCCGCTGCGCTCTCCACCTGGACACGGTTTCGGCTCCGCCCCCACAGCCCCACCCTTCGGTCGCCACCAACCGCCACGCACCAGGAATGGATCGTTTTCGTCTGAGGGGGCCTCGCACCGCCGGTACTCAAAGGCCCCCTCAGGACGAAAACATTTTCTGGGAGGGGATGATTCAATCGACCTCACGACCGAGGTCACTCTGAGATGGATGGAGCATTGATCACGATGATTACCCTAAACACCTTTGATCGCAGTCCCCGATTGGCCGAGCTAAAAGTTTCGTACAAGCGCCAGCGCGCCCGGAATCCAAAGCCGCCGGGTGTGCCGCCCGTCATTACGTCCGCGCGGACTGCCGAAGAGTATCTGCGCTCCGTCTGGAATCGGGACACGCTGGAATTGGTCGAAGATTTCTTCGTGGTCTGTTTGAACACGGCCCACGAGCCCTTGGGCTGGGTCCGCGTTTCCAGCGGCGGATTCGATTCCACGAGCGTCGACCCGCGGCTGATCTTTGGCGTTGCGTTGCAAGTGGCGTCGGCGGCCATCCTCATCGCCCACAATCACCCGAGCGGCGATCTCTCGCCGTCCGCTCAGGACAAAGCCGTCACCCAGCGATTGAAGGAGGCGGGCCAGTTGCTCCGGATTCCGGTGCTGGACCACATCATTCTGTCGAAGGAGGCCGCATTTAGCTTTGCCGATCACGGCTTGCTGTAGGGGGAAGCGTCGACCGCGGCCGGGTTCACGACCACAGCCGCGGTTGACACCCTTGGTTCGCTGTCATTCGCACCAACTGTCCGCTGGATGAGGCAGCCCCGTGGCCTGACATGCCGGCACTTGTGCTGACGTGTCGCGCCAACTCGCATTCGCAGCCAAGAGAATTCGCGGCGCGCGAACAATCGCCCGCGAGGGAAGTCCCTCGCGGGAGCCCCGACATGGCCGCGACGTTGCACCTCACTGACCGCGACAACGATGTGTTACGGACCCTCACCCGGTCGATCCGCGTGGCGTCCTTGGCGCAGATTGCCCGGAACTGGTGGAACGACTGCAATGCGGCAGAATTGTCCGCAATGCGTCGCCTGCGCGACTTGGAGCGTGCCGGATTGATTCGTCGAGTCAGTGCCGTCGTGATCATGCTGGATGAATTGTCTGAACCGTTGGTGGTCTGGCGTCCCGGCCAGTGTGTCTCGGCGTTCGGACCGCTCGCATGGCGGCTTAAGCGGCGATGGTGGCAACCGCCACAACGTACGACTGTGTTTCTGGCGACAGCCCACGCGGCCCGTCGCTTCGGCGGTCGCAGATCCGGTCGCATCGGGCGACCGTTTCAGCTCTCGCACGACTTGGGCGTGGCCGAGATGTATTTCGCCCTGCGGCGACTGCGTCCCCAGCTCGCCAATTATTGGATCGATGAGGATCGCCTGGCTCCGTTTCGTCGGGGCGAAAAATTGCCCGACGCCATTCTGGCGACGGCCCCCGACGCCCAGCCGCGGCTGGTGTTGGAATTTGGTGGGGCTTACGGCAAACAGCGGCTCCAGGATTTCCATGACGACTGCGATGACCGCGGTCTCCCCTATGAAATCTGGTAGGCCCCGCCGTAATCCCGCTCCGCGGGAATTACGAACACCCCGCTCCCCGCGCCCGGCGCGCCCGATTTCCGCTCCGCGGAAGATGCGCGCCGGCCTCCCCCTGAGCGGACAGCCCGCCTCTGGTCGGCTCTGGGCGCTCCGCTGCACCGGCCGCGCCAAGCCACCGCCGCCGCCAGCCCCGTCCCCTCAAGCTTGTCACGGCCGGTGCGAACGCTCCGCTTCCGCCGCCGCCCGCCGGCGGGCTGACATTTCGGTTTTCGCCTCGGGATGCCCCTTCAAAGGTTTTTGAAAGGGACATCCCGGCGGCGAAAACACGCGCCCCCCGGCGTCTCTGGCCAAACCGCGGTCCGTGGAAACTTCACGGGCCGATGACTAACGCAGAAACTGGAAAACAAAACCATGCAACACACGAATGGTTCCCATCACACGAACGGACAGCAACCCCCAACCACCTCACTGACCGAGGCCACGGAAGCGGCGACGATGCGGCCCTCATCGCCGCGGCCCAAGCGGATCACCGTGGGGCGAATCGTCACCTGCATTTTCGCCAACCCGACCCCGTGGGGCGAAATTGCCTGGAAGGTGGAGCAGGTCCGCGAAAAACAGACCGTCAGCGGCACGCGCCGTTTTCCGGGCTTTTATGCGGACGACCTGCAGGACGCGATGCGGGGACTCTACCTGGCGAAACGCTGGATTCGATCAGTCGAACGGCGACGCCGGGGGAGTTGGTTTTGGTGGTGGTAAGGGGGACGTCCGTCCGGAATGAGCCGGACGGACGCCAGTCACGACAATTGCGGGCGGCGGTGTAACTGCCGCCCGCCTTCACATTTGGAAATGCCATGCCCACGAAAAATGACCTTTGCACAATTCAGCCAGACGCACCAGTCAATTCGCCCACCGTCGAGGAGCCGCTGCCGGCGAAACTCACGCTCAATGCCGGCGAGCGACAGGAATTCGGGGAATTGATTTTTGAATACAGCCGGGCGCAAGCCATCGCCGAAGGGGTCTTGGTCGACGTGAGCGAGTTGGCCCGCGAAGCGGGGTTTCGATTTCCGGTGGCGATGACCGCCGCCGCCTGGGAAACGACCGTGCGCGTGCCCGACGGCGTGTCGTGCCAGGATGAGACGGGGCAGCTGTGGGACGTGTTGAACGTGCTGCGGTTCAGCATCGCCACGGCAGCGCAGCGCGACCCCGGCGAATTGCGATTTACGGTCGCCGTGATGCAGGAGGGAACCATCCTGGCCGATGTCGCGCTCAAGGCCTTGTGCCATCCCGGCGACACCATGGAGCCGGTGATCACCATTCTGATGCCGGACGAAGACTAGGGAAGTTGCGAAACATTCGGGGCGGCGGTGCAACCGCCGCTCCTTTTTTGAGATGACGACGATGAAAGCGAACCACGACACGCGCACAAGCAACAATTCACCCATCGCCAATTCGCCGATGTGCGAAAAGCTGTTTGATTTGGGGACCGTGTTGGTCTCAGAAATTGCTCTCGGCCGACTGGACGATGAAACCCTGCAATCATGCCTGCGGCGACATTGACGGGGAGATTGGGGGGATGTCCCCGCAGAAATTCGGGACGGCAATCTGGCCGAGCTACAACAGCAAGGTTGCGTGGTGTCCGCCTATTGGTGTGCCGGCAAGCTGGTGGTCATCAACAGCTTCATTTCCCGGTCGCTGACAAGCATCTTCCTGCATGACGGCGACGAGATGCGGGAGACCATCGAATGGACGCCTCCCTGGAGCGATTGAAGACCGCTCGCAGGAAATCTCCTTTCCCAAGACCGCCGCGTTGATGCGACCGAATTGCCGCAGAGCGCGGTGGTTGATTGTCGCGGCCCCGCGCATTTCCCCAGTGCTGCGCACTTGGGAGAATGCTCCGGCGGAATTTCGCACGGCGGGCGCCGTACGAAGATTCCGCCCCCCGCCACAGAGCCGTGCGGCTGTGCCGCCCGCATTGCCGTGGCGGCCTGCACGGCCGCCGGCCCTGAACGGGCCAGGCCGGACCGGCTGGGGCCGGTGCCGGCCGCGGGCTGAACGCCCGCTGACGGATCGAGCCGGCTGGGGCCGGCTGCGATCCGGGGCTCCGCTGAACGCTCCGCCCCCCTGCTGCGCTGGCGCTCCGCAGGGGCCCCCGGTGGGCGGCCACTGCGTGGCCGCAGCAGTGAGCGGATGCGACCCCCAGCGGTCCACCGCAGACCAGCCTTCAGCGGGGGCAACGCTCCGCGTCGCCCCCTCACTTCGTGGCACGTCCCGCGCCCCCTCAAGTGCCGGTCCAAGTGCCAACAGGAAATTCGCAACTGCCGCCGGGCCCGCTTGTTAATGCTGCCACGCCGATTAACATGGGGAGTCATAGTTCGTGCTGACACGTTGGCTCGCGGGCCCCGCGCGGAGAGTGCGGCGCGATGGCGGTGTGACGGCGGACCGAAGCCCAGGCGATCCCCCTCTCATGCTGCGTCCCCGCCGCAATCCGCGCCTGCAGGAACGAGATTACGAGATCTTGGAACATGTGCGCCGCTATCGCCTGACGACGCCCGAGGTGCTGCACCAACTGTTCTTTGACGATTCGGATCGGAACGCCGTGACGAAGGTGACGTCGCGACTCTGCCTGCACGAGTTCCTGAAGAGTCATCCGCTGTATGCGGGCTACTCCTATTACTCGCTGGGTCGCCGTGGCGCGAAAGTGGTCGGACTGTCTCCCATCAAGGCCGGTCCGCTCGGCCCGCAGGCCAAGTATCGGGAGTATGGCACGCTGGCGTTTTGCTGCCGGCAACCCGTCCGGCGGGAGCGCCTGTTGGCATCTGAGTTTCTGAAGCGCCATCCGGATTGCAGTTCCGGGCGACACGAGGCCGGCCATTATTACGACGACCATCACGAGTCACACGTGCGCTTGGGATTTATCTGGGTCGAAGGGGCGGGGGACGTCAATCACGTCATCCACAAAGTGCGGCACGAAATCATTGACGAGCGCCGATCGATTCCGTCGCTGCGAATGATGATCGACGAGGGACGATTCGTGGTCGCGATCGTGACGTTGCACGAAGAGAAAAAAACCGAAATCATTAACGCCCTCAAGCAGCGCCAGGGCCCAGTCTCGTTCCGCGTCGTGGTCGTCCCCGAATTACGACACCTCCTGCCGGGGGTGTGGCATGAATAGCCGGGCGTTTGCGGCGCTGCTGCGCCTCTTGCCGCTGTCGAGCTCGCAGTCGACGGATAATCCGCTGCAGGTCCAGCGGCTGCCCGATTATTCGCGCACCGAATTCGATTACCCGGTCTACCAGGACACGCCGGCGGCGGCCCGCCGTTCGACAGCCATTTTGATTTTTTTGGTCGCGCTCACGGCACCCGCCTTGAGCTGGGCGAATTCGCTGTCGAGCTATCCCGCCCAATTCATCCACGGCGGATTGAGCACCGTGGTGTTGATGGCCGGCACGGCGCTCGTGATTTTGGGAACGGTCGGTCTGCGCTGGCCGCTGATGGCATACGGCCTGGCCGTCTTATCCGTTCCGATTGTCGGCGAATTGGTCATCGAACAGCCCTTCGCTCTCGCCGCCGCCTTCCCCGCCGCGATCGGGACGTGGATTCTCGCCGATCGACTCGGTCTGTTTTTTCTGTTTCTGAAAACGGCGGCACCGCTCTCGCGGGAGCGGTCGGTTATGGCACGCGCACTGTGGCACCGCCGCTGGACTTCGCCGTTTCGCCCCTTACGCGGGACCGAATGGTATCCGCTGAATTATCTATTATTCGCCGTGCCGCTTTGCCTGGCCTTATTGCAGGAGCGCGGTGTCTGGCAGGGTGACACCGAAGCGCGACGCATTCTGGAACTGTGCGGCTTACTAGCAATTGCGGGGTGCATCTGGCCGCTCGTCTTGGAAATCGTGATCGCCCCCCTGTATGGCCGACGGCCCTACGGGCTGGTGCGACTGGTGCGGGCCTTCTGGCACGCCTTGCTGGAATGGTGCACCTACAACCGCCACAACGCGCGGGGCGCGGGAATCCACCACAGTCCGGCCGGCCCGTGTGTCATGCGCCGCTGGCTGTTGATCGGCGTGCTCCTCGTGGGCGCTTGTGCCTGGAATAATCCCCACACCGTCGAGCCGCTCTTCAATCGTATTTTCGGAAACATGCTGGAAATCGGCGGCGTCTGGTTGCCCGCGGTTCGCAAAATTGACCCCGAAGAAATCGTCTCGAATATTGAGCGCAACCAGGAGGCGGAAATGGCCGCCTCAATCCCGCCCCTGACGGACGACGAGCAGCATGTGTTAGAGCGCATGCCGGCGGGTCGGGCTGAAGCCTATCAAGCCGAGCGTGAGCGTCAGTATCTGGCAGTCTGGAAACAGAAACAAAGTCAGGCCAGCTCCCGTGTCGCGACGAAAGACTCCGCCAACCGGTTGCAGCATTTGCTCAAGGGCTTGGGGAAAGTCGTCCTGAATGTTCTGGCCCCCAGCCTCGGGACGGCGCTGGTCTGCCTGTCGCTCGTGTTCGGGGCCTCAGCCCGTGCCCTGGCCGGTGTGGAGGATTTATTCGGCAGCGGGCCGCGGCAGCGCGTGCTGAATTCGGAGAACTGGGAGCGGCTCGTCGACCGGTTGCAATCATCCCAGGACTACTGGGAAAGCCAAAGCCTGTTCCTCGGGACGAACTGGCGCGACGACACGCCGGCCCTCGTCCCGCGGGAAATCTTCGCCGAACATGCCCACATCCTCGGGGACAGCGGCTCGGGCAAAACGAGCATCGGCCTAATGCCGCTCGTCTGCCAACTGATGCGTTCCGGGAAATGCTCAGTCGTCGTGCTGGACCTCAAGGCCGACGACCAGGCCCTGTTGGAATCGCTTCGTGAAGAGTCAGCAAATCTGAGCGAACGCCGCCGCGTCGCAAATCCTCCGGAGCCGCCTTACCCGTTCCGCTGGTTCACGTCCGAATTGGGCCGCTCGTCCTACATCTTCAATCCGCTCAGCCAGCGGGCCACCGCGCAGCTCGCCGACTATCAGCGAACGGATTTGCTGGTGTCCGCGTTGGGCCTGCATTACGGCACCGACTACGGCCGCAAGTTCTATGGCGATGCCAACTACGACATCCTGAATCATGCCCTGGCAAAATACCCGGACGTGCAGAGTTTCGTGGAACTCGCCGAGATCTTGGCTCGCAAGAGCGAATTCCCAATGGACGCGGAGACCAAGCGGGCCGCATCGAACGTGCGCTCATCCGTCCGCCGCATGGCCCGGTGCCAACCGTTGAATGCCTGCCGCAGTTTGGGAACGTCGGCGACAGCCTTAGAGCAGGCGATCGATTTTTCCGAGGTGTTCCGTCAGCCACAGGCGGTGTACTTCGCCCTGCCGCCCTCATCGGGCATCACCATCACGGCGGAAATTGCCCGGTTGGCGCTGCACTCACTCCTCACGGCTGCGCAAACTCATGAGGGTCGCCGCACACCCGTCTTTCTGGTGGTCGACGAATTTCAGCGGATCGTCTCCAACAACCTGGCGCTGTTCCTGCAAATGGCCCGCAGCATGGACATCGGCGTCATCCTCTCAAATCAGAGTCTGGATGACCTGGAAACGGCCGGCGTCGATCTGATCGCCGCGGTCCGGACCAACACCCGCTTTCGGCAGGTCTTTGCGGCCGGCAATCGGAGCGACATTCTCGACATTCGCGATACGGCGGGCGAATCGGTGATCGGACTGCGCTCGTGGGACTTGCTGCCCGGCTTGTTCAGCGACGGCGCTGTGGACAAGATGTCCATTCGCGAGACGCCGGTGTCACGTTTGATGTTGAACGACATCTTGCTGGCGACCGACGCCTTTGGACGCAACATCGTGTCGGTGCGTCGGGGTGCCGGCTATGCCCAATTCGGCGGCATGCCGTTCATCATGGATTCTGTGCATCACATTGCGTTTGATGAGTTCAAGAGACGGCGCGAGACGCCCTGGCCGGCGGCTCACGCAGGCACCATCGTCGGCACTCATGAGGAGCAGTCACCGATCGTCGCTGGCGGCGGCTCCATCCTGGAGGATGAGCCGGACGCCGACGACGGTGCGGGCAACTCGCCCCCCGACGATCCCGATGCGATTCCGCCGCGGGAATCCTCGAAGATCCGTTGGAAGCGCTGCTCGCCGAGCAGGAGGCGACGCGGGCCAAGCGCCGTAAGCAACAGAGGCAAGACCAACAAGAACGCTTCAATCGTCCATCCGCGGGAGACCTGTTTCCATGACGAATCCTTCCCCTCCGGAACCGCAGCCCCGACAGCCGCTGCCGCTGCCGCTGGAGCCAATGACTTCCGAGCTGAGTCTCCGGCCCAGTTCCGGGCTGCCGTGGCTGATCGTCTTGGTGCTGTTGGGGGGCGGAGCTTGGATGTTCATGTCGGGGCGAGTGCCCCTGGGGCCGACTCCTGACGGCGAGCCCAAGATTCGGGAACTCCAGGAGGTGGCCCAGAAGAATGCCGCGTTCTCCGACACCGAAGAACATCGGCTCGTCCAAGCGAGCTGGCAGGAATTGCTCCTGCACGTGAAGTCGGCACAGAAGCAGCTCGACGGCCTGATTCCGACCGTCGGCGAGTTCTCCCAACTGTGCCGTGAGCTGGAGTAGTCCGATGATGGGCGGCGCATCGCCGCGAACGACGAGTTGGTCAATCAATTCGCGGCGCTCACCGGCCGGTCGCGTCCCGACAACGATCAAATCGATCTCTGGCGGTCCACGCTCAACGGGCTCGCGAAAACGTGTGACGAAGCGATTCAGGATGAGCACCTTTTGGTCGATCCCTCCGAGAAGACGCAAGAGCGTGCGCAAGCCATCCAAGCTGCCGTGGCCGAAGCGCTGACCACCGCTCGGGACGATCTCGCGTTCCTGAATGCCGTTGCCCGCCGGGCTGCCGCGAACCAGCCAGGCGCTCTGACACTGGCCGAGGCCGTGGCCACCCGCGACGAGCGCCGCCAGTCACAGCGCGCGGCCGAACTTGCCGAGGAACGGGCCGAGATTCAGCGGGAGGCGGATGCGCAGAAGAAGGCGATGGATCTGACGGCGGAACGAAAACGACGGGATGAAGAGCTGGAGCAACAGCGAATCGCCGACGAGCTCAAAGCGATCGAAGCCCGTACCAAAACCGAACGGGAGCAAAAATTGCTCCGCGAGACGCAGGAAAAACTCGCGGCCGAGCGCGCCTACCAGGAGAAGCTGAAGAAGTTCGACAAGGCGCTGCCGGAGATCAAGTCGCTGCTGTCACCGATGATTTCGCAGGGCAGCATGCAGATCGGCGGGGCCGGCTGGACGCCCGGCGAGAAAGGGCCGGTGTCCCTGGCGGCCCTCCAGAAGAATCGGATTTTGGATCTCGGCGAGAACGGGGTCTATTACGTCAGTGGGTTGTTTTGCGGGCCCAGTTGTCGGAACGATCGCCCTCGTGGGGGCTTCCCGGAGACGTTCACGACGAACGAAGCGAAAATCCGCCGCGCCCAGGAACTGCTGGTCGAGTTCGGCGACATCCTCGTGGAAAAGGGCCTGCTTCGCCCGTGATGCGCAGCAAAATGCCCCCTTTTATTGACTGCCCGAGGGCTAGGACAGGCCTCGCCTTTTGTTTTGACACTCGGCGGACGACAAGTGGGTTTTCAAATCGTAGCGGACGGACCTAAACAATCCAAGACCTCTACGTCCCGAACGAAGCTTGGTTGTTGAAAACCCCTGGAAATCCAGCTCATTTCTCACCCAAAGAAACCAAAAAGCACACCGTTTTACAAGGATTCTGTCAACAATTCTGTCAACTGCTCCGATTCCCGGCACTTGAAGTTTGCGAAAATACGACGCTGCACCTATTGGTGAATTTACGGTACTGGCGGCGGTGCGAGTTCTTCACCGGTAGCAAGTGGCGGCGGGTCAGCTAATATCGCACTCAAGGTCTATGGCGACGACTTGGACGTGCTGCGCCGCAAAGCCGAGGAGATCAAAACCGCCATTGCTGGCGTTGAAGGGCTGGCACCGCGCGTCGTCGAAGCCCAGCAATTGATTCCCCAACTTCGCATCGACCTCAATCGCGAACAGTTGGCTGCGTATGGCCTGACAGCCGAGTTCTTCGGAATCGTGCTGAACGGAAGGGTGGTCACTGTTGAACGCCATTGTCTGCTATCGGATCGCTTTGATGAAGCATCAAGTAAGCATGGCGGTCAACAATGAAGCGGCCCCCGGATTGGATCAGTCCAAACCGGGGGCCGTCGTCAATTTCGCGATTCGCCGAGCGTTCCGCTTAGAAGTCGCCGACGATTCCGCCGTCAGCCCGGCTGCTGAGCATGCGGACGGTCTGCGTGTCGATGTTTTCCGACACGAACCGCACGCTGCCGTCGCCCAGCAGGGCGTGGCAACCGCCGGTGTGCAGGCTGAACGGCTCATCGTTCGGGCCGCAGTTGTTGGTAGTCCAGGGACAGGTCGTCGGTCCGCCGTTCGGCGTCTTGTTCTGGTTGATCACGCCCTTGGTGGCGACGCCCGCCGCCCTGGCCTCGCCCGAGACGCCCGAGCCAGAGTCGGGATCTGCCCACCGGCCGGGAACGGAACCCGCACCGCCGAAGCCACCATTGGTCTGCGTGTTGTCCGTGCCGGGAAAAATGCCCCGATTCGCGACGGTCGGTGCCGCGGAACTGCCGTTGAAGACCTGCCCCAAGGCATAGCTGGAGGCGACGACCGTCTGCGTCCGACCGTTGGCCTCGAAGATGGCGACGCTGTTGCTCAAGCCGTCGGTGCAGTCCCGCATGCCGTTGTGAAAGCCCAACACGGAATCGCGGTCCCAGGTACTCCGGCACGTCGGACCCGGACAGGCACCGTTGCCGCGGGCACCCGTATCCGTCAAGTCGGTGTACGCGACGGGCATGTAGTCGGTTTTGCCGTAGCCGGTGGTGGCCACTGGGGTGGCGGCGTTGTCCGCCGGGGTGTTGCCGTTGCTGGGGCACAGGAAGGCTGGGATGGCTGTCTTGGCCGCCGTCCGGTTAGCGCCCGCCGCGGTGTAATGCTGATTCAAGTCGAAGGAGTTGTACAACGGTGCCTGGTCGATGTACGGCAGCATCTGCGTGTACGTCGAAGTTGCCGTGAACGACCGGTAAGGAGTTGCTGAGCCCGCGGCCGCGGTGAACTCGCCCGACGCCGGGAACTTGGTGAATGTCGATTCGTAGTTGTGCAGCGCCAGGCCCATCTGCTTCATGTTGTTGCGGCACTGCGTGCGGCGGGCGGCTTCGCGAGCCTGTTGCACGGCGGGCAACAGCAGCGCAATCAGGATCGCGATAATCGCGATCACCACCAGCAACTCGATTAGTGTGAAGCCGCGACGTGGCTGGTTAGGCATCGAGTTCTTGGAGGGAACCGACAGGATAGGAAACATGTAACCCGAACTCCTGGGCGAAGACCGCATGCCCAACTGCGGGAACCCGAACTCCACACGCCGAGAAACATGCTCGACGGTCGGCTTCCAATCGTAGAGCACGCTAACCGCGGAATATGAACGATTGATTAAGCCGGCCGGAAGATTCTGAGAAGCGCCTAGTCCTTCATCGAGTTTTCACAATTGCTGACGACAGCGGCGAACTAGGGAGTCTGGACATCCTGTGCTCGAATTGGGTCTTGGTGATGACACCCGATCCGGTCAGGACCGCCTCCTTGGCCAGCTCGCGACCGAGCGCGTAAATGGTTGAAGCGGAGTGGCCCTTTAAGGATTGCATCACGCAGTCCGTGCAAGCGTTGTCCGCCAAACGGACTCTGCCCGCACCCAGTTTCAGTAAACTCGCGACTTCCGTCTCGCCAAGCCAGGTCATTTCAATCACTTCGTCGAAGAGCTCTCGAACCGCGTCTTCGACGGTCTCACCATCTAACGAAACAAGCAGCAGGCCGTCCGCATCGTGCTCCTGAACGATTCGACGGAAACTTCCCAAGGCAATGCCCGAAAGTTGAAAGGTGGGCCCAGAGATCGTGGCATCGAAGGTTAGCACGGACTCCTGACGACGCGCGTCAGCGATTGCCTGAGCGAACAGGTTTAGCGATCCGATGGACAGGGAAGCCTCGACCAGCTTGGCATCGAGTCGCAGCAGCGGCATCCCGAGTTGATGCGCGAAGCGTTCGGCCACGAGGCGCTTACCCATTCCCGCCGGACCAAACACGAGCACACGGCGACAGGGTGTCAGTCCGAACGACATCAGTTCATTTCTACGCACATGCTGCTGTTCGATCTTAGCGAGCTGAGCCTCCACCGCCGTGCTGATTACAAATTGATGGCTCAATCGCGCGGGATCAACCTTTTGAAGAAAGGTCAACCACTCGCCAAGAACTTGTGACTGCCCGATGGTCGAATCGGACTCGACACGGGCCGTACGAAAAGCCGCTTCCAGATCGCGGGCCACGCTCGGATGCCCCATCGCCCGCTCGTGATCGATGATGCGCCTGACCAGCGCGTCCAGTTTGGGGAGAGACTTCTCCCCGATGGCCTGCATCACGGATTTCAGAAGCTCGCGGTTCATCCATCTCTCATGTCACCGAGGCGCCGCCAGCCACGCGCGGCGGTACGAGCCGCGGAGCAGACGTCGGCGGAAACGAAGTGGTCGCCTGATACGTCCATCCCCCGGAGCCCCCAACGCTCGCAGCCGTGATGGTATCGCTGATCGTTGCCACGACAAGCCCGAGCGATCGCTTCTCTTCGCACCGCATCCTTTTCGAACTTCGATCATCCGGGTCTCAATCCACCATTCTTGGCTTCACGGCGAAGACCTTGACGCTGGCGGCGTACTCGTTGGCATCAAAGCGTTTCAACTGGTCGCTCAGCTCTCCGTGAAATGTGGACTCCTCCAGAATCGCCAATGCTGGATGGCTTGCGGCGGATCGATCATGGGCCGCCGCCGTCCCGCACGCTGCCGTCGGCGAGCAGCACCCGACCTGATTCTCAATGTTTTTGTAGGCATTGAGATCGGCTTGCGAATCGACGACCGCCACGTCGGCGAATCCCGCTTCCATCAAGCCCTGGCGGTATTCGTCCATCGAAATCGCCCCGGCGATGCAGCCCACGTACGCCGCAAGGTCGTCTGCAATATCAGGCGGCAACGGCTTCTTCAGAGCGATGTCGCTGACGGCCAATCGCCCTCCCGGTTTCAGAACACGGGCGATTTCACGAAAGACCGCCGACTTGTCGGGAGCGAGATTGATAACGCAATTGCTGATGACGCAGTCGGCACTCGCGTCCGTTAAGGGCAGCCGGTCAATCGTGGCGAGGTGAAATTCCACATTCGGAAGGGTCGCCCGAGCGGGCGTGGCGGTCGCGTTCCGCCGCGCGAGGTCGATCATTTCCGGCGTCATGTCGATCCCAATCGCTTTCCCCGTCGGGCCAACCTTCTCCGCCGCCAGGAAGACATCGAGTCCCCCGCCGCTGCCCAGGTCCACGACGACCTCCCCCGGCTTAAGGGCGGCCATCGCCGTGGGGTTGCCACACGACAGCCCCATGTTCGCTTCCGCCGGGATCGAGGCGAGTTCTCCGGCTGAATACCCGAATGCCTCCGCCACGGCCTGCACACCCCGTTGGTGGGAAGAGAGTCCACTTTGGGCCACCGTGCCATATTTCGTCTGCACAACTTGCTTCAAGTCGACAGGCATCCTCAGATCTCCTGATTCAGCGATTGCAACCAATTGCGAATCTTCGTTCCGATCTCGTCGCGCACCCGACGAAAGACCATTAGTTGTTCTGTCTCCGTGCCGGCGGCATCTGCCGGATCGTCAAACGGCCAATGCAGGTAAGATTTTGCCGTCGGATAGATGGGGCAGGCTTCGCGGGCGTTGTCGCAAACGGTGATTGCGACGTCAAACGGCTGAGCGCCGAACTCGGCGACCGATTTGCTGCGAAAGTTCGCGATATCGATTCCGATCTCCTTCATCACCCGCACGGCGAGCGGATGAACTTTCCCGGTCGGCTTGGAGCCGGCCGAATGCGCCTGCCACGCCCCCGCTCCGAGGGATTGCCAGAGCGCCTCCGCCATTTGCGACCGGCACGAGTTGCCCGTGCAGAGGATCAGCACCCGTTTAGTCATTCCGCTGTCTCCACTCTTTCTTCACGATTTTCGATTTGAAGGCCGATCCCCGCCACAACGGCACAAGCCGCGCCCAATGGCGGAGCGACGAGGTAGAGCCACAGATGCTGGAACGTCCCGCTCATCAGGGCGGGAGCCAGCGAACGGACCGGATTCATGGAGGCCCCGCAAATCGGCCCGGCAAACAGGGCCTCCAAGCCGACCACCGCGCCAATCGCAGCCCCGGCCATCACGCCCTGTTCCTTGGAGCCAGTCGAAACGCAGAGAATGACGAGCATCAGCAAGAACGTCAGAACGAATTCCAGGACGAACGACTGCCACCACGGCCCCGTGGGAAGGGTCGCACCCAGCGACACGTGCGCGGGAAACAGGACTCGCAAGAGGCCGCTAGCCATTAGCGCTCCCACCAGTTGGGCGGCGAAGTACGGCAGTATCTGCGATCGTCGAAATCGCCCTTGCAGCGCGAATCCCAGTGTGACGGCCGGATTCAGATGGGCCCCGGAAATCTCTCCCAGCGCGTAAATCATCGCCATCACCACCAGCCCGAACGTCAACGCGATACCGACGTGCGTGATACTGCCGGCGGCCACGTCGTTCACAATGATCGCTCCCGTTCCGGTGAATACGAGGGCGAACGTCCCCAACGCCTCGGCCAGCAATGTTCTCACACTCAATTCCTATTTCAGGCCCATCCGCCGCGTGCAGACATCCGCCCGGACCACTGTCTCCAGACAGGAGAAGAAGCCGTCGATGCACGGACAACAGAGGCGGTAATAACTGGTCGTCCCGTCCTTGCGATAATTCACCAAGCCAACCTCGCGCAAGATCGCCAGGTGCTTCGAGACGGTCGACTGATCAGCGCCCACCTTGTCTGTCAGTTCTCCTGCGGACAACTCGCCCTGTTGCAGCAAGTCCAAAATGAAAAGTCGGCTCGCGTGCGCCAGCGCCTTGGCGACTTTGGCCCGCGCGACGTATTGCTGAAGAGACTTCATGGTAATATGGCAATATAGCCATGATGCGCGAACAATCAAGGATGAAAAAAGTCAAGAAGACGCAATTCGGCACTCCTTCGGCCGTGCTTGAAAGTTCGCCTGTTCGGGACTCGCACCCGAGATCTGCGGCCGTGTCCTGGACACCGGCGCGAGCAACAGACGCGGCTGAACACCGCTGAACATGACACTTGTGGCCCCGTTCGACGCGGCCTGATCGCAAAAAAACGATGGCGTATTCATCGTGTCTTCATCATCGGACGGTATCACCTTGCAACCCCTTTCTCGGACTTTCGGAACGCTCAAAGGCCCCTGCTGTGAACTGCCACCAAGTCTCGGGTGCGATCGTACTTCTAATGTCGGCGGGTTGTGGCCAGGCCTTGCCGTGGGAACCGCAGGCCGTTGCACCGCCGACACCGATCGTCCAGCCCTTCGAATCAATTGTGTCTGCGCCGGCACGCCCGCAGCCCGTGCCGGATGTCTCAGCGGAGCCTAAGCTGATCGCACCGCCGCCCGCGAAGCGACTGCCGACGATCGTCGTCGGCGACAATTTCGCCAAGTGGATGAACTTCCGGGGCCAGATGGGGGTGGCGTTCCTGTGCAAGATTCGCGTCAGCTCCAATCCGGATCAATTGCCCATCGTCGCCGAGGTCCACGCGGGCAACGGGGAGACGCGGCCGGTGGAGCTGATCGCCAAAGGCGGTGATGAAGCGATCATAGAATACTTCATCCCGCAGGCCGGTCCGGCGGGGCGACCGTATGCCGTGCAGTTCTACGTCGTGACCGGGAGCGAATCCCGCGAGCCGCTCGGTCAACAACGCGAGTTGCAATGGCTGGTGGCGCGGTGACGGGACGCGATCAATCGGCCTTGTCCAATTTGCTCTCGGTGCTCGTCTTCAGATCGAAGACTCTGACGAACGTATCGTCAGACGATCCGGTCGCAATCCGTCGGCCGTCGGGAGAGACGCTGAAAAACTCGCCAAATTGCACACCGTCCACTTTGGTGAATTTCTTTTCCAGCAATTCCCAGCGGATGAGAGTGCCGGCGTAGTTGACGAAGAGCACGGGTTGTCCGCCCGGATCGAACCAGAGCGCATTTCCGGTCGGCGACACCTCTCCGCCGGGATGCGGCACCTGACTCGTGGGCCGGCCGTCGAGATCACTAATGCGAACGGCGCCATGCGCATCGAGCGCCGCCAGACGCTGTCCGTTGGGATGAAACGCCAGCCCTTGCACGGGAGCGGGGTTCGCCGCCAGCGTGATGTCGAACAGCAGCTTGTTCGAGGCCACTTCGACGGCGCAAATCCGCCCCGTTGCGCCCCCCAAGGCAATCGCCGATGCGTCGTTGGCAATCGCCAGAACTCGGGCATCGAGCATCGGACAGCGAAGGGCCTTCTCCAGGGATTCTTCGTGCAGGTTCCAGACACAGAGCTGATGGTCCTCGCCAAGCGTGACCGCGTATTGTCCATTGGGGGACAACTGCGCCGCACGGATGGGTTTCTCGTGACCGGCAATCGTTTCCCATTGGTCCCGTTGGCGGTACAGCAGGCTGCCATCCCGTTCCAGAAGGAACTTAGAGGCCGAACCGCCGCCGAAGACTCGTTGCACTGCGCCGTTGGTTTCCGTCGAAATCGCCTCCGGCACTTTCCGGGTCGCAGCGTCCCAGATTTCAATTTGGCCGCGGGAGCGTCCGACAATGAGCGACTTCCCCTCCGCGGTCCATGCCACTGACGAGACTTTACCACGCTGTGCGATGACGGGAACTGTCCCGGCGGAGGGGTTGGCCTTGGGCCAGAGAAAGATTAAAGGCACCAGCAGCACGGTTGCTAGCGTGCCCCAGCTCACAAGTCGCGCCCCCTTGGAGTCGGGCAGCAACACCAGGAGCACAGGGCCAGGCAGAATCTTCACGATCTGCTGAGAGATCGTCCCACGACGCTTCCGCGCCGCTTCGGCCAGAAGTTTATCGCTTCGCGGATGACCAAGTTTGATGAGGGCCTTGGCGGCCCCGCGGCGAACGAGTTCGTGCTCATGTTTGAGCATCAATTCCAATGGCCGCACGGCATTCTTGTGTCCCAGTTCTCCGAGCGCCAGGGCAGCGTGGTGCTGAGTTTCCGGGATGGGATCGCGCAGCAGGGCCAGCAGCACCGGCAAGGACGAGGCGTCTCCAATTCTCGCGATGGCAGCAATCGCCTGGCACCGAACGAAAGACTCGTCGTGTACGGCCTCCTCCAGCGCGGGAAGACACTGAACCTGACGGAGTTGACCCAGCGCGCGCGCCGCCGCACCGCGAACTTCCTTGGAAGGATCGTGCAAGAGGATCTGGACCAGTGGCTCTGCCGCGGGCTGCGCTCCGAGTTCTCCGAGGA
>Ga0163144_10012748_pt1 | contig 17610 bp, 14 predicted proteins | sample OliLak19BULKMAT1_FD_123175 | JGI IMG/M metagenome (GOLD analysis project Ga0163144, IMG submission 123175) | Freshwater microbial mat bacterial communities from Lake Vanda, McMurdo Dry Valleys, Antarctica - Oligotrophic Lake LV.19.BULKMAT1 | ecosystem: Environmental > Aquatic > Freshwater >...
ACCGCTCGGGACGGTTTCTGATCGTCCGAGGAAAGGGCGCGAAGGAGCGGTTGGCGCCGCTCAACGAGCCGGCCAAGGCGGCTCTGACCGACTACCTGACCGTGCGCACGGCCTTCCTTACGGTGGGCGCAACGTCGCGCTTCGTCTTCCCGTCGTCGGCCGCCGGCGGCCATCTCACCCCGGCACGAATCACCCAATTGCTGAAGGACCTGGCCGTGGCGGCTGCGCTCGACCCACGCCGATTGTCGCCGCATGTGCTGCGACATGCCTTCGCCACCCATCTGCTCGACCATGGCGCCGATCTGCGGGCGGTCCAGCAGATGCTGGGCCACGCCGATATCGCGACCACGCAGATCTACACTCATGTCGCGGGGGATCGCCTGCGCCGCCTCGTCGAGGCGCACCACCCGCTGGCGGCCAAGCCTCGGGTTTCGCGGGCGAAATAGTCTCCCCAGATGCTTGCCCCAGCACGAGCCCCCCGGTAAGAAACCCGCCGGCACGTGATCCGCCGAGGGGAGTTCGACGACGATGGCTCAGCGCAAGAAATCAGCCGCGAAGCAACCCGCCAAGAAGAAAGTCGCGGTCAAGCCTGCCCGGTCGTCGGCCAAGAAGGCGGCGGCGCGAAAGAAGCAGCCAGTTCAGGCGAAGAAGCGCGCCACGCCGGCGAAACTCGCGCCGAAGAAGCCGTTTAAGAAGCCCGCGCCGAAGCCGGTGAAAGTCATCAAACCCGCGAAGAGCGCCAAGCCGGTCGCGAAACCGGCGCCGAAGCCGCTGAAATTGCCGGCCGGCGTGCAGCTGGTCGCGCCGCCAACTCCTTCGCACCATCAGATGCTCGGCGGCGGGGCGCTCGACTTCATCGTTCAGCTACAGCGCAAGTTCAACCGGCGCCGGCTCGAATTGCTGGCGCGCCGCGACGAGATCCAAGCGCAACTCGATACCGGCTGGACGCCCGACTTCCTGACCGAGACGGCGGCGATCCGCGCCGGCGATTGGCAGGTACCGGTATTGCCCAAGGACATCCTCGACCGCCGCGTCGAAATCACCGGCCCCGTCGACCGCAAGATGATCATCAATGCGCTCAATTCCGGCGCCACCGTGTTCATGGCGGATTGCGAGGATTCCTCGACGCCGACCTGGTCGAACATGATCGAGGGCCAGAGGAATCTCGCCGACGCCGTGCGCCGGACGATCTCGTTCGTGGACCCGGTCTCGCAGAAATCGTACCAGCTCAATGACAAGGTCGCGGTGCTGTTCGTGCGCCCGCGCGGCTGGCATCTCGCGGAGAAGCATATTCGCGTCGACGGCGGGGACATGTCGGCGTCGCTGTTCGATTTCGGCCTGTATTTCTTCCACAACGCGCGCGAGCTGCTCGATCGACGCTCCGGCCCCTATTTCTATCTGCCCAAGCTCGAGAGCCATCTCGAGGCGCGGCTGTGGAACGACGTCTTCAACTGGGCGCAGGACAAGCTCTCGATCCAGCGCAGCTCGATCAAGGTCACCGTACTGATCGAGACGATCATGGCGAGTTTCGAGATGGACGAGATCCTCTACGAGCTGCGCGAACATTCGGCCGGCCTGAATTGCGGCCGCTGGGACTACATCTTCTCGTTCATCAAGAAATTCGCGAAGAACCCCGCCCGCCTGATGCCCGACCGCGCGCTGGTCACCATGACCACGCACATGATGCGCTCCTACTCCCAATTGCTGATCAAGACCTGCCACAACCGTGGCGTCCACGCGATGGGCGGCATGGCGGCGCAGATCCCGATCAAGGATGATCCGGCAGCGAACGACGCCGCCCTCGCGAAGGTGCGCGCCGACAAGGAACGCGAGGCGAATGACGGTCACGATGGCACCTGGGTCGCGCACCCCGCACTGGTTCCCATCGCCAAGGAGATCTTCGACAAGGTGATGCCGCAGGCAAACCAGATCTATCGCCGGCGTCAGGACGTGAACGTGACGGCGGCGGATCTGCTGACGATGCCGCAAGGCGTTCGCACCGAGGCGGGCCTCAGGCAGAACATCGCGATCGGCATCGGCTACGTCGAGGCTTGGCTGCGCGGAACTGGCTGCGTCCCGCTGAATCATCTGATGGAGGATGCGGCGACTGCGGAGATCAGCCGCGCGCAGATCTGGCAGCAGATCCGCCACGGCGCCACGCTCGATGACGGTCGCGTGATCGACAAGCCGCTCTTCCGCCGCTTGCTGGACGACGAGGTCGCCAGGATCGAGAAGCGGCTGGGGACGGCATTCAAGAAGTCGCGCTTCAAGGAAGCGGCGCGGATGTTCCGCGATTGGAGCGAAGCGCCGGAGTTCGTCGCGTTCCTCACGCTGCCCGCCTATGACTGGGTGATCGCGCACGAGCCCAAGCCTGCGGCCTGATCCCACACGCTGATGGCCCAGTATCTCGATTTCGAGAAGCCGATCGCCGAGCTCGAGGGCAAGATCGAGGAACTGCGGCATCTCTCCGGCTCGTCCAACCTCAACATCGCGGACGAAGTGGCCAAGCTGCAGCAGAAGGTCGATCGCCAGATTCGGCAGAGCTACGCCAAGCTCTCCGCCTGGCAGAAGGTCCAGGTCGCCCGCCATCCCGAACGTCCGCACGCGGTCGACTACATCGCCAAGCTGATCGAGGATTGGATCCCGCTCGCCGGCGATCGCGCGCATGGCGACGACCTCGCTATCCTCGGCGGGCTTGGCCGTATCGACGGGCGCGCCTGTGTGATTCTCGGCCAGGAGCGCGGCCACGACACCGAAAGCCGGGTGAAGCACAATTTCGGCATGGCGCGGCCCGAGGGCTATCGCAAGGCGCAGCGGCTGATGAAACTGGCCGATCGCTTCAAGCTCCCCGTCGTCGCGTTCATCGACACGGCGGGCGCCTATCCCGGGATCGACGCCGAAGCGCGCGGCCAGGCCGAGGCGATCGCGCGCGCGATCGAGACTTGCCTGTCGATCAAGGTCCCCTTCGTCGCCACGGTGATCGGCGAAGGCGGATCCGGCGGCGCCATCGCCATCGCCGCCGCCAATCGCGTCCTGATGATGGAGCATTCGGTCTACTCGGTGATCAGCCCCGAAGGCTGTGCGTCCATCCTGTGGCGCACGCGCGACAATGCGGCCGATGCGGCCGAAGCGCTGAAGCTCACCGCGCAGGATCTGCTCAAGCTCGGCATCATCGACGAGGTGATCGTGGAGCCGCTGGGCGGCGCGCATCGCGAATCCGCGGTGGCCATCGGACGCGTCGGCGACGCGATCGCCCGCCATCTCCGCGAACTCGCGCAGCTGGACGGCGCTACGCTCCGAATCCGCCGCCGCGAGAAATTCCTCGACATGGGCCGCAAAGGCCTGCCGTGATCGACAAGGCCGAGCCGGCTGCGGCCACGCTGGTCCCGGCCCCTGACGCGGACAAATTCGCTGCCGCGATCTTCGCCGGCGACAGACGTGCGCTTGCCCGCGCCATCACGCTGATCGAGTCGAGCCGGCCCGATCACCGCGACGCGGCGGATCGTCTGCTGGAGCGATTGCTGCCGCGCACCGGCAAGGCGGTGCGGCTCGGCATTTCCGGCGCGCCCGGCGTCGGCAAATCGACGCTCATCGAGGCATTCGGCCTTTTCCTGATCGAGCGCGGTCGTCGTCCGGCCGTGCTCGCCATCGATCCATCCTCGCCGCTGACCGGCGGGTCGATCCTCGGTGACAAGACCCGCATGGAGGAACTGGCCCGCAACCCGCAGGCCTATATCCGACCCTCGCCCTCCAGCGGCACGCTTGGCGGGGTCGCGCGTCGTACGCGCGAGGCGGGCCTGATCTGCGAGGCCGCGGGATACGACGTCATCATCGTGGAGACCGTCGGCGTCGGTCAGTCGGAGATCGCGGTCGCGGACATGGTCGATCTGTTCATCCTGATCCTGCCGCCCGCGGGCGGCGATGAATTGCAAGGCATCAAGAAAGGGATCGTCGAGCTCGCCGAGATCATCGTGATCAACAAGGCGGATGGCGAGTTCAAGCCCGCGGCCGGCCGCGCCGCGGCGGAGTATGGGGCGGCCGTTCAGATGCTGCGGCCCGTCCATCCCGACTGGATCGCGCCGGTGATCCAGGTCTCAGCCCTGGAACGAAGCGGGCTTGACGCGCTCTGGGAGGCGACGTCCCGCTTCCTGTCCAGCTTCGGGGCGGAGCGCCTCGCCACGCGGCGCGCACGCCAGGCTGTCGCCTGGATGTGGCGCGAAATCGACGCTGGGTTGCGCGCTGCGCTGGCCGAAGACGGCTGCGCCGCCGCACGCCTGCCGGCGCTGGAAGCCAAGGTTTCGCAGGGAATCGTCTCGCCGGTCGCCGCCGCGCGCGACGTTCTCCTGACGTTCCTCGGCCAACGACCGAGCGAGCCTTGACCCGGACGGGGTCACTCTCGTAAAAGCGCCGCTTCGTCGTGCCGGTCCCCTGATCCGGTAGCGGGCTTCGGGCCCAGTTTGAAGGATTTCCGCGATGTCTCGCCGCTGCGCCGTGACTGGTAAGTCGATCCTGGTCGGCAACAACGTCAGCCATGCCAACAACAAGACCAAGCGCCGCTTCCTGCCCAATCTGCAGATGGCGTCGCTGCTGTCGGATTCGCTCGGCCGGAGCATCCAGATGCGGCTGTCGACCAATGGTCTGCGCACGATCGAAGCCGCCGGCGGCCTCGATGCGTGGATCGTCTCTCATGCGAAGACCAAGATCGATCCGGATCTGCGCAGGCTGCGCGTCCAAGTCGTGAAGGCCCGCGTTCGCAAGGCCGCCGCTGCTCCCGCTTCCTGATCGATCGCATCCCTTCAACGGCCGCTGCAGAAGGCTTGCAGCGGCCGGTTCATTTTTGGCGCAAGCCCGCGATCACGCCGGACGAAGCGCGAAGCAGAGCAACAGCGTGCGTTGCAGCGGCGACAGGAAATTGTCGTCCGAGACGAGGTAGATCAGGGTCTCGCCGTCGCGCCCAAGGCGGGCCGTGATGCCTTCGAAATTGTCGACCAGATCGGGCGGCGCCCAGGTCGCGATCTCGATGCCCTCTACCCGTCCGCCAGCGCGACATGCTGTGCGCGAGACCTGGACGATCCGCGCCGCGAAGGTGAACAGCGCGAAGCGCCGCTCCAGCACCAGCAGCGAGCCATCTGAAAGCACCGTCGCGCCGGTCGGGCTGTAGCCGGACTGTGCCCAGGTGAAGGGCTGCCAGCGTATCGGGCCATCGATCCATGCACGGTGATTTCCAGCCGCATCGCGGAACTCTTCGGCGAGGGCGACCAATCCACCATCCGGCCATGCGGCGATCGCCTCGAGCGCGCCATTGCTCGGCGCCCCGTCTATCCCCGGGGGCGGCACCACGAATTGCGGCGGGCGCTGAAACGGAATGGGTCCCGGCGGGTAATACATGATGCGATGCCAGGCTTCGAAGCTGACGTAGAAGCCGCCATCGGGCGCGCGCGCGAGACCTTCCGCATCGGAGGCGCGGCGGCTGACGAGCGGCCGGCCGGCCGGATCGATGAGCTTGCCGATCAGCGCTGGGCCGACGCCACGCGGCGCACCTGCCTCGTCGAGCGACAGCGATGCATCGAGGAAAAAACCAGTGTCCGAGATCATCGTCAGGCGGTCGCCGGCGGGTGAGATCTCGAGATCCGACCAGCCGCCGAAACGTTCGTCGAGCGAGTTCAGGACGACGCCACCGCGATAGGTCAGGCGCCCAACCCTCTGTGGCTCGGGATCGTCCCTGAAGGCGACCGGCGTCGCGGTGATCTCGACGGGTTCCGCCGCGCATGACGGCTGCGCAGAGGCCGTGAGGCCTGCTGCCGCAGTGACCAGCAGGCGCCGGCGGGAGAACATGCGGGGCAATCTCCCAAACAAAAGGGCGGCGCCTCTGTGCCCAGAGACGCCGCCCGAGCTGTCGTCGTCAGGCTACGCCGTTCTCCTTGAACCACGCGAGGCAGCGCGGCCACGCATCGGCCGAGGCCTCGGCGCTATACGACGCACGGTAATCGGCGAGGAAACCATGCTTGGCCGTCGGGTAGACGATCACCTCGGTCTTCTTGCCCGACTTCGCCAGCGCGGCCTTGAGCAGAGCGATATGATCCGGCGGGATGCCCGGATCGTCGCCGGCATAGAGGCCGAGCAACGGGCATTTGATGTTCGCCGCGACGTCGACCGGACGCTGCGTCATGAACTCCGTCGCGGGCGCGGCGAGGTTGCCGCCGTACCAGGCGACCGCCGCCTTGAGATTGGCGTTGTGGGTCGCGTAGACGATCGTGTTGCGGCCGCCGCGGCAGAAACCGGTGACGGCGAGCTTCGCCGCAGCACCACCATCGGTGACGGCCCAGGCTGCCGTCGCATCGAGGTCGCTCATGAGTTCCGCGTCGGGCTTCTTGCTGACGATCGGCCCGATCTGAGTCTGGAAATCGGTCAAGCCTTCGAGCTTACCCTGACGGAAGTAATAGTCGGGTGCGACTGCGAGATATCCGGCCTTGGCGAAGCGCCGGCAGACATCCTTGAGCCATTCATGAAGGCCGAACACTTCCTGCATGACGATCACGGTGGGGAGCGCACTGCCGCTTTCCGGCTTGGCGCGGTAGCCACCCATCGCCCCGGTCGAAGTCGGGATCGAGACATCGCCCGCGGTCAGACCTTGCGTGTCCGTGCGTACCACCGTCTGCGCCTGGATCGGACCGGCGGCGAGCGTATAGCCTGCCAAGGCGGAAGCGCCGATGAAGCCGCGGCGACCGAGATTCTCGGCGGGCGGAAACAGAGATTTCGCTGAATCGTCCGGCATGGGGGCATCCCTCCTCAAAGTGGATCTATGGAACCGATCTCATCAACACCGGCCAGGGCCGAGGCTTCCGAGATTGGCGTCACTTCACACGAATTCTGCCCTCGACCGAGACACGAATCGGTGAACGCGCCTGAACATAGGCCGCCACCGTATCTTCCAAGCCCGGCCCGAAATCATAAGCGTCGATCGCGCGGTCGCGGAACATCGCGTAGCCGTCGCCGCCACGCCGCGTGAAGTCGTTGGTCGCCAGCTTGTAGATGGCGTTGAGGTCGAGCGGCCCGAAGCTGCCGTCGGCTTTGCGCATCTCCACCGATACGATGCGCTTGCCCGGCGCCGCGGCGGGATCCCAGACGTAACGCATCCCAGCGACTTGCGGGAAGCGGCCGGAATTGGCCTCGACCGCGCTGACGCCATTCTCGAGCGCGGCCAGCAGATCGCTGCCCTTGAGCGCCATCGTCGCGATCGCGTTCTGGAACGGCAGGACGGTGAGCACCTGCCCCATCGTGACCTCGCCCTGACCGATCGCCGCGCGCAAGCCGCCGCCATTCTGGATGACCGCTGTCACGCCGAGATGCTTGGTCTTGTCGAGAATCGCATCCGAAACGAGATTGCCCATCAGGCATTCTTCCTTGCGGCAATTCGACTGCAAGATGTCCATCGACGAGGCGCCGATGACGCGTTTGCGCACCGCCTCGAGCGGCACGGCGAGCCGGGCGATCTCGGCCGCGATGCGCGGCTCTTCCGGAATGTCCTGGGTCAGCGCGATCGTATCGCCCTTCCACTCCACCGGCAGACCCTTGCGATCGAAGGTGACGTCGATGCGGCCGAGATAGCGTGAATAGGCGTAGGCCTGGACGATCAACACGTTCTGCCCGCGCGGCGACTTGGCGACGACGGGATAGGGCGCCTCCGGATTGGGCGCCGTGTTCGACATCAATGTATGGCTATGACCGCCCACGATGACGTCGATGCCCTCGACAGCGGCGGCGAGTTCGCGGTCGCGCGCGAGGCCGAGATGCGAGAGCGCGATGATCACATCCACGCCCTCGCGGCGCAGCCGGTCGACGATCGGCTTGACCGCAACCTCGGCCTTGATGAAGCGCACGTTGGGCCCCGGGGCGGCCGTCGTCGGCGTGTCCTCCGTCGTCATGCCGATGATGCCGATCTTGCGGCCACCACGGGTCAGGACGACCGAGCTGCGCAGCTTGCCCGCAAGGTTCTTGTCGGCAGCGGCGCGAATATTGGCGCTGACGATCGGGAACTTGGCGCCGCGAATGAAATCGGAGATCGGCTTCGTGCCGTCGTCGAATTCGTGATTGCCGAGGGTCATCGCGTCGTAGGGCATCATGTTCATGACCGACAACTCGGCCTTGCCCTTGTAGTTGCTGTAGAACAGCGAGCCCTGGAACTGGTCGCCGGCATCGAGCAGAACGGCGTTGCCGCGCTTGCCCTTCACGTCGGCCAGGATCTCCTGCGCCTTGAACGCCAGGCGCGCCATGCCGCCGAGGCATTGGTTTTCGCTCTTCTCCTTGTCGGTGCAGGTGGAGTCGAATTTGTTCACGGCCTGGAGCCGGGAATGCACGTCGTTGGCGTGCACGATCGTGAGCGTCCAGCGCTCGGGCTTCTGGGCAAGCGCTGGCGTTGCCCCGAGCAACGACGAAATGACGAACGGCGCCGTCAGCAACCAGCGAAAAATCATGGCACACACCCCACGCGGAAGATCCTGTGCGTGATCATGGCCGGCGTTCCCCGGCTTGTCGACGGTCGACGTGGTCAGGCGCGCTTGCGCCGAGCACCCTTCTGCGGCAGATCGCCTTCGTCGAACAGCTCGGCAAGCTTGTCCATCATCGTGCCGCCGAGCTGCTCGGCATCGACGATCGTCACGGCGCGGCGATAGTAGCGCGTGACATCGTGGCCGATGCCCACCGCCACCAGCTCCACCGGCGAGCGCATCTCGATGTACTCGATCACCTCGCGCAGGTGCTTCTCCAGGTAGTTCCCGGGATTGACCGACAGCGTCGAATCATCGACGGGCGCACCGTCGGAGATCACCATCAGGATCTTGCGCTGCTCGGTCCGCGGCAGCAGGCGGTTATGCGCCCACAGCAGCGCCTCGCCGTCGATGTTCTCCTTCAGCAGCCCCTCGCGCAGCATCAGGCCCAACGAGCGGCGCGCACGACGCCATGGCGCGTCCGCCGATTTGTAGATGATGTGCCGCAGATCGTTGAGGCGTCCCGGCGCCGCGGGCTTGCCGGCGGCGAGCCAGCGCTCGCGGCTCTGCCCGCCCTTCCATGCGCGCGTGGTGAATCCGAGGATCTCCACCTTCACGCCGCAGCGCTCGAGCGTGCGCGCGAGGATATCCGCCGACATCGCGGCGACGGTGATCGGCCGTCCGCGCATCGAGCCTGAATTGTCGATCAGCAGCGCCACGACGGTGTCGCGGAAATCGGTGTCGCGCTCGCGCTTATAGGACAGCGGATAGGCGGGGTTCGTGACCACGCGCGACAGCCGCGCGGCGTCGAGCAGCCCGTCCTCGAGATCGAACTCCCAGGACCGGTTCTGCCGTGCGAGCAAGCGGCGCTGCAACCGGTTGGCCAGGCGTCCGATGATGGCCTGTAGATGACCGAGTTGCTGATCGAGATGGAGACGCAACCGCGCGAGTTCCTCGACATCGCAGAGCGCCTCGGCGTCCACGATCTCGTCGTATTCGGAGGTGAAGCTCTTGTAGCTCGGTTCCGCATTCTGGCCAGACCAGTCGTTCTGCGGACGCCAGCGCTTGCCGGGACGTTCAGGGCCGTCCTCGCCCATGCCCATGCCGTCTTCGCCCTCGGCGTCGTCCGCCGCGCCCTCGGCATCCTCGTCACCGGCTTCCTCGCGACTCTCGCCGCTGGTATCCGAGTCCGAGGAATCCTCTTCCGCTTCGCCCTGCGTGCCCTGCTGGGCCTGATCCTGATCCTGCTGGCCCTGGCCCTGATTTTCGTCCGAGTCGGAATCCGACGCATCGGCGTCGCCGAGTTCGAGATCCTCGATCAGCCGGCGCGCGACGTCCGCGAACTTGGCCTGATCATCGACGACCGAAGCCAGCTGAGAGAGATCCTTGCCCGCCTTGGACTCGATCCATGGCCGCCAGAGATCGACCATCTTGCGCGCCGATTGCGGCACGGCCGCGCCGGCGAAGGCCTCGCGCGCCAGCAGGCCCACGACTTCGACCAGCGGCGCCGCTTCGCGTTCGGTGACACGCGCGAAGCCTTGCGTCCGGCAGCGTTCCTCGATCGCGGCCGCGAGGTTCTGCGCCGTGCCCGACATCCGCCGCGCGCCGCGCGCTTCGCAGCGCGCCTGCTCGACGACATTGAAGACTTGCCGCGCCATAGCGCCCGAGGGCGCGCGCTTGCGGTGCAGCTTCTCGTCATGGAAGCGAAGGCGCAGGCTCATGGCGTCCGCCTCGCCGCGGATGACGGCGACTTCCTCTTTCGCCATCTCGCGCGACGGCGCCGGCAGGCGCACGTCGTTGCCGCGGATCACCGGCGGCTCCGGCGCGAAGGTGACCTGCAATTCCGGCTCGCGGGCGATCGCTCGCATCGCGGCGCCCGTCACCTGACGGAACGCCTCGACCGGGCCATCACTGGGTTTATTCGCCATGGGAACTCACGTGACCTGCAATCGATGCGCGCGTCAGCTCAGACGCGCCTTGCCCGAGCCCATCTCCAGCTCGGTTCCGAAACAGCGTTGGTAATACTCGGCCACCGTCGAGCGCTCGACCTCGTCGCATTTGTTCAGGAAGGTCAGTCGGAACGCGAAGGACACGTCGCTGAAGATGCGCGTGTTCTCGGCCCAGGTGATCACGGTACGCGGGCTCATCACCGTCGACAGATCGCCGGCCACAAAACCGGCGCGGGTGAGATCGGCCAGCGCGACCATCGACGCGATCGTCTTCCTCGCTTCGGGCGTGTTCCAAGTCGGGCATTTCGCGAGCACGATCTTCACTTCCTCGTCGTGCGGCAGGTAGTTCAGCGTCGCCACGATGTTCCAACGGTCCATCTGACCTTGGTTGATCTGCTGCGTGCCGTGATAGAGGCCGGTCGTGTCGCCGAGGCCGACGGTATTCGACGTCGCGAACAGGCGAAACGCCGGATGCGGGCGGATGACGCGATTCTGGTCGAGCAGCGTGAGCTTGCCCTCGACCTCGAGGACGCGCTGGATCACGAACATCACGTCGGCGCGGCCGGCGTCATACTCGTCGAACACCAGGGCGCAAGGGTGCTGCAGCGCCCAGGGCAGGATGCCCTCGCGGAACTCGGTCACCTGCTTGCCGTCCTTGAGGACGATGGCGTCCTTGCCGACGAGATCGATGCGGCTGATGTGGCTGTCGAGATTGACGCGGATGCACGGCCAGTTCAGCCGCGCGGCGACCTGCTCGATATGCGTCGACTTGCCGGTGCCGTGATAGCCCTGGATCAGGACCCGTCGGTTGTAGGCAAACCCGGCGAGGATCGCGAGCGTGGTCTCGCGGTCGAAGCGGTAGGCATCATCGAGGACCGGCACATGGTCGGAACTCTTGGAGAAGGCCGGGACTTCGAGATCGGAATCGATGCCGAATACCTGCCGGACCTTGACCCGCAGGTCGGGTGTGGTGGGCGCGAAAGTCTCTGCGGAAGCAGTAGCCATCAGACGAGATCCTCAGACGTGACGCGGTCGCAACCGCAGGGTTTGGCCCGACGCATGAGCGAATCTGGACGCAGAAGCCGGTGTCGAACGGACACCCGGACGACCGGAGCCTAGCGACTGGGCGCCTGACGCGCGCCGAACGCCTGCGATTTCAGAAACGTATACGCCTGGTTGATGGATTTTAGACGCTCTTCGGCGGCCTTGTCGCCTCCGTTTGCATCAGGATGGTGGAGCTTGACCAGCACTTTGTACCGCGCCTTGACAGCCTCGATGGCCACCCCCGGCGCGAGATCGAGCACCTTGAAGGCTTCTTCCTCGGGCGTGAGCGGCCGCGACCGACGCGGCTCCGCGCCGTCCTCGCCAAGCATCCGGCGCAACGCGCCGTCCAGCGTCTCGGAATCGACGCCCCGAAGCGGCGTGTGCTGGATTCCGTTGGCGCCGCGCGACCCCATCGGCCAGGACGGCCGCTGCCCGACCGTATCGTGGCGCCGCTCGCGCTCGATCTGCTCGGGCGACATGCCCCGGTAGTAATCCCAGGTCTGATTGTAGGCCCGCACATGATCGAGGCAGAACCAATAATACTCGTTGAGTGAATCGCGCGAGCGAGGCGCGCGGAACTCACCCGACGCGGCGCAGCCGTGATGATCGCACGCACGCGTCGCCGACCGCCGCTTGGCGGCGCTCTCGAGTTCGATCGCATGGGGACGTGCGGGAGGCATACCGCCCACGACTATCGGTCGGCCCGGGTTAACAGGCAAGGAACCACCAGCAGAAACTCGCGATCAGAATGTCGCGGATGCTTCGGTCGCGAGCGCCCCCGCCGGCGTCGTCGCCCACAGCCGCACAGCGCCGTCGGCGGCGGGCGCGCCAGCGATGGTGAACGGCGCGAAATCGAAGAGCGGCGCCTTGTTGCGAAAGCTGAACCTCGACAGCGGCCGGCCGACGATGGATTCCGCAAACCCCATCAACAGCGTCGCCGTCAGCGGCCCGTGGAATACGAGGCCCGGATATCCCTCCCCCAGCGTCGCGTGCGTGCGATCGTAATGGATGCGATGGCCGTTGGCCGTCAACGCCGAGTAACGAAACAGCAGCACCGGATCGGGCGTGACGCTGCGCTTCCACTGCGCGTCGCCGGGCGCCGCCTCGGACGGCGGCGCCGGCGCGTCGAGCGCAGGCGCCTCGCGATAGACGATGTCGTGCTCCTCCTCGATGGCGAAGACCTCGTCGGCGAAGACGCGATGGCGCACGACGACGAAGACCATGCTGCCGGAGCGCCCATGCTTGTGCTCGACATTCACGATTTCCGAGTAGCGGCGCAGCGCGGAACCGATCGGCACCGCCGCGCGGAAACTCAACCGACCGCCGGCCCACATCCGCCGCGGCAATTCGACCGGCGGCAGGAATCCGCCGCGCTTGGGATGTCCGTCGACGCCGAGATCGCGCGCACGAACCATCGGGTTGAAGAACATCCAATGCCAGCCGGGCGGCAATGGATCTCCAGGCTCCGGCGCGGCGTCGAGATCGAGCGTGGCGGCGAGATCGCTGACCCGACGCAGGTCGCAGTGATCGGTGACGGTCTCGCGCCGACCGATCCAACTGCGCAGCGATTCGACATCCAGCGCCATCAGCCGAACTCCGCGCGGATCGCGTCACCATCCGCGCCGATCGCCGGCACATCGCCGAGCGCGGGCGCGCGCACACCGTCGACGATCGGCGGCGGCGCGGGGATCTCGACGGTTCCCTGGGGCGTCGCCACGCTCACGCGGCGGAGTTGGGGATGCTTCGAAAACGCCGCGACGGAATTCACGCGACCATAGGCCACGCCCGAGGCGAAGAGCTTCGCGCAGAGCGCCTCGGTATCGAGCGTCGCGAAGACGGCGGCGATGATCGCATCCATGCGCGAGCGATGGGCAACGCGCTGCACATTGGTCGAGAATCCGGGATCCCGTGCAAGTTCGGGCCGCCCGAGCACGTCCGAGCAGAACCGCATCCACTCGCGATCATTCTGGATCGAGATCAGGATCGGCGTGCCGTCGGCGCTCGCGAAGGCGTTGTACGGCGCGACCGAGGGATGCATGAGCCCGACGCGCGCCGGCGCGCCGCCGCCGTAATCGTTGAACAACAGCGGCACTGTCATCCAATCCGCCATGCCATCGAACAGGCTGACCTTGATCGACGCACCGACGCCCGTGCGTCCCCGTCGGATCAACGCCTCGAGAACCGCCTGATGCGCATACATGCCGGCCGCGATGTCGCAGACAGAGACGCCGACGCGTGAGGGCGTGTCCGGCGTTCCCGTGATGCTCGCCAATCCGGTCTCGGCCTGGACGAGCATGTCGTAGGATTTCATCTGCGCGTAGGGACCCTCGTCGCCATAGCCGGAGATGTCGACGGTGATGAGCCTCGGGTTGATCCGGCGCAGCGTCTCGCCATCGAAGCCGGCGCGCGCGGCCGCGCCGGGCATCAGGTTCTGGATGAAGACATCGGCGCGCGCGAGGATCCGGTGCAGCAACGCGGCATCCTGCGGCTGCTTGATGTCCGCGACCAGCGATTGCTTGCCGCGATTGAGCCAGACGAAATAGCTCGACTGCCCCTTGGCGGCCGCATCGTAGCCACGCGCAAAATCTCCTTCTGGCCGCTCGATCTTGATCACGCGCGCGCCGGCATCGGCGAGCCGGCTCGAGCAATACGGCGCCGCCACCGCCTGTTCGAGCGCGAGAACGAGGACGCCGTCGAGGGCGGGAGTCTGAATCGGGTTCGCTGTCATGGAGTGCTGTGGCGCGACCCTAACAGCGGGCGCGCGAGCGTCAAACCTGCAGCTGCCGCGCCGTCGTCTCGCGGACTTAAGTCACAATTAAGGGGATTCCCGGCAAGCTCAACGCGCCCAGACAACGCATCATGATCTCCCTTCCCCTCCCCGGCGACCCGCTCCCCTGGTTCACCGCCGCGACGCGCTCGATGCCGGATTTCCGCATCCACAGCGTCGCCGGCCGGATCGTCGTGTTCTGCTCGCCCGGCGATCTGCGCGATCCGCTGCGCCGCGCGATGCTCGACCGGCTGCGCGCGCGCCGCGACGTCTTCGACGGCACGCATGCCGGCATCTATTTCCTCGTGCGCGAACCCGACACGATCGACGCGGCGTGTGCGGTCGGCGAACACGGCTCGCAGATCCTGCTCGATCCCAGCGGTGATTGCGCCGCTTTGCTGGGCCTGACCGAGCCGGGCTCGATCGTCGCCGATCGCCGGCTCCGCAGTCTCTGCGCCATGAGGATCGATGATCCGATCGCGCATGCCGATCGTCTGATCGATTACGTCGCGGCGCTGCCGCGGCCGCAACTGGCGACACCCGCCGTGGGCACCGCCCCGATCCTGGTCGTCCCGCGGATCTTCGAGCCCGAACTCTGCACCGCCTTGATCGCACACTACGTCGCGCATGGCGGCGAGGATTCCGGATTCATGCGCGAGGATGCGGCGGGGCGCACGGTCGGCATGATCGATCATCGCTTCAAGAAGCGGCGCGACTGCCTGATCGACGAGACCGATCTGCGCGACGCCGTGCGCGACCGCATCCATCGCCGGCTGGCGCCCGAGCTGCACAAGGCGTTCAACTTCTCCGCCACGCGCATCGAGCGCTATCTGATCGCCTGCTACGATTCCGGCGAGGGCGGATATTTCCGGCCGCATCGCGACAACACGACACGCGGCACCGCGCATCGCCGCTTCGCCGTCACGCTCAACCTGAACGCCGAGGAGTACGACGGCGGCGAGCTGCGTTTCCCCGAGTACGACGACCGCACCTATCGCGCGCCGACCGGCGGCGCGGTGGTGTTCTCCTGCTCGCTGCTCCATGAAGCCCTGCCGGTGCGCCGAGGCCGGCGCTACTGCGTATTGCCGTTTCTCTATGACGAGGCCGCGGCCAGCCTGCGCGCAGCCAATGCCGATTGCCTACTCGACCCTGTGTTGCAAGACATCGCACGCAAGACAGCCTGACCGCGAAACCGCGGCAATCATTCGGCAAGCTTAAGAAGTTCTCCCCGTTATCCACAGCTTCGTCACTCCCCACTCGCACGGTGATCTCCTGTAGCGTTCGCGCGAGATGAGGCGAGGGGTTCGGTGAGACAAGCGGATAGTCAGAGTGCTCCGGGCATGGCCATCATGCCGCCGCGCGATCCCAGTGCTGCGGTCGGCGCATTGCGTGCGCTCTGGGATTCCAAGCGCGGTAGCCGGGAGATGCCCGATCGGCGCGACTTCAAGGTCGAGGAACTCGCACGCTGGCTCGGCCGGCTCAATCTCATGTCACTGCGCGACGCGACAGCGCGCTTCGACGTCTTCGGTACGCTGAACAGTCGTGACCTCGGCCTCGAATTGACAGGCCTCATGCTCGACGCCTTGCCATCAAGCGTGCGTGAAATCACCGAGGCTGGCATCGAGCGTGTCCGACGCGAGCGCGGCCCCGTGTTCGAGACGGTCTGCGTGCAGATGCAATCGCGCATGCGAACCTATGATCGCCTGCTCCTGCCGCTCGCGGGCGCCGATGGCGCGATCGAGAAGATCCTGGTCCTGATCGACAGCCCACGCGACGAACGGCCGGCCCAGCCCCGCTGGCTCGCCCGCGCGCTTCCCACGGTTCACGCGCCGGCGCACTGAGCCCAGACGAGACGAGCAACTGCGATGGACGTGCGACGCGGCCTGCGGTGATTGCGGCCTGCGTTGATTGCGGCCTGCGGTGATTGCGAGGGGTGACGACGGCACCTAGAGTGTCGCGCCGCTTCCCTCATCCATCGGATCCGATCATGACCGCGCCGAATTTCACGACTCGTCCCGAGATCGCCGGCACATTCGGCGTCGTCGCCTCGACGCATTGGATCGCCAGCCAGGTCGGCATGGCGGTGCTGGAGAAAGGCGGCAATGCCTTCGACGCGGCGGTCGCTGCGGGTTTCGTGCTGCAGGTCGTCGAGCCGCACATGAACGGCCTCGGCGGCGATGCCGTGATCCTGATCAAGCCCGCGCAAGACCAGCGCCCGACCGTGATCTGTGGCCAAGGGCCGGCGCCCGCCGGTGCGACGATGGCGCATTACCGCGCCGAGGGATTCCAGGTCATGCCGGGCACGGGCCTGCTTGCGGCCTGCGTGCCCGGCGCCTTCGATGCGTGGATGGTGATGCTGCGCGACCACGGGACCATGACGCTCGCCGAGGTGATGGCGCCGGCGATTGGCTACGCCCGCGACGGTTACCCGCTGGTTGCCGGCGCCGCCGGCGCGATCGGCAGCGTCGCTGACCTCTTCACCAGTGAATGGCCGAGTTCGGCCGCGCTCTGGCTACCCGGCGGCAAGCTGCCGATTCCGGGACAGATCCACCGCAACGCCGATCTGGCCGCGACCCTCGCGCGGCTGGTGCGGCTGGGCGCGCAGGTCGGGCCCGATCGCGAGAAGCAGATCGATGCGACGCGACGCGCCTACTACGAAGGCTTCGTCGCCGAAACGCTCGAGGCCTATGTGACCAGGACCGCCGTCATGGATGCCTCGGGAAGCCGCCATGAGGGCGTGCTCAGGGCATCGGACATGGCCGGCTGGCGCGCGCGCTGCGAAGCGACGGTGAGCGTCGACTATCGCGGCTGGTCGGTGTTCAAGGCCGGCCCGTGGAGTCAGGGCCCGGTCATGCTGCAAGTCCTGAAGCTGCTCGAGGGCTTCGACATCGGCGCGATGGATCCGGTCGGCGACGATTGGGCGCATACGCTCGTCGAGGCGATGAAGCTCGCCTATTGCGATCGTGAATCCTGGTACGGCGAGACCGACGAGGGGCGCGTGCCGATCGACGCCATGCTGTCGGATGCCTATGCCGCGCAACGACGCGCGCTGATCGGACCGCTCGCCTCGCGCGAGATGCGCCCCGGCGCGCCCGACGGCCGCAATCCGAATTTTCCGCAGTACCAGATCGTCACCGCCGATGGCGCGGCCGGCGGCGGCGAACCGGCGCGTGTCGAACAGGAGAGCTACGATCGTTCGGGCGGTGCGCCGCGCCTCGCCGCGACGCGTGCCGCGCGCGGTCCCGCCGAGGGCGACACCTGTCATCTCGACGTCATCGATCGCTGGGGCAATGCGGTCGCGGCGACGCCGTCGGGCGGCTGGCTGCAATCCTCGCCGACGATCCCCGGCCTCGGCTTCTGCCTC
>Ga0163144_10012750_pt1 | contig 17608 bp, 10 predicted proteins | sample OliLak19BULKMAT1_FD_123175 | JGI IMG/M metagenome (GOLD analysis project Ga0163144, IMG submission 123175) | Freshwater microbial mat bacterial communities from Lake Vanda, McMurdo Dry Valleys, Antarctica - Oligotrophic Lake LV.19.BULKMAT1 | ecosystem: Environmental > Aquatic > Freshwater >...
ATCAATATTAACCACTCTCACAAAATAAGTAGTACTAGCTGCTAGGCTACTTAGTGTAACTCTTTCTACACCCTCCAACACACTATTAGCACAGCCTACTTGTGTAAGTGGGCTAAAAATACCTAGTTTACCATTTGTAAATGCAATATCAACATTTTGTATCTGAAAATAATAACGACCCGCAGCAGGTAAATTTACGGCTAGTTGCTCTGGACGAATTGTATTAGAGTGTAAAACAGCTAAAGGTGTAACTAAATCTGCTTGTGCATATACAAAAATCTCTACATCAGAAGCTACATCAAACACAAAAGAATGTACCCCAGGAGTAGTTACATTTACCCTAGCCCAAATTTCAGGAAAAGGAAGAGGAAAAGTAAATGCAGGCATACTTATATTCTCATAAAAGGTATCTAAGTTAATATCTTGAGTAACAGCAGAGGTAGTTTCTATAGAGCCTGCTGGAAGTACAGCAGCATCCTCAGGTGCATTAATGGTATTTCCTCTATATATTATGATTGCAGCATCACTTGCATCACTCGCTTCTTGATTATCATTGTCATATTCAATACTCAGTTCATAACCTACTGGAAGGACTCCTGGAGTAGTGAAAGAAGCCCAAGCATCTGCTCTCACAGGATTACCAGAGCAAGAGATGACAGAAGGATTTCCAATAGAAGCTCCTCCTGTACTATTAAAGGTAGAAAGTATGTTGAATTGCTTTCCGCAATCACTATTATCTAGTAAAAAGCTATTGGATGTGAAAAAATTATCCTCAGATTTTTTATCTGTATTGTAAAGACAGATGGTGCCAAAGGCTTCTACATTATTACGGCTTACTATCTGGATATAATAAGTAGTACCAGCAGTAGCGGCAAACTCAAGGGTAGTATTTCCGATAGTATTTGCAGTACATTCTAATGCAGTAGGATTTGCTCCACATGTAAGAGGTGTCTCATAAATCGCAATGTCTATGGGTTGACCAGAGACAGAAGTATATTCAAAAAGTACGTTCGTAGTAATATCAGAAGTAAAAGGTATCCAAGCATCTATGTTGTTAGTAATACAAGAGTTTGTATTGGTACCTGAATTAGTGTATCCACTTAAGATATTCATCCTAATACCACAATCACCTAGGTTAAGGGGTGTAACTACTGAAAGGTCTGCACAGTTATTTCGTGTAAAAACTTCATAAATACAAATACTCCCCGTGAGAGTTTCGCCATTTTCTACATTCATCACTCTTATATACTGAGTGCCTGTAGTAACTACATTATATTCAAAGAATTCTTTCTCTCCGCCTCCTGCATTATTAGCACAGGCTCTCTCAACAGGAGTTCCACAATTGCCGTCATAGACTGCAATAGCAGCATCAAGAGAGGATAAAGAAATGCCAGTACTTGTATATTCTATTCCTACTCTTTGCCCCGCTGTAGCTTCAAACTTTAACCAGCCATCTTTTTGTAAAGTAGCAGCACATGCTGGATTTACTTTGCCTTCATTGTTAAAGAAAGAAGCATCTACATTGAATCTAAAATCACATGTCCCTATGGATACTTCTTGTGCATTCTGGCACAAATCACCCAATACCTTTGGTCCATTATAGATAGAAAGAACACCATTCATATCATTGGTATTCGTAAGGTTAATGACACGCACATAATAGCGATTGGTATTGATTACATTGAGCGTAATGGTTTCTGTAACATTTGCTGCCTGCACACTTGCACAACGCATCAGTGCTAAACCGCCACAGCCTGTATTACTGACATAGACTACCAAAGCAGCATTCTGCCCAGAAGTGGGTGTATATTCAAAGATTACAGTACCAGTTGCAGTGGCATCAAACCGAACCCAACTATCTCGCTGCCCCACACTTGGAGCTACACAACTTGGATCAGTAGTTGAGTTGGTATTGCTAGCACCTAGCACATTAAAAGATTGGTTTAATTCATTGCCATTTTGAATGGTTACAATCGTGCCTGCAGTAGCAGCAGCACAGTCATTATAACTTGTGATTTGTGAGTAGGATACAAAAGGAATAGCCATAACCAATAGTGTGATAAATAGCCACTTCCATTTTATTTTGGATGGGTATAGAGTTTTCATATTTTAAGCAGGGATTTATTTAAACAATAATCTTACTCAAAAATACGGCAGAGAAATATAAATGTATTTTGATATACTTAGTAAATAGTACACAAATTAATTTTTTATGTGTTTTTTATTTATTTAACACGAAATATTTGTCTAAAAGCCTTTTGAATCTCTAATGAACATTTTAAAGGATAAAAAAAGGAAGGTAAAAACAGGCTGAAAACCAAAAATAAATAGAAATATAGACAAAACACTCTAAAACATACGTATAGTCTATGACTTGTTAGGTCATAACCATATCTCTTATGTGAGATTTTAAGTGAACTTAGCTCTATCTCATAATATAGAGCTAAGTTATTTTTTAAATGAAATCATTTAATTCTTGCTTCAAAACATTCAAAGGCATCGCTCCTGACTTACGCCATTTACTCTCTCCTTTCTCAAAAAGCATAAAAGTAGGTACTCCTTTAATTTGAAGATTTTGGGCAAGCTCTTGGTTTTTATCTATGTCTATTTTGATGACTTTTAGCTTGCCTTTATACTCTTGGGCGATGCTCTCAACTATTGGACTCATCATCTTACAAGGCCCGCACCACTCAGCGAAAAAATCTACTAAAACGGGCGTTTCTGAATTTTGTAAAAGTTCTTTAAATGAAGTTTTCATATTTATATAATTTAATTTGTTTATGTATTAAAATAAAAAAAATCTGCTCTTATTTACGCTTTTTTTATATTTTTGAGGAATTAACTCTGATTTAAAAACATTTATGAGTCGCTAAAAAGTTCTTAATCTATACAAACATTAATAAAATACATGATGAAAAAATTTATTTATCTCTTTATCCTCCTCATTTGGGCTTTGCCAAATTACACCCAAGCACAAGAAGAAGTAACCACAGCAGATATATGGCAGACCTATCGCTTCATTACTAAATCAGTCAATGGAGTTAATTGGACAAAAGACGGGCAGTATTATACCTCTCAAAATGACCGATACATCATCAAATACAATATCTCTACGGGAAATCCTGTAGATACACTCTATGGCAAAGAAGGTGCTCCCGAAGATTATGTACAGTTTGATGGGTATTCTTTTAGCCCACAAGAAAATAAGATTATGCTTTCTTCTGGTTCAGAGGCAATCTATCGCCGCTCTTCTAAAGCCTTTTTTTATATCTATGATATCACCAAAAAAGAAATTACTAGATTAATAGAGGGTGAAAAGCAATCTTATGCTACTTTTTCTCCTGATGGAAATCAAGTAGCTTTTGTGCGTGACAACAATCTGTATGTAACTGACCTTGCTACGATGAAGACACAAACTATCACCACTACAGGCGAAAAAAATAAAATCATTCATGGTAGTACAGATTGGGTTTATGAGGAAGAATTTTCTTTTGCACAGGCTTTTTATTGGTCATCTGATAGCAAAAAAATAGGTTACTATACCTTTGATGAAAGTGAAGTCAAAGAATTTATGATGCAATACTGGAATGGCCCAACTACACCTTACCCTGATAACTATCAGTTTAAATATCCAAAAGCAGGTGAAGACAACTCCAAAATTACTATCTCTGTTTATAACTTGACTGATAAAAAATCTATTAAAATGGATATAGGCACGGAGACAGACATATATATCCCAAGAATCAACTGGACTCAAGATGCTAATCTGCTTTCTATCCGAAGAATGAACCGCCTTCAAAACCAATTGGAAATATTACACGCAGATGTAAAGACGGGTAAGACGCAGGTAATCCTTACTGAAAAAGAGGAAACATATATAGATTTAGACTTTACAGATGATTTAACTTATCTAGAAGATGGTAAGACTTTCTTGCATACAAGCGAAAGAAATGGCTTTAAGCATATTTATCTCTATGATATGTCTGGCAAACTCATCCGACAAATCACTGATGGAAAATGGGAAGTAAGCCAAGTCTATGGCATAGATGAAAAAGCAAAGATGATTTATTTTACTTCTACTGAAGACTCACCCCTACAAAGACAACTCTATAAAATCAAATTTAATGGGAAAGGCAAAGAAAAACTAAGCACTCGCAAAGGCACACACGCCCCTAATTTTAGCAAGGATTTTAAGTACTACTTAGATTATTACAGTGCCGCCGATACTCCTCCTGTAGTGAGCCTGCACGAAGCCAAAAGTGGCAAGCAACTGAAAGTATTAGAAGATAATCAAGCATTCAATGAACGCCTCAAAGAATATAAAATCAATCCAAAAGAGTTCTTCACTTTTACTACTTCTGAGGGTGTAGAGCTCAATGGATGGATGATTAAACCCCTTAATTTTGACAAAAGCAAAAAATACCCTGTCTTGATGTTTGTCTATGGTGGGCCTGGCTCACAGACTGTAACCGATTCTTGGGATACTTATAACTATATGTGGTACCAAGTATTGGCTTCTAAGGGCTATATGGTAGTTTCTGTGGACAATAGAGGCACTGGTGCAAGAGGGGCAGAATTTAAAAAAATAACCTATGCCAATCTAGGAAAATATGAAATCCAAGATCAAATCGCTACGGCCAAATACTTGGCTAACCTCCCTACCGTAGATGCCGAAAGAATCGGAATCTGGGGATGGAGTTATGGGGGCTATATGTCTTCACTTGGTATCACTGTAGGTGCAGATATCTTCAAAGCTGCCATTGCGGTTGCACCTGTTTCTACTTGGCGTTTTTATGATAGCATTTACACTGAAAGGTACCTCAAACGTCCACAAGACAATGCAGAAGGATATGACTCAAACTCACCTATCAATCACGTAGAAAAATTAAAAGGAAGTTACCTATTAGTGCACGGCACAGCAGATGATAACGTACATTTTCAAAATGCTATAGAGCTACAAAATGCACTCATCAAAGCAAATAAGCAGTTTGACTCATTCTATTATCCTAACCGTACTCACTCAATCAGTGGAGGAAATACACGCTTTCACTTATATACTATGATGACTAATTTTCTCTTGAAAAATTTATAAGTGAGAGATGAGTTATGAATTATGAGTTTGTAATAACTTGATAATGAGTGTTTTAGTAATTTATGATTAGTTTATTTTAGTGTTTCACTAAGCTAAATTTTCAAAACCCAAAAGCCTTTCATTTAAGTTAAATGAAAGGCTTTTGATTTTGAAGCTTGTAGCATTATAACTGAAAAGTAAAGGATAACATTAAACAAACACTTATTAAAAATAAAACATGAAAGAGCACCACTCAACCTTATCAAAACGAGGTGATAATTTAGCAGAAAACCCAGCAAGAATAGATATGAAGTTATTTATGGAAGCTGCTCAAAACCTTTATTGCCCCGACACCAATCCATCAGGCACATTTCTGTTAAATGTTGCAGAAAACAGCATAATGGCTCCCATAATAAAAGAGAAACTAACGGCTATCCTCCAACAAAAGGAATTACCCGATTGGGTTCTAAAATACACCAGTTCCTTAGGGCATCCAGAAGTAAGGGCTGAGTTAGCACACTTCTTAGAAAAAAATCTTTGTAAATGCCCCATTGACCCTGATACCATAGCACTGTCGGCAGGAGCATCGGCAGTTATCGAGGTAACTTCCTTCGTTTTGGCAGACACGGGTGATGTCGTTGTGATTCCTGCACCCTCTTACCCCATGTACACCAAAGACTTGGGTACAAAAAGTGGTGTTGAACGCTATGATTTACAATCCCATTATAATTTAGAAGAGATTGGTTCAAAAGCACCCGTAGATATTTCAATGTTGGACAAAACATTGGCAGAATTAAATTCACAAAACAAGTGTTTCAAAATATTACTCCTTACATCTCCCGATAATCCAACGGGTTGTATGTACACAGAAGAACAGCTCAAGCAATTTGCTAACTGGTGCATCACACATAAAGTGCATCTGATTGTTAGTGAAATTTATGGGCTTTCACTGATAGATACCCAAGATATTTTGATAAAGGATTCGTACCAAAACTATGGAACTTATGCCTCTTTTGCAAAAACAATGGCTGAACTAAACAGTGATTATCTTCATCTTTGGTATGCGTTTTCTAAAGATTTTGCGATGTCTGGATTGCGTTTTGGAATGTTACATACCCTAAATAAAGACCTTTTAAAAGGATATGACAATGCAAATATTCCGCACATGGTCTCAAACATCACGCAATGGATGGTTAGTGAGATGTTAAAAGATACGGTATTCATTAAGCAATATATTGAAACAAATAAGTTGCTGTTAAACAACAGTTACAAATTGGTAGTAGAAGCCTTCGACACAATTAAAGTACCTTATATCCCAAGCAGAGGAAGTCTATTTGTATGGGTTGATTTATCTAAGTTTCTCAAAGAGGATAGTGATGAGGGACAAGAACAGTTATGGCTCAATATTTACAACAATACAGGCGTACTTTTAACACCAGGAGCAGGTTTTCAGCATCTAAAAAAGGGACTTTTCAGAATGGTATTTACAGCCATAGAAATTAATCATTTAAAGGTTGCAATGGACAGATTGATTTCGTTTCTTATTGAGTTAGAAAACGATATGTAATTTTAATCTCTCCCCTAGTACAAGCCTTGCAAAGCACGGCTTGTACTCATTCTTAGGCGAAGGTCTTTGAATTGCTAAATTACAGAATAAAATAAAAACATCTTCAATTTACATCTCCCTCTGTTCTTAGCGTCTTACATACCCACAACAGCAAACTGCTTTTAGCATCTCGCTAAGAGCAAACTTTACGAACCTTTTAAACTTAAATCACTACCCATATATTAAAATACACCTTTCTTAATCTATATCCAAAACAATGGCTATGTGATGCAGAAATTCAGTCTTGGATACACTCTCAACCTCCAAATACTTTGAAAACCAAAAAGCCTTTCATTTGAATCAAATGAAAGGCTTTTTTATGGATAAATGATTTTGAATAGACTTTTTTTAAGAGAATCTTTTGTAACTTCGTATCACGATTTTTCATTATAATTGAAATATTACCCAAAATACTGATTTTAAGATTTTACTTTAACCCTCAACATAAATGACTGAAAAAACTGATTTACAATCCATCATTCCTCCTATTGCTAGAAAAGAACCCAAAGAACTCGAGAAACACGGACACATCCGCATTGATGACTACTACTGGCTCAATAACCGTGAAAACCACGAAGTGATTTCATACCTCACTGCAGAGAATACTTACACTGAAGAGATGATGAAGCCTACAGAGGCACTTCAAGCAAAGCTATTTGAAGAAATCAAAGGGAGAGTCAAACAGAATGATATGTCTGTACCCTACAACTTACGTGGATATTCTTATTATACTCGTTTTGAAGAGGGGCAAGAATATCCTGTCTATTGTCGTAAAAAACTAAGCAAAGATGCACAAGATGTGCTAATACCCACAGGCGAAGAAGCCATCATCATGGATGTCAATCTTATGGCAGAGGGGCATAATTTCTATTCGTTGGGCGGTATCTCTATCAGTGACAATAATATCTTGGCAGCTTATTTTGTAGATACCGTAGGCAGAAGGCAATATACTTTGCATTTTAAAAACCTCGAAACAGGAGAAATTTTAGAAGATAGCATTCCTGATGTAGCAGGTTTTGCTTGGGCAGGAGATAACAAAACCCTTTTTTATGGTAAGAAAGATGCCCAAACACTGCGTCCTTACCAAGTATATAGACATATATTAGGCACTGATTATCAAAAAGATACGCTCGTCTATGAAGAAAAAGACGAAACTTTTAATGCTTCGGTCTATCGTAGTAAATCACGTGAGTATATCATCATTGGAACTTTTAGCACGCTTTCTTCGGAGTATTATTTTGCAGAAGCTGGAAACCCAATGGCTGAGTTTAAATTATTCCAAGCACGTGAAGATGAACATGAGTATTTTATAGACCATTATGCAGATAAATTTTATGTGCGTACTAACTGGGATGCAAAGAATTTCCGTTTGATGCAGACTTCTATTGAGCAAACAGAAAAAGAAAATTGGAAAGAAATCATCGCCCATCGTTCGGATGTTTTACTAGAAGGCATAGATATTTTTAAAAATTATTTGGTGCTGAGTGAGCGAGTTCAAGGACTTACTGCCCTCCGTATTCGCCCTTGGAATGGAGACAAAGAACATTATCTTAATTTTGGTGAGCCTACTTACACGGCTTATACTTCTAGCAATCCTGAGTTTGATACTCTTATTTTGCGTTATGGCTATACTTCTATGACTACGCCTAATTCGGTGTATGATTATGATATGCACACTCAAGAAAAGACCTTACTCAAGCAACAAGAAGTAGTGGGCGGCTATAACTCAGAAGATTACCAAGCCGAAAGACTTTTTGCTACTGCCAAAGATGGCACCAAAATACCGATGTCTGTGGTCTATAAAAAAGGTCTAAAGAAAGAAGGCAAAAATCCACTTCTGCTTTATGGATATGGTTCTTATGGAAATTCATTAGATGCTTATTTTAGCACTGTAAGGCTGAGTTTGTTAGATAGAGGTTTTGTATTTGTGATTGCACACATCAGAGGTGGGGAAGAAATGGGGCGAGAATGGTACGAAAACGGTAAAATGTTTCAAAAGAAAAATACCTTTACTGATTTTATTGCTTGTGCCGAGTACCTCATCACAGAGAAATTTACAAGCCCTGAGTATCTATTTGCAGAAGGTGGAAGTGCAGGAGGATTACTAATGGGAGCGATTATGAATATGCGTCCTGAGCTTTTCAAAGGCATTATTTCGCAAGTTCCTTTTGTAGATGTAGTTACGACTATGCTAGACGAGAGCATTCCACTCACCACAGGAGAATATGACGAATGGGGAAACCCTAACAACAAAGATTCTTATGAATATATGCTTTCTTATTCTCCTTATGACCAAGTAGAAGCCAAAGCCTATCCTCACATGCTTGTTACCACAGGTTTACACGACTCTCAGGTTCAATATTGGGAACCTGCCAAATGGGTTGCTAAACTGAGAGATATGAAAACAGATGATAACAGACTTTTGCTCAAAACAGATATGGAAGCAGGACACGGAGGCAAAACAGGACGATTCAAACAGTTCTATGACATTGCTTTTGAATATGCTTTCTTCCTTCATTTATTAGGAATCAATGAATAATTATTTTCTTACTCTCTTGACTTGTGCGAGCGTCTTCGCTTGCATTTTATTATAGAAGCCATAGGTTTAGCTTCTTTGGCACATGGATAAAACAGATTTAGCGGATTTATACGGATTTTTATTTGTTAAATCTGTGTGCTAAAAAAATGTCATGTACTCAGCAAATTTTTCTAAAAGCCAATGTGATTCATAAAGAAATCGGTTGTGTAACAATTTTTGTGGTAAACAATAAAACTAGTGTCCTTAATACATTTAACTTTCTTATTATCAGGTAGATACATCTTTATAATAACCTTTATTATTCAAACTCCACAAAAATTGTCAGATAACCAAGAAATCATATTCATCAAAAATCATAAAAATCCTAATCTAAGACAAAAAATCATAAAATAATGGCAGAATCAATCTACATACCCCAAACCCAAGACCGTACAGAGGTCTATGAAGCACTCATTCCACAAGTAAAAGCACTCATAGAAAATGAGTCTGATTTAGTGGCTAATTTAGCAAATATTACTGCCGTACTCAAAGAAGCCTTCGGATTTTTTTGGGTAGGCTTTTATTTAGTCAAAGAAAATCAACTTGTACTTGGACCATTTCAAGGGCCTTTGGCTTGCACTCGTATTGCTTTTGGTAAAGGCGTTTGTGGGGCAGTTTATACCCAAAAGCAAACCATCTTAGTGCCTGATGTAGAGGCTTTTCCTGGACATATTGCTTGCAGTTCGGCTTCTCAGTCAGAGATAGTTGTACCTGTTTTTGATGCTCAAGGTGAAGTAGTAATGGTCTTAGATGTGGACAGCGACCAATTAAATGACTTCTCAGAAGCTGACCAAAAAGGCTTAGAAAAACTAATGGAAGTTTTATCTAATGCACTATAAGTGAGTTATGAGATATAAATGATGAGTGAAGAGTTTTGTTAGTAAGATTTTGATAATCAGTTTTTTATAACAAGATTAAAGTGTAAACTAATTCTGACCATCTTCTTAAAAGAGTAAAAAGAGCTTATGAAAATTATGGTTTTCATAAGCCTTTTTTCATTGAATCCTCTTAAAATATATTTTTCCTTTCTCGGGAGGATTGGCAAACTCTATTCTGATAACTTTAAGCTTTACTCCTTTTTTAAGCTCAAACTCTGTTCCATCAAAAATATCTACAAACCTAGATTTATCTATGTCTAGGTAAGTAGTAGGTACTTTTTTACCTTCTACTTCTTGAAGTAAAATACCCGCTACAGTAAAAGGCACACCTTCATAATTTCCTACTGCAGCTTCTGAAACCACGAAATCATAGTCTTTTATTTCATTAGACATGTTTTGATTTCCCTGTGGGTTTTCTCTGATTTCATTGGATTGATCTTCTTGCATATTTTTTTGATTTGTTTGAGCACAACTACTATGACTCAAAAGACATAATAATATAAAATAAGTACTTATGATTTTCATTCGCTACAATTTATAGTCTGTTAGAAAATTGCCAAAAAAGAGCACTAAACTGAGCCCAAGTCATGGTAGGCTCGGCATTTCTTGCACCAGTTCCCCACGGATTACGCACGGTGATGTTACTTTCACTCGCTGCCATCACAGCATAAGAGTGCCCTGCTACGATACTATTATCTCTTGCAAAAGTAGCATTTGCTGTGCTTAGGCTATTCCAAGATGCACTATTCGTAGCCACCTCTACTGGAATCCCTGCATTGACCATCTCTATGATTCTTTGCTTTGTGTCCGAACCTAGCACTTCTTCACGATAAGGTCGCCCTGTGAGTGTTTCGAGGGCATTTGCTCCAAAACCTCCATTACCAATCATCCTGTAGCTTCCTAATAAAATAGCATAGGCTTTTTCAAATAATTTTACCCAAAGTTCTGTTCCGCTTGCATTCGAGTCGCCTCCATGTGCATGAGCAGGGTTTGCACTTGCATTGGGATTAGCTTTATCTGTTCCACTTGCAGTGATTGGGAAGGTAGGATATAAGATAACTGTAACAGGTCTAAATGACTGTCTAGTCCAAAATAAAACTCTCTCTTGTACTTTTTCATAAAGCTTTACGCTGTAAGTGCCATCCTCATTTTCAGTAATGGCTCTGCTTAATAATCCGGGGTTATTATTAGCTACTGCTACCAGACTTGCCAAAAAATAACAATCTCCGATAGAACCTTGATTCACATCATTGGGAGAAAAGGCATGTGCATCTCCTCTACCTCTTACCGAAACAGGCCCTTCTTCTCTTGCTCCTAGCTGCTCAGGAAGAGTTACCTCTCTTCTATCTCTTTGTATGGGTAATTCTGATTTCATTTGTATAGCAGTACTATCTATGGTTCTTACACCACGGAGGTTGTTTTCATCAGATGTTGAGTCTGGTCTTTCCTTTCTTTGAATACTTGTTTGGGAAACATCAGAGGGTTGAGAAGTATTGTTTCCTAAAAATGGATTTACTTGATTCCCCACCTGAAAGGGATTATACATCTCAGTGTCTTGCTCAAAAAAAGGATTTGATTTTTTTTGTAAGGCTTCTGTAAAAGGATTAGAGGGATTAGTAAAGCCTTGATGGATATTGAGGGATTGACTTTGGGCATCATGTGAAGGTGTGTTTTTTTCAGATTGCTTCTTCTCTGTTTCCTGAGAATTTGTTTTTGAGATACTAGACTTCATAATCTTATTTTTTAGGTTTTCTATTCACACTGAAAAATCAATAAATCTTACAACATCAAAACAATATAAGTCTTTTTACAAAGAAAAAACTTATTATCGAAGTGTAAGGGTGCATCTCAAAATGTCGTTTTTGCTTAAAATGTAATTGAAAAACGCACTCTATTGAGAATATTTGGTTACTATTTTTCATAAAGTGACAAAATGAGATGCACTCAAATGTAAGGTTATTTCTATGCAACACCAAATAATTAAACACTTAATTTCATGCTCTCAAAATAAAAAAATTATAGTAGTGTTAAGAGGTAATTATGTTTCTTCTCTCTTTCTCCAAACAAATCCCTTAAAAATCAAGTTTTTTGTTAAATTTGTATTATAAGTTATCAGGAAAAATTAATCTATAAAAATATGCCTACTATCCTACAAACCCACCCTACCATTATCAGGGATTTATACACCGAAGAACATGAGCTTTTTCGTGATTCTCTGACTGATTTTGTCAATAAAGAAATTGTTCCTTACCATGCCCAATGGGAAAAAGATAAAATGGTCTCTCGTGAATCTTGGCTTAAATTAGGCGAAGCAGGATTTTTGGGGCTACAAGTACCCGAAGAATACGGTGGCTTAGGCATTACTGATTTTAGATACAATGCTATGTTTACCGAAGTCATAGGACACTCAGGCTGTGGTGGCCCTGCGGTTGGCTATCCTTTGCACTCTGATATCGTATTGCCTTATGTATTGCATTATGGCTCAGAAGTTACCAAACTAAAATGGCTTCCTAAGATGGTTTCAGGTGAGGCGATTAGTGCTATTGCAATGACCGAACCTGGTGCAGGAAGTGATTTGCAAGGCATGCGTACAACTGCCGTAGATAAGGGTGATTATTACCTTGTCAATGGGTCTAAAACTTTTATTACCAATGGCTACTTAGCAGATATAGTAGTAGTAGCTGTCAAAACCAACCCACAAGAGGGAGCAAGAGGTATTAGCTTGCTATTGATAGAGGCGGGTATGAAAGGATTTAGCAAAGGAAAACCCTTTGAAAAAGTAGGCTTACACGCCCAAGATACTTGTGAATTATTCTTTGACAACGTAGAAGTACCTAAGGAAAATCTATTGGGGGCAGAAGGTAAGGGCTTTGGCTATCTTATGACCGAACTCGCACAAGAGCGTCTAGTAGTAGCTCAATCTGCTATTTCACTGGCAGAGGCTTATTTCGCCGCTACTGTTGATTACGTAAAAGAACGCCTAGCCTTCGGCAAAAGAATTGCAGACTTTCAGAATACTAAATATAAATTAGCAGAATTGGCCACAGATATAGCTATGAGCCGTACTTTTATGGATCACTGCATCAAGTTACACAATGAAGGCAAATGTGATGGAGCTACAGCTTCTATGGCAAAATATCGCCTTACAGATATTCAGTGTAAAGTAGCAGATGAATGTGTGCAGTTGCACGGAGGCTATGGCTACATGTGGGATTATCTCGTGGCAAGAGGCTATGCAGATGCTCGTGTACAACGCATTTATGCTGGCACAAATGAGATTATGAAAGAACTGATTTCAAGGAAAGTATTGGCTTAATAAGAGATGAGTTATGAGTTGTTCGTGCCTAATATAGGTTAATGCTAAATCAGACAATTATTTTGATACACAAAGAGATGAAGGAGTTAACTTTCCTTCATCTTTTTTATTGCTACTTATATAAGAAAATCAAGGCTGACCGTTGGTCAGACTTAATGAGTTATTCTATTAAAATACTGATTATCAGTTTTTTATATAAACATCAAAATGCAAACCAATTTTGACCATCTACTTAGGATATAATTATCTGATAGTAAGCATCTTACCAAAACTAAATTATTACTTTATTTCTTTTACACCTCAAAGCAAAACTAGCTTCTCAAAGGAAGACCTAATTTTTGGCGAGTTTCTTCTATGCTGGAGATTTCTGCACCTAGCATCTTGGCGAGTGTTACGCCTGCTTCAACACATTCTCCATTAGACTTTGCCATTTCTCCATTGGGTAGATAAAAATTATCTTCCAAACCTACTCTAAAGCTTCCACCCATGGTTACGGCTACTGCGGCTAATTGCCATTGTTTGCGGCTGATGCCTATCACTTGCCAGTGTTTGCCCTGAGGAATTTGCTTTATTTGATGAATGAGATTTTCAGTAGTGGCAGGGATTCCACCCAGAACGCCCATAACTAAGCTATAAACGGCATTATCAGGCACTAAACCCATATCTATCAGAGGCTCTGCATTGCGGATATGCCCAGTATCAAAGCACTCCATCTCAGGAGTAGTGCCTGCTTCGGTCATTTTCTGCACAAAAAACTGCATATCATCAAAAGGATTGGCAAAGACGGCATTGAAATAAAATTTTTTGGCAGAGGAAGAATAAATGGCATAATTCATACTTCCCATATTAAAAGCAGCCATATCAGGCTTAAGGGCTGTGATGTGTTTTATGCGTTCTTCTTTAGGAACTCCTACTCCGCCTGTAGAATAATTGATGATGATATTGGGACAGCGTTTGCGTACTTCTGCATGGATTTGCTCAAATACTTCTAATCTCCAGCTCGGAGTGCCGTCATCTTCTCTTGCATGGATATGCACAATACTTGCTCCAGCATCTTCGGCTCTTTTGGCTTCTTCGCCTAGTTCTTGGGGGGTATAAGGGATGTGAGGACATTGTTGTCTTGTGGTAGCTGCTCCTGTGAGTGCACAAGAGAGAATTAATTTGTTGTTTTTTGACATATATTTATTTTTTATAATTTGAAATTGCCTCTTTATATGATGAATGAATTAAAGGTTGTTAGGATATTCTTGTTTTGTAAAATACCGTTCAAGCGAAGACGCTTAAACGAGACAAATACTAGTGCAAGCGTCTTCGCTTGCACCTCAACAAGCCATTCATTATTAGTAATTAAAACACTCATTATCAGAATATTATTTACTAATTTATCCTTTCACTTCCTCACCTTCTACTTTTAGCAGTAAAAATCCAGCCTCTACACTTTGCCCTGCATTGACGTAGATTTCCGTAACTACGCCTTCTTCATAAGCCGAAAGTACATTTTCCATTTTCATAGAAGAAAGTACGATGAGGCTATCTCCTTCTTTGACTTTTTGCCCTACTTCTACCAATACTTTCATTACTTGAGAAGGCATCGGGGCTTCAAAACCACCTGCTACTTTTTCGATTTCTTTTTCAGGAAAGCGTTCTTTAAGGAGAAGTTGTATCGTTCCTAGATATTCATTTTGGAGATAATAATGGTTTTCTTTCTGTGCAAGGTAATAGGCAAAGCGTTGCTCATCCAACTCAAAAACAATCAATTTAGGCTTTACCTCCAACAGACGAACTGTGGAGATTTGTTCATTAAGGATAAACTCAAATAGCTGATTTTTGAGGTGTTTATATTGAATTAAAATCTCTTCTTCTCCCAAAAGATAGCTCTCTTGTTGATGTTGGTAAAAGCTATTACGCCAGCCTGAAGGTACGCTTTTCATGAGTGTTCTCTGGTTTTGACGCTCTTGCCACTGAAATAAAGTGCAAGCCACCGCAGCAGTTATTTTGCTTTCCTTAGTGTGTTTTGCTTGTTCAAAATCAAATGAATCTTTTAGAAAATGAGTATTGTATTGCCCTTGTCTAAAAGGCTGATTTTCAAATAGTTTGATTAAGAAATTTTGATTGGTCGTTAGCCCTAGACAGATTAAGTTACGCAAGACATAGTACATTTTGCGGTGTGCTTCGCTTCGGCTTTTATCCCAGACGATGAGCTTTGCAATCATAGGGTCATAATAAATAGAAATCTCTGAGCCACTTTCTACGGCTGTTTCCACTCTCAGTCCTTCTACTGTGGGTATTTCCCAATGTAAAATCTGACCCGTAGCAGGCATAAAGTTATTTTCGGCATCTTCTGCATAAAGACGACATTCTATGGCATAGCCTTTTGATTGTATTTCTTCTTGTAAGAAAGGAAAAACTTGCCCTTCTGCCATCTCTATTTGTAGCTGCACAAGGTCTAAGCCCGTGATTTCTTCAGTAACGGGATGCTCTACTTGTAAGCGAGTATTGACCTCCAAAAAATAAAATTCTTGAGTTTTATCATCTAACATAAATTCTACTGTGCCTGCATTGTCATACTGCAAAGCTTTGGCTGCTTTGAGGGCGGCTTCGCCCATTTTTTGGCGAAGGACATCACTCAGTACTGGCGAAGGACTTTCTTCTATGATTTTTTGATAGCGTCGCTGTATCGTGCATTCTCGCTCTAAGATGTGGACAGCATTGCCGTGCTTATCTCCAAAAATCTGAAATTCTATGTGCCTGCCAGAAGCGATGTATTTCTCAATAATCAGTTCACTATCTCCAAAAGCATTTTCTGCTTCTCTTTTGGCGGCTTCTATGGCATTTTCGAGTTCTTTTTCTTGGTTAACAATCCGCATTCCCTTGCCTCCACCTCCTGCGGCAGCTTTGAGAAGCAAAGGAAAACCTATTTTGTTAGCTTCTTTGACAAGCGTTTCTTTGCTTTGGTCTGTCCCCTGATAGCCAAGAATGATAGGCACTTGATGAGCTTGCATGAGTGCTTTGGCATTGGATTTAGAACCCATCTCAGCAATGGCTTTGGGGTTTGGCCCTATAAATATTATGCCAGCGTCCAAGCATTTTTGGGCAAAAGAGGCATTCTCAGACAAAAAACCATACCCTGGATGGATAGCTTCTATTTGGTGTTTTCGACAGATTTCTATGAGTTTATCTTGATTGAGATAAGATTGACTAGGGTTGCTTTCCCCTATGAATAAGGCTGTATCAGCTTCTCTTGCAAAGGGTGCGTTTCTATCTGCCTCCGAAAAAACGGCAATACTTCTAACACCCATCTTATGGCAAGTGCGAATAATTCGTGAGGCGATTTCTCCACGATTAGCGATAAGGATACTTTTGATGGTTTGATGAGGATGATTTTTGGAAGTCTGATTGCTTTGGCTCATATCTTATGAAAGATTCTTTTATTTTTTAGCATTTTCTATTAAAATCAAAAATACTCTTTAGGTTTTTTAAATCATAAAAAATTTTAAAATATCCCAAATTTATATCTGATATAAATTTGATGTTATCAATAGACTATTTTCTATTGTGGAGACTGCTGATAATTAATAATAAAATATTCTGTCACTCTGGAAGAGTCTGTTGGTAGGTACTTAGCATCAAAGATATTGTTACTGTCTGATTTTGGTGAGACACCAAGGGTTTACGAAGGTGAGACACCTTACGTGGAGTTTGATAAGATACTTTCCAAGTTTGGCAGACTTGGAAAGTATTCTAAAACTTCTATTTATTTATAGAATAGGGTTGTATGACAATTTTTGTGGTAAATAGTAAATCTAGCATCTTTAATATATCTAACTTTTTCATTATTAGGTAGATATATTTTCAAAATAACTTTAATTATTCATTCTCCACAAAAATTGTCAGATAACCAATAAGAATTGCTGTATTGGCACACTATTTTTTATTAGCATCTAAAAATGGTTACTAAGTCTTCATTTAAGGCTATATTTTGACATTCCTCTAAATAATACAAATCTTAAGGGTTTATCGAATCCTATAAGGTTTTGAAAACCTTATAGGATTTTTGGTAGTGTTATAAATGTAATGTTTTCAAATTTTGAAAATCATTGTAAGAGTATCTATATGAGAAAAAAAGCATATTGAACCCACCCTTACAAATATAACACTA
>Ga0163144_10012751_pt1 | contig 17606 bp, 15 predicted proteins | sample OliLak19BULKMAT1_FD_123175 | JGI IMG/M metagenome (GOLD analysis project Ga0163144, IMG submission 123175) | Freshwater microbial mat bacterial communities from Lake Vanda, McMurdo Dry Valleys, Antarctica - Oligotrophic Lake LV.19.BULKMAT1 | ecosystem: Environmental > Aquatic > Freshwater >...
CTCGGGCGTGGCCGCCTCGGGCGTGGCCGCCTCGGGCTCGGGCGTGGCCGGCTCGGGCGGGTCGGCCGGCGGAGTGGCCGCCTCGGGCGTGGCCGCCTCGGGCGGCGGCGCTGACGCCTGCTGTGGCGAACCGTCCGGGTCGGACGTGGCAGTGGCCTGCTCGGCGTCGACAGGGGCGGCCTTGCGCTTGCGCGACGTCCGCCGTGGGGCGCGCGGCCGATCTGGGTCCTCGCTGCGGGGCGGCTTGGGCGGCCGCAGGTCGAGCGCCTCGGCGTCGATGACGATCTCGCCACGGCGCGGCGCGAAGATGCGGATGAAGGCGCGTACGGCGGGCAGGTCGAAGGTCCCGAACGGACCACCGGACACGACGTAGACCTCGTTCTCCGCCACGCGGTAGATATCGGTCACGGTTCCGAGGTCTGTGTCATCGAGGCCGCGGACGGCGACGCCCATGACCTCGTGCCAATAGACCTCGCCGCGTCCGAGATCCGACACGGGATGGACCTCGACTTCCAGGTACGCGCCACGCAGGGTGTCAGCGACCTCGCGGCTGGGGACCTCGCGGAAGCGCAGCCGCCAGCCGGGACCATCGGCGATCGCCTCGGCGGCCTCCAGATGGAGGGCAGCGTCGCCGCCCTCCCGATACAGGACGGCGCCCGGGGTGAAGCGCTGTTCCGGGCGATCGGTCAGGATCTCCACCCGGACGGCGCCACGAAGCCCGTGGACGCCCCGGACCAAGGCGACCACGAGCCGCTCGGGCTGCTCGGGCTGCTCGGGCTGCTCGGGTTGATCCGGCTGCTCGGGTTGCTCCGGCTGCTCGGGTTGCTCGGCGTGACCGTCGGCCACGTCCGTGTCCGCGCTCAGACGATCTCGAGCTGGACCGGCTCCCCGTCCCGTGCGGAGGTCACCTTGAGCAGGGTGCGCAGGGCCTTGGCCACGCTGCCGTTGCGGCCGATGACCTTGCCCATGTCGTCCTCGGCGACGTGGAGCTCGATGACGGTCGCGCCGTCCTCCTGGACGACCTCGACCTTGACGGCGTCGGGATCGTCGACCAGCGACTTCGCGACGTACTCGACCAGTTCCTTGGCTGCCATGTCGTGCCCCTTACTTGCCGGCGGGAAGGATGCCGGCCTGCTTGAACAGGCGGACGACGGTGTCGGACGGCTGGGCGCCCTTGGCCATCCAGGCCTTCGCCTTGTCGGCGTCGACGCTGAACTCGACCGGCTCGGTGCGCGGGTTGTAGTGGCCGAGGATCTCGATGGCGCGGCCGTCGCGGGCGCTGCGCCCGTCGGCGACGACGACTCGATAGGCCGGCTGCTTGTGCGCGCCGATGCGCGTCAATCGGATGCGGACTGCCATGGGTGCGGTGCTACCTCCTGGGGTTCCCGGCCGGACGTCGGGGCCGTCCGGCTGCGGGATGGGCGTGGGTGGGGTTACTTGACGGTGATGAGCACGTGCTGCTGGTCGACGGGGCCGCCGATGACGGACGTCGCGACCATCGCGTCGAACGGCTCCAGGAACGGCTTGATGGACTCCTCGTACTCGGCCCGCTCCTCGGCGCTGGCCTCCGACAGGAAGCCCTCCGCCAAGGTCCGGATAGCCGAGACATCGACGAACGTGACCCCGGTATGGTCGGCGCCGGCCCGGGCGACGAGGTCGCGATAGCGGGCCGAGTCGGCGAGCGACTCGCCGGCCCCGGCGTCCAGCACGGCCTTCACGAAGTTCGGGCCGCTGCCGATGACGACGACGCCGTCGGTGGCCGCGTAGCTGAGCTCGATGTTGCCGGTCGGGAGGCCGGGCACGCTGCCCGGGTCGAGCGGCACGCCGCCCATCGCCCCGGCCAGGCCGAGCAGCTCCTCGGCGCTGCCGAGGTCGATGATGGTGATGGTGGTCCCGGCGTACTCCTCCTCGCGGACCTCGATGCCGGCCTGGCCGCCACCCAGGGCGACGAGGCTCCGGATCGTGGTCAGGAACTCCTGGGCGTCCTCCGCGTTCGTCGGCACCGAGATGATGCCGCCCTCCACGGTGTCGCCGGCCTGCGCGACGACGTAGCCGGTGTCGCCCATCCAGTCGATGGCGGCGTCGAGGCCGCCGACGATGCCGAGGGCATCCTCCAGTTGGGTCATCGCGTCGCCCATCATCGGCTCGTTGGCGTACAGCGCGACGAGCTCGTCGAGCGTCGCCCCGAAGTCATTGGCGGTTCCGAGCATGATCGTCGACGCCGGCGCGAAACCTGCGACGGCGTTGGCGCGGTTCTCATCGGGCCCGGGCAGGCCATCGACATGGCTCAGCGAGGCGTCCATGACGAGGGCGTCGCCCTCGATGCGCAGGCGGAAGCCTGCCCAGTCGGGCACGAGCTCGAGCAGCTCGCCGCTCATGGGCACCTCGGAGACGGATGACCCGAGCTCCATTGCCGCGTCCATGATCGAGCGCAGGTCGATGTACATGAAGCCGACGTGATCACCCTCGGAGGCGGCCAACGCGGCCGACAGGCCTTCTGCATCGCTCAGCCCGCTGGCACCCTTCGAGTCGACCGCCGCCTTGACCGAGGTCAGATCGCCCGCGACGACGACCTTGGCATCGATCACGGCGTAGGCGGCGTCGGCGCCCATGTCGGCGTCGGTGTAGACATTGAGCGTGGTGCCCGCGTAGTCCTGGGCGCTGGTCGTGATGCCCGCCTCGGCCAGCATCGCGTCGAACCAGGCTGCCGCGAGCGGCCCGTCCTTGACCGACACGAGGATCATCGCGCGGATATCACCGGCGGCGGCTTCCGGGTCGGACACGGCCGTCGATGGGATGGGACCCATGGCGAAGGCGATCTCGCCCTCGAACCACGGCTCGATGTCGCCGGTGTAGGACTGGGCGCCGTCCGTACCCTCGGACACCAGGCGGTCCAGCAGCTCATCGAGCTTGGTCTCCAGGGCCGCCTGATCGGCGAAGCCCGGGAAGTGGCTCAGGAACTCGGCCATCTGCGCGCCCTGGTCACCGGGCAGATCCAGGCGAGCCTCGCCGTAGGCGATGCTGTCGCCGGGCGCGTAGCCCAGGACCGTGGCGTTCGGCGAGGAGCCGGTCAACGACAGGGTGGCGATGGCCGACACCCCGACGACGAGGGCGACGACGAGCCCGGCCGCCAGCCAGCGCCTGCGGCTCTTCGGCCTGGAGCCGACCGGCGTGGTCGGCGTGGTCGTGGGCCCCGTGGCGATCGGGGTGGCCTCGGTCTCGGCGATCGTGGCCGCTTCGTCGATGCGGTTGACGGAGGTGTCGGCCGTCGGATCGTGGGACGGTCGTTGCATGTCGGTCATCGCGCGGTCTCCTTGTGAGGGACGACGGCGATCGCCGACCCGCTGCTCATCGCTTGCCCACGAGGCTGCCCAGCGCGCCACGACGGCCGCCCCCGGCTAGCTGCTTCATGAGCTTCTGCATCTCGGTGAACTGCTTCACCAGTCGATTGACGTCAGGAAGGGTGGTCCCGCTGCCGGCCGCGATGCGGCGTCGGCGGGAGGCATTGAGGACGGTCGGATCGCGGCGTTCACCGGCGGTCATCGCCCGGATGATCGCCTCGGTGCGCTTGAGGTCGCCCCGGTCCACGGCAGCCTGGGCCTCGTTGGCCATGTTGCCCATGCCCGGGATCATGCCCATGAGCTGGCCGATGGGGCCCATCTTCTGAACCTGCTGGAGCTGATCCAGCATGTCCTCCAGGGTGAAGCTCGCCTTGCGGAGCTTCTCCTCCATCTGCTGGGCCTGCTTGGCGTCGAACGTGTCCTGGGCGCGCTCGACCAGGGTCAGGATGTCGCCCATGCCCAGGATCCGCCCGGCGAGGCGGTCAGGGTGGAAGACCTCCAGGGCATCGGTCTTCTCGCCGGTGCCCAGGAACTTCACGGGGACACCGGTCACGGCCGAGATGCTGAGCGCCGCGCCGCCGCGCGCGTCGCCGTCGATCTTGGTCAGGATGAGGCCGGTCACGGGGACCGCGGCGACGAAGGCCTGGGCAACGGCGACGGCCTCCTGGCCGGTCATGGCGTCGACGACGAGGAGCGTCTCGATCGGCTTCACTGCGGCGTTGACGGCGGCGATCTCGGCCATCAGCGCCTGATCGACGCTGAGCCGGCCCGCGGTGTCCAGGATGACCACGTCGCGGACCTGCCGACGTGCGGCTTCGACGCCCTGCCGGGCGATGTCGACGACCGACGTGCCCTCGGGGGCGCGGTAGACCGGGATGTCGAGCTGCTTGCCGAGGGTCTGGAGCTGGTCCGCGGCGGCCGGCCGGTAGGGGTCCGCGGCGACGAGCAGCGGGCGTCGGCCCTGCTTGACGATGTGCCGGGCGAGCTTGGCCGTGCTCGTGGTCTTGCCCGAGCCCTGCAGGCCGACCATGGCCACGACGGCAGGGTTGCCGCTCAGGTGGAAGACCCGGTCGCCGGTGCCGAGCAATGCGACCAGCTCGTCGTGGACGATCTTGACCACGGCCTGGCCAGCAGTCACGGATCCCAGGACCTCCGCCCCGATGGCCTGCTCACGAACGCGGGCCACGAAGTCCTTGACCACCTTGAAGTTGACGTCGGCTTCCAGCAGGGCGAGGCGGACCTCGCGCATGGCGGCGTCCACGTCGGCCTCGCTGATCCGGCCACGGCCGGTCAGGGTGCCAAGGGTCGCTCGCAGGCGGTCGCTCAGGGTGTCGAACACGGTTCGGGTACGGACTCCGACGTGGTGGGTGGTGGTGGATGGACCGGACGGGCCCGCGGCGTGCGCAGCGGGCGGCCCGGGTGGTACGCGAGTTCTGACGTACCGAGGCGGCCGAAGTGTACCGCAGGGTCGCGGGTGCCGCCGCTGGGACGATGGTCCCGGAGCGGTGCGGCCGGTCACCGTGGCCGCCGGTCAGCGCGGCCGAGCGGGCCACCGCGGGCCGAGCGGGCCACCGCGGGCTGAGTCTGCGTCCCACCCGGCCATGCGGGTCACCGCGGGCTGAGCGGGCCACCGCGGGCTGAGCGGGCCACCGCGGGCCGAGCGGGCCACCGCGGGCCACCGCGGGCTGAGTCTGCGTCCCACCCGGCCATGCGGGTCACCGCGGGCTGAGCGGGCCACCGCGGTGGTCCATGCGGCCCGAGCGGCGGTCCGGGTCCTGCGCAGCCAAGCCGGCGCCCGCGTCCCGCGTCCCTCCAGGCGGTCCTGTCGTCGATCGGTCGGCCATCTGCCCGCCTTCCTCCGACGCCCGTCCCCTGGGGCGGTCCAAACGTCGATCGTGTGTCGGCGGCCGGCGCTTCGTTGGACGATAGGCTCCTCGGGCGGGACGACGGCCGCCGTGCCAGCGGATCCGCCGGCGGGCGGTACCCTCGCAGCTCTGTGCCGAATCCCTTCGCCTCCCCGCTCTGGCGCAACCAGGCCTTCGTGCGCCTGTGGGCGGCCGCGACCGTGTCGATGTTCGGCTCGCTCATCACGCGAATCGCCCTGCCCCTGCTGGCGATCCTGACCCTGGGCGCCGGACCGATCGAGGTCGCGGTCCTGCGCGGCATGGACCTCGGGGCCACGCTCCTCGTGGGGCTCGTCGCCGGCGCCTGGGTCGACCGACTGCGACGCCGACCAGTGCTCATCTGGGCTGACCTCGGTCGGGCTGCGCTCCTCGGGTCGATCCCGCTCGCCTTCGTCCTGGGCGTGCTGACGTTCTGGCAGTTGCTCGCGGTCGCCGCGGCCGCGGCCGTCCTGACCGCCTTCTTCGATGCCGCCGACAACGCGTTCCTGCCCACGCTCGTGGAGCGCGAGCGATTGGTCGAAGCCAACAGCGCCCTGGCCGCGAGCGGGTCCGCCGCCGAATTCCTGGGCTTTGGCCTGAGTGGGGTCCTGGTCCAGGTCCTGACCGCGCCGATCACGATCCTCATCGACGCCGTGACGTACGTCGTGTCGGCGATCCTGCTGATGACCATCCGGCACGATGAGGTGCCGCCACCGAAGGCCGAGGATCGCGAGCCCGTCCTCGACGAGATCCGCCAGGGCCTGCGCCTCGTGCGCCACGACCCGGTGCTGCGGGCGTTCGCGACGGCGTCGATGCTGCTGGCGGCCATGTGGGGCATCTTCGGCGCGACGTTCTTCCTGTTTGCCCTGGAGGACCTCGATCTTGGGCCAGCGATGGTCGGCGCGGTGGCCGCCATCGGTGGGATCTCATCGCTGTTCGGGGCTGTGCTGGCCAGTCGCTCGACGCGGCGCTGGGGCGTGGGTCGCGTGGCGATCGTGGCCATGCTCGTGTGCGCTGTGGGCCAGCTGTTCATCCCGCTCGCGCCGGCGGGCCTGCCCCTCGTCGCGCTCGGTTGCCTGGTCATCCAACAGCTCGTGGCCGATTCGGCGGTGACCGTCTACGACATCACCGAGGTCTCCGTGCGCCAGTCGCTCGTCCTTGACCGCGAGCAGGGACGTGTGGCCGCCACGTTCTCGGTCCTGAGCGTCGCGGCGCAACTCACGGCGACCATCGGGGCGGGGCTGCTGGCCGAAGTCATCGGCTTGCGAGAGACGGCGTTCCTGGCCCCGATCGGCGGTGTCCTGGCCGCGGCCATCCTGTGGCGGTCGCCGGTACGCGGCCTGATCACCCTTCCGGTGCTGGATCGGCGCTCGCCCGTCGAGGCCGCCTGGGACGCCGAGCGCGATCAGCCGGTCGGCGCCTGACCCTCAGGCGAACATCGCCTTGACGAAGGCGTCCGGGTCAAAGACGAGGAGGTCATTGACGCCCTCCCCCACCCCGACGAAGCGGACCGGCACCTTGAGCGCGTGCTCGATGGCGAAGACGATGCCGCCCTTGGACGTCGAATCGAGCTTGGTCAGGACGATGCCGGTCAACCCGACCGCCTCATGGAAGGCCTTGGCCTGGGCGAGACCGTTCTGGCCGGTCGTGGCATCGAGCACGAAGAGTGTCTCGGGCTCGGCGCCCGGCAGCCGCTTGTCGACGATGCGCCGGACCTTGGTCAGCTCGTCCATCAGGTTCGACTTGGTGTGCAGGCGCCCCGCGGTATCGGCGATGACAAGATCGGCGCCACGAGCAACGCCGGCATCCAGCGCGTCGTACACCACGGCTCCGGGATCAGCGCCTGGGGCGTGCGCGACGACCTGCACGCCCGCCCGGTCAGCCCAGATCCGGAGCTGCTCGATGGCGGCGGCACGGAATGTGTCCGCGGCGGCCAGGATGACGGTCCGCCCCTCTCCGACGTAGCGCGCGGCGAGCTTCCCGATGGTCGTGGTCTTGCCGGTGCCGTTGACGCCGACCACGAGCACTACGGCCGGGCCGCCGCTCGGCGACGGTTGCGGCGTCCAGTCGAGGTCGCGCTTGACCAGGAGTGCCGCGAGCTCGGCACGGATGGCCGCCTCCGGACCGCCGGGATCACGACGCTTGCGCGCCCGGTCCACCAGATCGATGGCCAACGCCGCGCCCACGTCGCCGGTGATGAGCAGCTCCTCGACGTCGTCCCACTGCGGGTCGTTGCCGCCGAGAAGGCCGCGCAGCTGGGTCATGAAGCCGGTGCGGGTCCGCTCCAGGCCTTGGTCCAGGGTGTGGGCCGGGGCGACGGCCAGGAAGGCGGTCGGATCGAAGGCCGGGATCGCGCGCTCGGGTTCGGGCTCGACTGCGGGGTCCGGCGCGGGCTCGACTGCGGGGTCCGGCGCGGGCTCGACTGCGGGGTCCGGCGCGGCCTCGACCTCGATCTCCGTCGGCTCGGCCGTGCTCGGCTCCTCGAGAGGCGCCTCCTCGCGGCGCCGTCGCCAGAACGGCATCAGCGCGACGCGCTCAGCTCGGCCTGCCGCTGCGACGCCAGCGCCTTCGCCTCATCGAGCCGAAGGCTGATGACCCGGGACACGGAGTCGTCGCCCACGGTCACGCCGTACAGCGCGTCGGCGGCCTCGATGGTGCCGCGGTTATGGGTGATGACGATGAACTGGGTCTGATGGGCCAGGCTCCGCAGCGAGTCCGAGAAGCGCCCGATGTTCGCTTCGTCGAGGGCGGCATCGACCTCGTCCAGCACGCAGAACGGCACCGGCCGGACCTCGAGCATGGCGAACAGCAGCGCGACAGCGGTGAGGGCCCGCTCGCCGCCGGACAGCATCGCGAGTGCCTGCGGCTTCTTGCCCGGCGGCCGGGCCACGATCTCGATGCCGGTCGAGCCCAGATCGCTCGGGTCGGTCAGCGACAGGCGGGCGAAGCCGCCACCGAACAGCTGCTCGAAGCGCCGCTCGAAGGCGGTCTCCAGCTTGGCGAAGGTCGTCCGGAACTGGTCGGCGATCATCGTGTCGAGCTCGCGGATGAGTTCGCGTGTGGTCCCGATGGCCGAGCGCAGGTCCGTACCCTGGGTCTCCAGCGTCTCCAGCCGTGCCTTGAGTAGCGCGTACTCCTCGACCGCGAACGGGTTGGCGGCGCCGAGCTCGTGATAGCGGCGGCGCAGCTGGGCCAGGCGACCGGGCGAGGCGGCCCCGACCGACGGCGGCTCGGCGGTCCAGCGCTCGGTGAAGGCGGTCAGCGCGGCGGCCAGGTCGGCGGCGTCGGTGGGATCGTCGGCGCCGTCGCCATCGGCACGGTCGCCATCGGTACGGTCGCCATCGGCACGGTCGCCATCGGCACGGTCGCCATCGGCCGCCCCATCCAGCAGCCCATCGGCTGCCGATCCCTGCGCATCCACTGGCGCCGCACCCTGCTCGGCGACATCCTGCTCCGCGGCGACATCCTGCTCCGCGGCGACGGAGGCGCTGGCCGGGAGCCCCAGGGCGACTCGACCGACGTCGCCGAGCCCGGCCAACTCGACGAGCAGCCCTTCGTGCAGCGAATCGAGCGCGAGCCGGGCCTCCAGTGCCTGGTGGTCGGTCGCCCGCGAGCGGTCGTCGGCCGAGCGCAGGCGCTCCCGGGCGCCGGCCGCGGCGCGCTCCGCCTCGGACAGGCGCGTGCGGTCGGCCGCATCGGCGGCGTGCAGCTCAGCCAAGGCCGCGCGGGCTGTCGCCTCGGAGGCCGCCGCGGTCGCGACCTCGTTGCGCAGTCCCTCGCGTTCGGCGGTCAGGCTCGCCTCGCGATCGATGAGGGTCGCCGCGTCCCGTTCCGCCCGGGCGGCACGTTCCTCGGCGATGGTCACGGTCGCCTCGGCTCGGGCCCGCCGATGCTCGGCGTCGCGGCGCGTGCCGTCGTGCGTCGCCAGGCGCGCCACAAGTCGGTCGCGGCGCTCGCGCAGCTCGTCGGCCCGACGTTCCCACGTCGCGAGGGCGGCGCGCTCGTCGGGATCGGACCCGGACGAACCGTCGGGACTCCTACCAGCCGCGGCCGGCTCCATCGCCGCCACCGACTCGCCCAGCCGCGCGACTTCGGCGACGATCCGCTCCAGCTGCGCGGCATGCCATGCGGTCTCGCGGGCGAGTGCCTCCGCGTCGCGGGCAGCTCCCCGTTCCGCCTCGTCGGTTCGACGGCGTTCGGCAGCAGCGGCGCTCTCGGCGTTGCGTGCCGCATCCAGGGCGGTTCGCGCGGTCCGGGCCGCCTCGGCCGCGCTGGCCGCCCCGCTGCGTGTCTCCGCCAGCGACGCGTCGGCGCGCTCCAGGTCGGTCGTCAGGCGGGCGTGCTCGGCGCGCACCTCGAGCGTGGCGTCCGGCGCGCCCAGCGCGATCGAGCTGTCGTCGACGACCGCGGACCCATCGCGGACGACGGCGATCCAGCCGGGCGGCATGGCTGCCTGGACGGCCAGCGCCGAGGCCAGGTCGGGCAACCACACCGCGCGGGCCAGTAGATGGCGCGCGCCGCCGGTCCCGTCGCGACGGATGGCCTCGGCCAGACGGCCTCCGGCCCGGTCGCTGACGGCGTCGAGGAAGCGGCGCGTCGCGGCATCCGAGGCCGGCGAGCCGCCCGACCCGCCGGTTCGCTCCTCGATGATCAGCCGGCCGCGCTGATCGGCCAGGCCGCTGACGGCTGACGAGGTGACGAGGTAGGCCCGGGCGCGGTCCGCCAGGCCCGACTCCACGGCCGCGCGCAGATCCGGGTCCACGACCAGGTCGTCGTCGATGCGCCGGCCGCCGGCGGCCTTCGCGGCGCGGGCGATGGGTCGGCGCTCGTCGGCGGCCAATCGCCCGGCGAGGGCCTCGAACCGGCCACGCAGCGAAGCCGTGGCGGACGACACGGTGGCGACGCGGTCCGCGGCCGCGGCACGGTCCACCTCGGCCGTCTCCAGGGCGATCCGGGCGGCCTCCCGGGCCGTCGTCGCGGCGGTCTCGTCGGCCACCGCCGTCGCGACCTGCGCGCGGGCCGCGGTCAGCGTATCGGTCACGACGGTCGCCCGGGCCGCCGCGCCATCGGCTGCCGCGCGCTCCTCGGTCAGGCGTCGGTCCGCCTCGCCGAGGCGTCGACGCGCCGTCTCCACCTCAGCGGCGCGGGCCAACTCGGCTCGGCGCAGGGCGGCCAGCTCATCGCCCCGGGCCTGCGAGGCGCCGCGCAACGTGCCCAGCTCGGCCAGGGCATCGGCCAGATCGCGCTCAGCCTCGGCGACCTGCGCCTCCAGCTCAAGGTCCCGGGCGGGGACCGGCGCGGCCATGGCCCGCCGGCCGACGACCAGCTCGGTCTCCGCGGCGGCCCGTTCATCGGCCAGGCGGGTCCGGTCACGGACGATCGCCTCCAGCTCCGCGGCCACCCGCCCGTCCCGAAGCTGGACCCCGGTGAGGGCCACGCGCGCGACCTCGTGTGCCTCCCGCCGCTCCCGTTCCGCGACCGCGCGCGCGCCGAGGTCCGCGGCCAGCGCCTGCGCCGTGCCTTCGGCGGCTTCCAGCTCCGCCATGGCTCGGTCCGCCTCGCCCTGGGCGCGCGCCCGACGCGCCTCGGTGTCCGTGGCGCGGCCAGCGGCTTCATGCCAGCGCGCATGGACGGAGGCGAGCAGGGCCGTGACCAGCTCCTCGCCGACGTTCGATCGGGTGGCCTGCTGCTCGGCCTGGGCCGCCAGCCGCCGCGCCTGCGGTCGAAGCTCGGCCAGGATGTCGTCGATGCGGGCGAGGTTGGCCTCGGACTCGGTCAGCTGCTCCTCCGCCTTGCGTCGGCGCCGCTCGTGGCGGCGGACCCCGGCAACCTCCTCGAACAGCGGGCGGCGCTCCTCCGGACGCAGCGCGAGCGCCTGGTCGACCATGCCCTGGCCGATGAACAGGAAGGCGTTGTCGGCGAGGTGCGCGGCGTCCAGCAGGTCAACCAGGTCGCGCAGCCGGATGCGCTGCTTGTTGAGCAGGTACTCGTTCTCGCCACTGCGATACAGCCGGCGACCGAGCTCCAGGACCTGGAAGTCGACCGGCAACAGGCCATCGGCGTTGTCCAGGACGAGGGTCACGTCGGCCATGCCCTGGGCGGCACGCCGTTCCGAGCCCGCCCAGATGACGTCCTCGGCCTTGCGCGAGCGGAGCGCCCGGCCCTGCTCCCCGAGCGCCCAGCGCAGCGCGTCGGCGAGGTTGCTCTTGCCCGAGCCATTGGGTCCGACGACCGCGCTGATGCCACCGCCGAACTCGACATTCGTCCGTTCGGCGAACGACTTGAAGCCCTGCAGGCGCAGGGCGAGCAGCCGCGGCGAGGCCACGCCCTCGGCGCCAAGATCCAGGGCCAGCTCGTCTGTCACGCGGCACCGTCTCGGGGCACGGTGCGCAGGTGCTCGATAGCGGCGGCGGCGGCGGCGGTCTCGGCGACACGGCGGGACAGGCCCTGCCCGACGCCGATCGGCTCGCCGTCCACCCAGACCTCCACCGTGAAGAGCTTCTCGTGATCGGGACCCGTCTCCTCGCGGATGCGGTAGTCCGGGCGCCCGCCGGTGCGTCGCTGCGTGTGCTCCTGCAACCGGCTCTTGGGACTCTTGAGCACGCCGATCGGCGAATCGGCGGTCAGCTCCGGCTCGGCCAGCGCGACCAGCCAGGCGCGCACCCGATCGAACCCGAGGTCCAGGTAGAGCGCCCCGACCAGGGCCTCGAAGGACGACGCCAGCAGCGACGGCCGACGCCGCCCGGACCGCTGCGACTCCCCCTCACCCAGTAGCAGCGACTCGCCAAGCTGGATGCGGGCGGCCAGCCGGGACAGGCCGGCGGTGGACACGATGGCCGCCCGTCGCGTGGACAGGAGGCCTTCGTCGTCGCTGGGGTGGCGGCTGTACAGCGCCTCGGAGATGGCCAGGCTCACCACCGCATCGCCGAGGAACTCCAACCGCTCGTTGTGGCCGGCTGCGGCGTCCGGGTGCTCGTGGAGCCAGCTCGAATGGACGAGCGCCTGTTCGAGCAGGTCGAGGTCCCGGACCGCGAGCCCAAGACGCGACGCGACAGCCGCACCCGGGCGCACCGGGATCAGGGTCGCGACGGGGCTAGGTGTTGCGCTCGTCGATGTAGTCGACAGCGTCCTGGACGGTGCGGATCCTCTCCGCGTCCTCGTCCGAGATCTCCGTCCCGAACTCTTCTTCCAGGCTCATGATCAACTCGACCAGGTCGAGCGAGTCAGCGTTGAGGTCGTCGACGAACGACGCCTCCGGCTTGACTTCTTCCTCGTCAGCGCCAAGCTGCTCGACGACGATCTTCTTGAGCCGGTCATAAGTCGTTGCCACTGACTCCCTCCTCGGAGTTGGGGGGTGGTGCCGACGGCAGGGAGCCGCTGGTCTTCCGTGCGATGGTCCCCAACACCCCGTTCATCAAACGGCGCATCGGGTCTCCACTGTAGGTGCGTGCCAGCTCGACCCACTCGGCGATGGCCACCCGGGCCGGCGTGCCGGAGTGTAGCACTTCACCGATGCCGGTTCGGAGCAGTGCGCGGTCCATCCGGGCCAGTGCGGTGACCGGATATCTGGGTGCCGCTTCGGTGATCCGGGCGTCGATCGCGTCCCGGTGGCGGACCACGGCCGCGACCAGCTCGCGAGCCAGTTCGGCCGCGACGGGGTCGCGCTCCGACTCGGCCAGGTGCCGTTCCAGGATGGCTTCAGGCGTTCGTTGACCGAAGTCGGCCTCGAAGATCGCGGCCAGGGCCAGGCGGCGCCCCGTCCGTCGGCCGCGCTTGCGGTCGGCTCCGGATTCAGGCCCCGACGCCATCGACGATCACGGTGACGGCATCAAGGTCCAGGCCCAGCAGGCGTTCGACCGTCGCGGCGACCTTGGTCCGGACCTGGCCGGTCAGCTCGACGAGGGAGTGACCCGGCCGAGCCACCACGCGCAGTCGCACGCGGACGCGGTCGTTGCGGACGCGCACGGACACGTCGGGCCCGGTCACGAACGTCCGCCAGGCAGGCCCGCCGGCCCCGACCCGAACGACACCCGGGACCTCCAGCGCGGCCAGGCGCACGAGTTCGGCGATGACCCCGCGGCCGACGGTGAGTTCCGGTCCACTCATGCGCGCACCTCCTGGTCAGCGGCCCCCTGGTCCGCGGCCACCGGTCCTTCGGTGGCCGGCGACTCGGCCCGTCGCGCGTCAGCGAACGCCTCGGCGATCAGCTCCGGCACGCGCGCCCGGGCCGTCGTGGCGGCGACCTCGCAGGCGAAGCCGATCATGCGCCGTCGCGCGCGTCCATGGGTGATGATGACGGTCCCGCGCACGCCCAGCAACGGCGAACCGCCGGCGCGCTCGTAGTCGAAGGCGGCCCGGATGCGATCGATGCCCGGACGCATGAGCAGGCCGGCCAGCCTGCCCCGCAAGGACCCCCGGAATTCGGCTCGCCACAGGTCGAAGATGTAGCCCGACAGGCCCTCGAAGAACTTGATGACGACGTTGCCCGCGACCGCGTCGGTGACGACCACGTCGGCCGGGTGGCGGGTCAGGTCCTTGCCCTCCACGTTGCCCTCGAAGCGCAGGTCGGTCAGGTCCAGGAGCTCTGTCGCGCGCTGGATCCGGGCGTCGCCCTTGCCCTTCTCCTCGCCGATGGACAGCAGCGCGACGCGCGGCTCCGCGACGCCGAGCACCTTCTCCGCGAAGATCGCGCCCATCCGGGCGAACTGGACGAGCTGCTCCGGGGTGGAGTCCGGATTGGCCCCGATGTCCAGCAGGACCATGGGTCCGGAGTCGGTGATCATCTGGACGGCGAGGGCCGGACGATCGACGCCGGGCACGCGGCCCAGGCGCAGGACCGCGGCGGCCATGCCCGCGCCGGTGTGCCCGGCGGTGATGACCGCGTCAGCCTCGCCGCGCTTGACGAGGTCGGTGGCGACGAGGATCGTCGCGTCCTTCTTCTCGCGCAAAGCCAGGGCCGGGTGCTCGTCCATGCCGATGACCTGGCTGGCGTGGACGATCCGCGCGTTGGGGGGCAGGTCCGGGGCGAGGCCCCGGATGGTCGCCTCGTCACCGACGAGGATGAGCTCGTCGGCCGGGTGGGAGCGCGCGAAGTCGAGGGCGCCGGGGACGATCTCCGATGGGCCGTGATCACCGCCCATCGCGTCGATCGCGACGCGGACGCCTCGATCGGTCACGAGGTCAGCGCGGGGAGTCGTCGCCGCTGCCGGCCGGCTTCAGCTCGATGGCCAGGCGGCCCTGGTACCAGCCGCAGTTCGGGCAGGCATGGTGGGGCTGCTTGGGCTCGTGGCAGTGCGGACACTCCTCCACGGTCGGGAGATCGATCGCGAGGTGCGCGCGTCGCTCGCCCTGGCGAGCATGCGAGACGCGTCGCTTGGGTACACCCATGGGGTCAGGGACTCCTTGTCATCTGGTACGGATCGTGGGCCGCGGAAGGACCTCGCGGGGATGCGAGGACGGCGGCCACACCGACGGCGGAGTCTACCGCGAAACGGGTCGGGCCGTCGCTGCCCGGACCGGCAAACACGCGAACGGGACTTCCGGGCAGACTGGAACGTGGTGGCGCACGGGGCTACCGCTAGCAGGGACCATCAGGATCCGCTTGCTGTCGCCCTATGGGTCGAACGGGTACGGCTCGTCTGGCGTGATGAATGTCACCTCCAGGAGCGTTCCCTCGGGGCCGAGGCCAGATCTCAAAGGGTACTCACCATCTCCGAATCCGGTCGAGACCACAAGCAGCTCCAGAAGGGGTTCCTGCAAACTCACACTGCCGACGAGGTCGATGCGACCCAGCCTTTCGTCGAGAGCCCCCCGGGCCCTGTGCGTCTCAAGCTCTCCGAAAAATGCCGGGCTCACTGCCGTCAATAGCGCGGTGTCGGTCCAAACGGTGCCGAGGTCAAGCACCGGATCGCCGCCTAGCTGACCGTCGCTGCAGATTCGGAGGCGCGACACACGCGTGTCGCCACCGAATTCGATGGACTCGTAGAAGATGTCCAGCGTCGAACTCTGAACCTGGACAACCGTACCCTCGTCAGGGATCGGGGCCAAGGCCGGGTCTCCCAGCCAGAGCAGATTGTCATCTCCAATGACGATGGCTCCGAGCTTCGTCCACTGCGAAACCAATCTTTGGGAACCGAGCGATGGTGGGTCTGCCCTGTTAGCCCTGTGTGTGAATGGCACTATCAACCTCAGCAGTTTTGTCCCGCAGGTCTGTACTGCCAGATACCAAACTCCTTTGCCAACGAACTGCGGATTCTAAGCACGTCCGATGCCGACGCCTTGGAAGCCCCTCCAACTTTCGCTAGCTCCTCGAACCATCTAGCGTTGTACTTTGCCCCCTTCCACCCGAAATGGAGTGCTTTGTGCACGGACTCCGGAATTGACCAGAGGTTTACACAACCTCGCCTCCCGCTTACAGCCTGACGAACTGCAGGCGCGAGCTTACCCAAGATCTGCCGCGGCACCGTGTGATGGCGCACGAATTTGACGACGGGAGCCGGAGTCTTTCGCACCAATCTCGTAACTCGAGTGACGACTCGGGGGACGACCCGAATGACTCCGGAGCCACCCAGCTCGCAACCCTTACGATCGCCACAGCGACGATCCAGAACCACTTGCCGGATGGATCCACTTTTGTGACCGGCGAGTTGGCGGCATACCCGTACAGGTTCGCCTCCAGCGCGCTCGGGTCTGGCTGCAGGAAGCGACCGAACTCGGGGCTGTAGTGGCGGGCGTGCATATACAGGAGCCCCGCTGGGACGGCGGTGCTGTGGTCCAGTGCACGTCGTACTGGCCGACGTAGAGGTACCGGAAGCGCAGGTCCGAGTAGCTGTTGTGGGTCGTGGTCGTGGGCGTGCCCCACGTCGTGTACGTATAGCGGTTGGCGGCCGTCAGGGCGCCCGTCGTGGCGTCGATCTTGCTCAGGGCCACGGCGTCGCCATGGCCGTTCCAGGTCACGAGGTACGTCCCGTTGTGGAGTGAGACGGGGTCGCCACTGATCGCGACCTTGATGATCGCACCGGATTCGTCGGTCGTGAACGTGCGGGTGATCGTGGTCCCGCCGGTGACGCTGACCTCACTCGTCACGGCGTCGCCCTGGTAGCGGAAGTCGGTCGTGGTCGCCGAGCCCGAGGCCGGCGTCTCGACCAGTCGGATGCGGTGGCCCTCGCCGTCGTAGGTCATGTCCAGGCGGGCGAAGCGGTCGCTCCCGCTTAGCTATCTATCCTTCAAGTTGATGAAATTCGGTGGGGCTAAGGCTAGAGGAGCCCGCGAACCCATCGACCACGGCCATCTCTGGTGCGACGATCTGCTAGTCGCCATCCGAGCGATGTAAGCTCGAACTCATACTCGTACTCTTGCGTCGTGGCCGGTTGTGTCGGATCTTGTTCGGTCGTTCGTGCTACCAGGTTGCCATTGGGCAAACCAGCCGTCGATCGAATCGTCGACGTATCTGCGACAACGCTAGGTGGGTCGCCGAACACGCCAGATGGAACACCTCGAAGCGCCCGATCAGAGAGGTATCTGCGCAGAAACCCCTTACGGGATCGGATGATCTGGTCAAGGACGCCCTCTGTCGATCCGGCCTCGATCGCGGCTTCATACCGATGATGCGAATCGCGCTCCCACGCTTCGCGGTCACGCAAGTATCCAAGTAGGCAATCGCGGCAACTATCGGCGGACAGCTCGTCTGGCATGCTCATTTGTTCAAGAAGGTCCTTGTGTAGGTCGGCCCGCGGTACACGAGCAGCTTGTACGTGTACGTGATCGACTCAGGGATAGTGGAGTTGCCGGAATAGTTGACTCGGATCTTGACCTCGACTTGCACTCCCTTTTGCAGCCAGTTCCGAATGCCACTCTCGAATCGCGCCATCTCGCCACGGTTGACCTTCGTTAGAATCGGCACTAGGTTGTTCGCACTAGCTCCGCCCCTCCCGCCGAGAATGCGCGCTATCAGGTGGCCCGAATCGTATCCGGTAAGGCCCTTGCAGCAGAGGCGTCTGCCCGCAGCCGTGACCCGAGTACCCATGCCAATGTTGCCCTTGGACAGCACGGTTGCGACGGAGGTGATCCTGTTTAGCGAGTCCCGATTTGCCGTGATGACAGCAGCCGCCCTGGGAGCCTGAGGTCCAAATCTCGAGATCCAGCCGATGACGGCGCCGCCGCCGACGCGAATGGCGGCTCCGCACAGCAACTGGCCAATGATCGGAGCGAAGCAGATGTTGCCATCTGGATCCACCTTCGTGACCGGCGAGTTTCCAGCGTACTCGTAGAAGTTGTGCTCCAGCGCGCTCGGGTCTGGCTGCAGGAAGCGACCGAACTCGGGGCTGTAGTGGCGGGCGTGCATATACAGGAGCCCCGCTGGGACGGCGGTGCTGTGGTCCCA
>Ga0163144_10012752_pt1 | contig 17606 bp, 19 predicted proteins | sample OliLak19BULKMAT1_FD_123175 | JGI IMG/M metagenome (GOLD analysis project Ga0163144, IMG submission 123175) | Freshwater microbial mat bacterial communities from Lake Vanda, McMurdo Dry Valleys, Antarctica - Oligotrophic Lake LV.19.BULKMAT1 | ecosystem: Environmental > Aquatic > Freshwater >...
GAGGATCTTGTCGCCCTTCCGAATCTTCTCGGTGTCCTGGATCTTCTCGAAGCAGACGCCCTCCGGTTCCCATGACGGCTTGTTGGCCACCAGAGCAAAATTGCCCTTCTCATCCACCGGCTGAGGGATCTGGGTGAAGTCCCGCTCGGTGGTCTTGGTGACGAATTCCTCCATCTTGCCCTGACGCGTGAGATGCTTCACGGCAACGCGGCGAGCGATCAAGATTGAAGCGAGGAGAACGACGGACAGCAGGGGGTTGTTGGGGGCGATGAGGGTCCCGACGGTGATTAATCCGACCGCCACCCAGGACGATTGGGAAACTATCCGGATGCCTGCATCTGGGTCAGGACGATCATTAGTCACGAGAGCCACCATGCTCTGCCCCCTTGTGGCGCGGATGTTGCGCTGAGGCACGTCGTGCGCAAGATGTGTGAGCGGAGTGACCATGTCTCAGAATCGGTTGCCGAACGACGCCGTCCATTCGATCAGCAGCCTAGTTGCCATCATTTTTTGGCACTGCTCCATCCTCGGACTGCTGGTCATGCTCATCTCGCTGGTCTTCGTCTCGCGCGAGCGATTGGTCGATGTCGCCCGCACCGATCGCGTGGTCATGGCCTACGATGCATTCCCGGTGACCTACGCCCCGTGGGGCGTTTTCATGGCCAACCGGGAAGTTTCCCTATCCCGGCATGTGATCGGGGGCCACCAATCCTCCGATGACGGCGATGCCATGATGACCAGCTTCCGGAAACAGACGGCGTGGGTGCAGGCGGTCTCTGACAAATTCATGGCCTATTGGGCACTCGCGAGTCCTCGCATGGTGATCCTGGGTTTCTTCCTCGCCGGAATCCTGGCGATGGCATGGATGGCCTGGGGGTACGGCTCGTACCTCAATGCATTGCACGTGCTCAAGGGCAGACCGCTCTCGGCGCTGAGCTATCGCAATTGGAAGACCGGCCTCGGTTTCGCGTACGCAGTCCTCTTCTCCTATCCGTTCTGGCCATTCCCGCTCTCGAGCTGGGCCCTCATCGTTCCCATCACCGGAATCGTGGTGTGCACCGTCTACATGCGCCGGTGGCGAGCCTGATGTCCACTCCCGCAGATCTCCAGGCCTGTCTCGTGCAGGATGTGCACCAGCTACTGCTCCATGCGCCCAGCACGCTCATGCGCCTTCCCACCTCGCTCTATTGGGGGCTCGCCCCGCAGCTGATCGGTTCCACCGTTTGGTACGCCATCAGTGTCGAGGGCTGCGCGCGCATCGCGCTGCGTAAGCGGCCATGGGTCTACCAGCGTGGCGTTCCTGATCTCGCTAGTCTGGCAGCGACGATCGCCGCCCGATTCAAGCATGTCGAACCGAAGGACCGGGTTGGCCAGTACCTCTTCGCTCTCGACGAAAGCCTTGGGCCATGCGGACAATCCTGCATCCTCGCGCACGCCACTGAGGAAAACTTTCCCTGGGTGCTTCCGAGCGAGAAGCCGGTCCCGACATCGACCGTTCCAGCCATCGATCCCCAGGAATGGGAACGGTTGTGCTCACTGTCGATGGAGGACCAGCAGTCTTTCGTCACCGGCGGCGCCTTGCCGGCCGGCCCTGATTTGAAAAGCCTCCTGCTCTCGGGGCTCAACGGATTCGAGATGAGCTCCCTGCGCACTGATGAAGGCCGCACCCGTCTGAAAATTATGCTTCAGGAAGTGGTGAGCCGCGAGCGCCGCCGCCTCCAGATCCTCGCCAGCAGCTGGATCTCGAAGTCTCCCAATCCCTATTTCGTGCCGGCGTGGATGGAGGAGGGGGCCACGGAGACGCAGCTCGAGCATTTCATCGCGTCGTGCTCCGCTGAGATGCAGGCCAATGCAAGGCCGCTCGCATTTCATCGCACCTCCGATGATGCCCAGGGCAAGACCACTCCGCAGGAGAAACCTCGCCGTCCCACCGTGGTCCCCATCGTACAGCCACCGCGTCCGCTGACCGGCCGGACCGATGATGATTTTCCTGCCCGCGTCTAGCGCACGATGAGGACGGTCGCTGATTTCATCCGGTTGATGCGGCGCGCTGGCTCCTACGCGATCCATGGCTGCCAGAACGACCTCGCTCCCGCGCAGGAAATCACGGTGCAGCACGGGAGCACTCCGCTGGGCATGCAGGCGCTGAGCACCATCTGGAAGGTCATGCCCATCATCTTGGGCAACCAGCCTGATTGTGAACCGGCGGTAGCGGAGGAAGCGGCCAAGCCGTGGATCGGCGACCCGGCCACCTTGCGCAAGGGCCTCGAGGAGATCTCCAGCTCGCACGATCTCGGCGGCGTATTCATCAACCCAGACACTGATGGCGTCTGGGTGCCCTCTGGGTTGTTCGGCTGGCTCACTGAGATGCCGGTCACCGTCCTTCGCAAACGCTGGGCAATGGTTCCTGATTTCCCGGTACCGGTCCACCAGGTCCTGGTCCAGCTCGCACCGATCTCCACTGCCTTGGCGCGTGGAGACCTGCGCCCCATCATCGCTGCTGACAACCTGGCTGACCTGCGCGTGCAGTGTTCTCCCTGGGCCAGCACCTGGGGACGTCCTGGAATTGGTCTAGGGGAAATCCTATCCATCGGCGGCTTTGATGCGTTATCAGCCAGCGCGATCGTGATGCTGCGCGGATCCCAGCCGCTGGACGGCTGGCACGAGCTGCGCGCAGCATTGGGCCTCCTCAGCGAACCCGGTTGGGTTGGATACGTGCTCGAATTCTTTGGCGCCCCATCCCCAGGGCAGCGGCTCCTGCATCCGGCGCGCCATGCCTGGCTCACGAGCACCTTCGAAAAGTCGGAATCTTGCTTCGGATAGCGGAAGCTCGATTTTCAGGGCGAGGCTGTTTCCCATCGCCTGAAAGTCAGGCTACACGTTGGGGAGAGGAGAATTCACATGTCTGATGCGAGCCATGAAAGCGAGAAGGCAAGCCTGCCGCTTTCGCATCGCAGCACCCTGGTGAGCGGTCCCGATCACCAGAAATTGCCGGTCGCCCAGCGCCTGCAGCTCCTGGCCAAGACGGGGATGACCTCGGCACTCAGCTCCTCCAAGGCCTCGGTTTCCAAGCAGGTGGTGTCCGTCGCCGATGGCTCGCGCATCAAGGATCAAGAAGCCTGGATCGTCTGTGATGAGAAGGGACGTCCGACGGCCGCGCTACAGCCGCTCGAGCTGTCTCGCTACCTGGTCCATTCGCTCGATGCATCAGGCTTTCGTGGCGTCGGTGTCGAGGTCGAGGCGGTCAACGGCCGCTTGGGATTGTTCGATCGTTCGTCCGGCACCTACCAGTTCATCGGCCGAGCCCCAGCCGGCCTTCCCGGTCGCACCATCTCGACCAACACTCTGAGCGGCAATATCGAGAAGGGCACCTGGCAGGAGATGACCGTGCCCAACCTGGGCCTGGTCACCTGGAACACGGCCGATCGCATGAATGCCCACTCGGGAGCATTCGCGAGCGGCTGGAAGGGCTACTACCGTTCCGCCAATCGCGACGTCGAAGTGTTCGTGAAGATCGTGCATGGCGAGAATACTGTCCGCGCGATCGCGCGCAGCGATGGTTACCTGAAGACTGCCGGCAAGCGCAACGCCGCGGTCAAGGAATTCGCGCCATCGAGCGGCGCAATCTGGACCCAGGGCGCTAAGCTCCTCGAGGGCGAGGATGTCGAGGCCGGTTCGGCAGTCGTCATCGAGCGCCTGGTCACCGGGCCGACCTTGGACCACTTGGCCTATGGCGAGGCGAAGTTGGGTCGGGACAAGATCTCCTTCACCCATCCACGGCAGTTCGCGGTCTGCGGCGAGCTCACCGCGCGGGCGCTCTCCGATCTGAATCTCGATGCACCGGAGGGCCAACGCTTGGCCGCCCCGGACGCCACCAAGCCCGACAATCTCATGTGCTCGGGTTTCCGGCCGAATGCCCAGGGCGAATATGTCCCCATCGGACTGGTCTGCCCCGATCGCGACCACTACCAGCTCGAGGCCGCGCCGTCGCAACTCCTGCGTGGGACCTTCTTCTACTCCGATATGCGCGGCATGTCGGCCATGACCTCGATGATGGATTTCTCGAAGGTCGACAAGGTCCACTCCTTTCAGGTCGGTCGCATGCTGCTCGGAGTTTCGCTTGGGGAAGATCTGCCGCGTTCTCCGACCGTCGCTGGCGTCGGACCTGGTCGCGACATTGGCCAGGTGTGGCTGGAGAGTATGAACTCGGCCAACCGTGAATTTGCGGACGGTCTCAAGATCTTCGATGCGAAGTTCGGAACCACACCAGGAACGGCGGGTGGTGACCTGGGACGCTTGATCCGTGAATGCTGTGCGTTCGATGAGGACGCGCGGCCGTCCCTGAAAGAGGTCGAGGAGCGCGCTGCTCGGATCGCCGCGATGAAGGCCTGAGTCAATAGCCGCGTATCCACGACCGGTCGCGCCATTTCCCTGATTACGTCAGCGTGGCAGCAAGTTATCCACGACAGGGAACTTCGCCTCCTCGACCAAGCCCTCGTTAGCGAACAACATGAATATGTCTCGCAGGATGGGGACGTCCCTGGTCTTGAGGCCGTTATTCCATTGTGAGATTGCGGAGGTGTGGCCTTTGACGATCTCGTGGGCGCGCTTCCGGTTTTCGCCAATACCCCAATGGGTGAGCCATGGATCTATGATGGCGATGAAGGTGACTACTTGGCGTGCTCTCTCCTCATCGCGACGTTCTGCGTCCAATTTCCTCTGCTCCTGAAGGTGTTGAGTTTTCTCCCGGGTCTGAGTCGATCGCACTTTGCGTGCATCAGAGAAGTTTTTGATGAGCCTCTTCAGGCCCGTTGGAACTTTGAGTTTTTCTTTTTCGCACAGTGCCTCGACGTTCTGGCACCACGATTCACTGGCCAGACAGTCACTCCATCGGTCCGCATTCGGCTGTTGGGCGTATAGTCCTGCTCGACGTGCATGGCTCACTCCTTGGGCGAGCGCCGCCGGCGCCTCCTTGGCGGCTTCTACCAACATGGCGACAAGCGTGCCCGGATCTCTGAAAGCCGTTTTCCATTTCGGAATCTGATTCCCATTCAACTCTGGGATCGCATTCAAAAGGTGGTTCAGGAGGGGATCCCACTCCTCCTCACCTGCTGTGCTCTCCGACCGGAGGGCCTGGCGCGGTTGTTCTCCCTGTGCTGCAGCAGGAGTCGGGATGTTGGGCGATACCTCGGCCGCAGTCACCGACGATCTGACACGCGAGAGAAGGACTGCGGATGCGTTCTCGCCAATGGCCTCTTTCAGCGCAGCTTCTAATGATTCCCACTCGCTGATCCCGCGCTCCCTCATGAGCTTTGTGCTTCGGATCGCAACCTGATCACTGACTTCCGGTCCCTGTGCGAGTTCGACCAAGTGAAGAAGCCGCTCGGTACGAGTAGCCGTCGACGGGCCCGACGCGGCAGAGGTTGGCTTGGGGAGGAACGGTGCCTGGTTGGAGTCTGTCGCCGGATTGGCCGCGGCGGCCGCAGGCATCGGGATTTCCTCCGGCTCGGCGGGTTCGACGAAATGTATGTCGCCCGTGATCTTGTCCTGGACGAGAAACTTCCCTTGGACTGCGCTCGTATATCCGACCTGGGCCTTGGCGTCGTCGCTCCAAATCAACGAACGGTGTTTCACTTCTAGGCGGGGAAGCGCTTTGGGGTCATTCCACTCGATGACCAACTTGTCCCCATCGAGCTGGTAGTGCTTGAAGATCCGCAATTTTGCCAGCGCATCGAGCGAGCGCCGGACTTTCCCGTTGGGATGCATCGGATCGACGTAGACATAGGCAGGCCGCTTATGTTCGCCGAAGAATTCTTTTACCCGCCGTGACTGATCGAGGACCAGGTCATCTCGCTTGGAGATTGCCAGTTGCGCTTTGCGATCGAGATCGAGTTTGCTGGTGAGGTAAGGAATCGGGCTTTGGCGATCGGCGAACCGTTCCATCAACCAGTCACTCTTGAGCACAGTGACGAAACTCTTGTCCTTCTGCTGGCGACGGAGCGAATCGCAGAACAAGAGCACTGACCGTGCGATATCGGGCGGTCTATCGATCTCATCACCGGGATAGGCCGCCTGGCCCAGATTAGTCGCGCGTCGGCGGCGCGCGTCGCCATTTCTGATTTCGCGTACGAGGTAGAGGTAGCTGTTCAGGTCGACGACCTGGTTGTCAGCGCGCACCTCGGATACCCATCCATTGCCGATCGCGACCACCAGACGGACCTTGCGACCATCTTTGACCCACAAACGCTTCTCTTGATCGGTGGTGATCAAGAGCGGAGGAAGCAGGTTGTAGTTGAGCTCGCCTTGCTGCGTCTCCTCGAACTCCCAGATCTGTGTTCCAGTCAGGCGCTTGATCGAACTGCGCAATTCTTCGTAGGGTGGATCCTCGAGGCGCTGGTACCCAATGGCGTCAAAGATGTTTCTCTGATCAGCGTCGATGACCTTATCGCGGCGGTCGGTGAAGAGCGCCGTGAGGAACATCATGAGATCCAGATCCATCCACTGCAGCAGGCCGCCAGGATTATAGCTACCAGTCGCATCCTTCAGATTGTTCGTCGGCTGGGTGTTCGTGGTGCCGATGGCTTGCTGAAGGCCTTTCTCTTTCCACAGGAAAAACATTTTGCCGCCGTGAGCGGCCGCGCGCGCGACTCTGGGGTCATGCCAAATGGGTGATTGGAGCAATTGTTTCCGGCCTGGCACCGGCCAGAAACCATCTCGCAGGCGCATCTCCATGATGTCCTGTAGATTCGACACAGCCGCCGAAACGCGGGCCACGTCGGGATTATTGCTATCTTCAGGGAGCGAGAGGTTCACCGGCTAGAAGGCATAATCACCCGGAAGAAGTCATTCAAGTGGGGTTCCACCGGGCACATGTCATAACCACCGGGGAGAAGTCATAACAGCCGCCTTCCTGACATAATCACCGGGAGATGGCCATGAACTCCGGGGAGAAGCCATTGATGACCGGGCATATAGCATGAAGACCGGCTAGAAGTCATAACGACCGGGTGTGAGTCATAGATGACCGGTAAGAAGCCATTTAGAAAGCCCTTTGGCCATAACCCCCGGCTTGTGAGCATTTTAGACCGGGGCGATGGCATCATCCCCGCTCTCGGACCAACCGACTACCGGGGAGAAGTCATGAACATTTGGCGTAGGCCTTGTTAGGCATGCAACTTAGAGCCTGCTTAACACCTCTTAACACCTTGTTAAACACCATTACCAGGCGCGGGCTATGATTTCGGTGATCTTTTACGACCTGATGGTGGTGGTGAGTAGGTTCATCTGACAGCAGGAGAACTTGGAGGGAAGGCGGGGGAAGCCAGCTCATGCTGGCTCATAGCCGAAGAGCCTCCAATTGTACGCACCACCAATTGGTCGAGGACCGATTACGCGACTCCGCTCGAAGCAGGTGAGACTCACAAGATCCCCCGCGGATCGAATGGGTTTCAGCACGTCACCGGCGCGCAGTTCAGGAAGTCATTGGCCGATGATATCGGCATGCACCTGGCGCAGCGCCTGTCTGAATTCGGCATGCGTCTGGTACCTCCGTACCCGGAGGCTGGTGAGGCCTTTGATCAGCAGGGCATCCGCGGATTCGATCTTGGTCGAAGCCATGGGCTTCAACGCACCACTGATCTTCAGATCCTTCAGGGCCTCAGCGGTGATGTCATTCGGGAAGGGGAGTTCACCGAACCATAGCTCGTGGAGCATCATCGTCAGTGTGTAGATGTCGCTCCGGCAATCCAATTCGGGGAGGCATTTCTCCAGGTGCTGTTCAGGCGACATGTAGGGGGGAGTCCCGACGACGAATTCCGGCACCTCTCCCCAGGTCACGCGTGCTTTGGGATCGGCATGGATGGCGAGTCCAAAATCCGCCACCAACGGTTGATTGGAAATCATCAGCACATTTTCTGGCTTCAGGTCGCGATGGACGCATCCGACCGTCTCCAACGTTTCGGAGATGGAGTAGATCCACGACACCGCATCGGCGTAGTTGTACGAGCGCCGTTGCAGGCGACTGACCATACTACCCTCGTGCAGGTAGGGCATCACGTAGACGGAGGTTGGGACCTTGTCGATCACGGTGTGGTCGGCCCAGTAGCAGGGGACCAGGCCGGGCTTTTGCAGGCTCATCCACCGCGCTTCACGGAAAAACATCGGGACACGCCGCGGCTGGAAATTGATCTTCAGCGCGAAGGGGCCGTCTGTGCGATCGACGATGTCGACATGGTAGACGCCGGCCATGCCGCCGTTGGCGATATGCTCGACGATGCGATAGGTTGGAACGCCTTCGCCGTCGGGAAGAACGGTGCCGGGCTTCAAAACGGGTGAGTCGACGTCCATGTGGCCCTACGATGCCGGAATGGCCGGGTGGGGCAACCTCACAGGCCGCGGTCCCACTGGCTCCGGTTGCGGATCAGCTCCGCCCTGCCCGACTCGTCAAGGTCACGGGCGAAGAGGCGGCGAACCGGCCGGTAGGCGCCATCACACCCCTTGATGAGGGTGTCGTACTCGATGGTGATGCAGGTCCAGTCGAACAGCATCGTCTCGTAGATGATGCCCGGGAAGTCGTCGTGCGGCCGGACCCCGAAGATGTCGTCGGCCGCGACCTGCTCCGGTGTCGAGCCGTCACCAGGCCTGGCCTGACGATCGATCGAGATGCGGACCACGGCGGGGGCTTTCGAGGTATCCATCTGGCGTCCTCCGATGTCCATTGTATGGACGAATGGACATTACGCAACCGATGGTGGATCCCTAAAAGACCTTGGTCTTGAGTCGGCGCAGCGATTCCAGGGCGATGCCACTGACGCAGACCTGCACCATGTGATCGGGGATCGCGTTCTGGATGCACAGCACCCTGGCGATTTCGGTCAGGCGGATCTCGGGCGTCGCACTCCATTCGAGGGTGGGCTCCCAGGAGGCGCCTTCGTCGGTCGAGATCTTCTCCATGTAGGTGTGGGCGTGAGCGAATGCGGAGGTGGTGAAGCTCCACGGATCCGAGATCGACTCGCGGTAGTAGCCGTGGGCCGTGACGACCAGGCCATCGTCCACATAGGCGATGGTTTCGGTGCCCGGGCGGAAGAGTCCCGTTCGACGGGCGAGCTTGCAGTATCCAATCGGATGGCAGGCGATCTCCCACTGAACGCCGTTTGAGGTCTTACGCGGGAGCAACACGACCTCCTGCTCCTCTGCCGTCAGCCGCAGCTGGTGCTGGTTGGCGAAGGCGGCGAGCTCGAGGAGGTGCTGGTCAGGGATCGAGGAGAACAGGTCGATCATCTGGTGTCCAGTTGGGGACGGCTTTAGCGCCGATTTCTCCAATACGGCAACTGGGAGGGCTTTATGGGATGTCATGAATGTCATCGTTGTGCAAAAGGCATCTCGATATCCCGCGCCGCTAGGGCTTTTACCGCGCTTGGCGCGCTCCAAGGGATTAACGTTCCCCCAATGCGCCATTTCGACCTCAGAAGTATGGACCGCGGTGGTACGCCATGACATTCCCGCAATTATCTCCTTCAGAAATTACATTCGTCGTTCTGATGGAGATCGACAAACGCCTGTCTGCAGGAGCTGACTTTGTGCTGTGCCGACTTCCCGGTAGAGGCCACCTGTTGGTGCTGCGCAGTGGCGAGAATGGGCGCGACGAGCAACAGATTATCACGCTGCTAACAAAGCACATGTCGGAACGAGTTGCGCATGAGACCTTGGACGCACATAAATCCATGAGTCAACAGGTCGATCCATTGGCCTTGATCGTTACTGGGTATGAGTTCACTCCGTTGAACAATCCGTCAATGAGCTGAAGAAGGATTCGGATTACCACGCATGAAGATACTCATAATCGGAGATACGCATGCCACTTGGCACCGGCTCTACGATGGCATCACCCAAGCGTATGCCGAGCACCATGTCGAAGCGGCAATTCAGGTCGGAGATTTCGGCTTCTTCAAACAGTATGCGCCAATCCCCCTGGGTCATGGCGGCTCCTTCCGATTCCCTATTCCACTGCACATCATCGACGGAAATCATGAAGACCATGCATGGCTTCGTAAGCGCCTAGATGACGGCCCTGCTCGTCGCTGGGCCGACGAGCAGAATATCGTGTTTCAGCCGCGCGGGACGACCTCTCAGTTCTGCGACATTACCATAGGATTCTGTGGCGGAGCCTTGCACGCAGACCGACATCAGCAGGGCAGTATTGATCGAGGAACTACCAACTGGGTCACCAACCGAGAGGCAGAGCGAGCGGCCGCGGTGTTCACTGCCGAGCAGGTTGACCTGATCATCACCCACTCGTGCCCCCACTCCATTGGTGTAGGAATGGCCGGGAATCCGTTCTTAGCCGAAAGCGTTGAACGGTACATCACCCGAAAAGGACATGAATCGGGCCCTAGCTCTGATTGCGGTGAGCCTGGATTGCTCCGTTTGTGGGCTCAACTTCGGCACCGGCCGAAGGAGTGGGTTTTTGGCCATTTCCACAGTCACCGAACCGCAGTGGTCCAAGTGGTGCACTTCCGCTGCGTCGGCGCCATTGATGGAAGTGATAACCGCATCGACTCAGTGATGTATATCTTGGATACCGACTCTTGGGCCTGGACCACGATGATTCTCAAACCTCCACACTAGCTACGCATGAGACCAAACACCATCGCTACCGAAACTATTCGAGCAGGCCAACTGTTTTTCCTCCGATCGAGCCTTCATGAGTAAGATCATCATTCCATTGATGCTGCGGCCGCAGATCAGTTCCGCTGCAGCCGCGATTGCGTGTGCGCACGGCGGACTCGCTGGGTGCCTGCGTTGGAAAGACGATCCGCTGGTGCAGGAATGGAGTTCGTCGGTATTCTACAAGCGCGTCTACCAACCCTGCGATCTGACCATGTGCGAAGCCATCCTCCGCTGGCCGGATGCCCTGGTGCTCACGGAGTCGAAACTGGACCACATGCCGGTCATCGCCGGCTTCAAACCATGCCGTTGGTCGTCATCACCCCTCTTCAATGAGTTGCCGCTCTACAGCACATGACTGATCGTCGAGGACAGCCAACTTCTATGCCGACCGATGCCGCTGCTACCGATGCACCGCAGAGCCAAAATATGGCGCAGTCCGTTGGCGAAGTTGACACCCTTCTTGAGATTCACCTGGCTCTGGCTGATGGGGATACCAAGCGACGACAACTCATACTCGATCGGTTCCTCGATCGTCATGATGTTGTGATCCTCCTTCGATTCCGCGTACGGGAGTTAAGCGGCTTAGGCCCCCTGGAGTTCAAGGTCCATCGGGCTGATATTGCCGATGGATGGTGCTTGGCGACCGGATGACACATTGGGCCATCCTGCCTGAGCGCGTGCGCTCGGCGACCTTGCCCGTGGCTATCACTTGGGAAGCCTTCGACTCTTTGCCGTTGTCGCCATGTTGGACATGAGCGGCTCATCATTTTGATTTCATCCGAAATTGGATCGTTTCAAGGTCCGCCTGCGTCGCCGTGTAAGGCTGTCGAGTTCCCAGTTGGCTCGATGTCGTGTAAGAAAATTCAGGGACGATCGACAGACCGTTGTCGAGCCACCCGGCGAGGGTTGAGTCCTATGAGTTCCATGCCTGCGGTGGTCGTTCCGGTACAGTTTTCTGATCGTCTGCCACTCGGCGAGGGTTGAGTCCTATGAGTTCCATGCCTGCGGTGGTCGTTCCGGTACAGTTTTCTGATCGTCTGCCACTGACGTGTACTCGGCTGGGGACGTGTTGTCATGGTCACCGCATCATGGTGTCGCCATGGGAAATTGCGCGGATTGCGCAGGGTCTACAGGTACATCCGCGTGTTATTCGCGATGAGCGTACGCGGGATGGGGGCACGTGTCTGAAAGCGGATGGCGCCGTCGGAAGCCACGGCGGGACGGCACACCGAGTTCCTGGATGCACCTTTTATGATGATGGTCTTGGATGCCGGATTCATGCTCATCGTCCGTTGGCCTGTAGACTTTATCCGCTGGGACGGGATCGCCCACATGGCGTGGCGCGGTATTACTACCTCGGCCCGAGTTTTCCTTGTTCCGACCTCTGTCCATCGCTCGATCAGACGAAGCAGCAGACCGTCGGGGAATATCTGATTGAACAAAATCCCAGCTCCGCGGAGGAGGCGCATGATGGTTACGCCGCGCTAGCCTACGGCATGATCAATGCCGCAGCGGTTATCGCAGATGCAGGTGTCATGCCGCGTTCACGGCTGCGAGAGCGATTTTCGGACGTGCGCGAATTGACCCCAGACGAACGGGCATCCAAGCTTGGAACCGAATGGTGTGATCTGCTGACGATTCCGCCCGTTCGTTGGACCATGGATGCCTCGGCGTTTGTCGCGGCGCATGGGCATGTCTTGGCATCGATGATCCAGCGTCGCTTTTCTGGCACGGACGCAGATCTCGCTCTGGCCATTGATCTCGAATTGCTGATGGCACTCCATCTTGGTTCAACGGTAGGCACTGATCCGCACGTCATGGGGAACCTGTTGCGCGCGCCCGCGTGCAGAGCAGAGACGTGATGAGTCGCCTCAGGACTTTCAGTGGGCGACCTTCCTGGGCTCCGGATCCCTGACGACAGTCGTACGCAGCCCACGTGACCGTTCATCCCACGGCCGGATTGGCTGGTGTCGGCCATTTCACCCGATCTCCTGCAAAAAGAACATGCTAATCGCCATCATTCCCGCCCTCAATGAAGCTGGCTCGATCTCACCGGTGATCGTCGGGCTGCTGGCCGGTGGAGTGACGACTGTCATTGTGGCGGACAATGGAAGTACGGATGAGACGACGCGTGTCGCGCAGTCGGCTGGTGCACTGGTCGTCTCTGCGGCTCGACGGGGGTATGGCTCAGCTTGCCTGGCGGGTCTCGCTGCCCTACCGGATTCGGCAACTGCGGTGGTGTTCTGCGATGCGGATGGTGCGGATGATCTGAGCAAGCTGCATCAGGTGGTTGAGCCAGTATTGCGCGGTGAAGTGGATCTGGTGGTTGGTAGCCGCGCCTTGGGTGTGTCCGAGCCAGGCGCGCTGACGCCACCACAACGGATGGGAAATTTTGTAGCTACACTGTTGATGAGGTTTTTGTTCTGGCGAACGGTCACCGACCTGGGGCCATTCCGCTGTGTGTCCGTAGACGCATTGATGCGATTACGCATGTGCGATCCAACCTTCGGCTGGACGGCTGAGATGCAGACCAAGGCGTTCCGGCTCGGACTGCGCTACCTGGAAGTGCCCGTGAATGCCAAGGCCAGGACGGCTGGTGAATCCAAAATCAGTGGTCGGATTGGCCCGGTGTTCAAGGCCGGATGGGGCATCATCTCGACCATCATTCGGTACCGCTGGAGCCGGGTGACATGAGCGGATTGGCCAAGAAACGGACATGTCAGTCATTGCATCGTTCATGATGCTCTTAGTGGCGTTGTAAGGTCGCAGGCGTTTGCCCGACTTACCTGCATGAGCACGAACTCTGCAGATCACCATGCCTGTGAAGTCAACCCGACATGCACCAGGGGTTACCGTGCGCGCCGAACGCTGGTTCTGCCTGTCATGGTTCGAGTTCTCATTGTGATCGTGGTCGGCGTACTCAGTACAATCGGCACGCCCTGTTCACCAATCTCGGTGTGGGGCAGCGGATACTGCCCGACGCAGTTGCGTCAGGCGGTACCATTGCCCGCAGTCAGTCCCTCCGAGCAAGGCGCCTCACCGCAGGTTCCTGGCCTCGTTTCTCCGCCGTGATGATTTTGACGCTTCAGGGATGCCCAGGACAGATGTCTCAAATCCACCACGTTGTTAGCGCGTTGCCGCGAAAACCTCCACGGGCCCTTTGGGACTCCTGTAAGCAAACCAGCCCATAATCGACCAACCGTCACTACGGAGTGATGCATGGACCAGACTCTCGCTGTTCAAGAACGCTACGGTGCTGCTGCTCAGACGCTTGAACCAGCGTTGTGCTGCCCGGTGAGCTACGATTCTCGCTATCTGAAGGCTATCCCACAGGAAGTTCTTGATCGCGATTATGGCTGTGGCGATCCCAGTCGATTCGTGAGGTCTGGAGACACCGTCCTCGATCTGGGTAGCGGTGGTGGCAAGATATGCTTCATCGCCAGTCAGGTAGTCGGCCCCACCGGACGGGTTATCGGTGTCGATCGTAATCGCGACATGCTCAATCTTGCACGTTGGGCGCGTCCGCAGGTCGCGCAGGCCCTTGGTTACGACAACGCCGAATTCCGCTGTGGGCAGATTCAAGACCTTGCGTTGGATATGGAGGCAGTTGATGACTGGCTGGCAACGCATCCTGTTCGCATGCGCGAAGACCTGTTCGCTCTGGGTGAAGCACAGCAACGTCTGCGCCGTGAACGGCCATTGATCGCGGATGCATCCATTGACGTGGTGGTCTCAAACTGCGTTCTGAATCTGGTGGGGGAAGATGATCGCCGGAAGTTGTTCGCTGAACTGTTTCGCGTTGTCAAAGTTGGCGGTCGGGTGGCGATATCGGACATCGTCTGCGACGAAGACGTCCCACTCCATCAACGTCAGGATCCCACCCTGTGGTCGGGGTGCATCAGCGGAGCATACCGCGAAGATCGTTTCCTGCAGGCATTCGCGGAAGCTGGATTCCATGGCATCTGCTTGGCCAAACGGGACGAAAAACCATGGCAGGTGGTTGAGGGTATCGAATACCGTTCGGTGACGGTTGTGGCCTACAAAGGTAAACAGGGAGAATGCAGGGAAGGCAATCACGCGATCCTGTATCCCGGCCCATGGAGCGAAGTCCGTGACGATGACGGCCACATCTTCCCGCGCGGCGAGCGGGTTGCGGTATGCGCCAAGACCTACCGACTGCTGACCAGCGAGCCTTACGCCGCCCAGGTGATCGGCCTGCCGCCGTACCAGGCCATCGCTGATGCCGATCAGCAGCCCTTCGCATGCGATGGGCACCGTGCCCGGCATCCGCGTGAGACCAAGAATGGCGAGTTACCGGTGGGCTACCAGAACGGGGGCGCAGCTTGCATATCTGGGTCCGCATGCTGCTGACGCCCGTACCCACTTTGAACTCGGATCATCCCATGCTCAATCTTTTTCGGCTATGCGCACTTATCCCTCTCGTCCTGGCATCGGCAGCCAGTGGTGCTGAAACGCGACTGACCCTGACCGGTTCCAGCAGCGTTGGGCCACTGGCTGCAGAAATCGCCCGCCGGTATGAGGTGGCCCATGCTGATGTCAGGATCGACGTGCAGACCGGCGGCAGCTCGCGCGGCGTGACCGATGCCCTATCGGGACGGGCCGACATCGGGATGGCCTCACGGGCACTGAAGCCCGAAGAAAAGGATCTCACTGCGGTGACCATCGCCTTGGATGGCATCACGATCATTATCCATCGCGACAACCCGGTGCGCAATCTGACTCGCGATCAAGTCATCGCACTATTCACGGGCAAGACCGTCTCGTGGAGTGCGGTTGGCGGACCCGATCGGCCAGTTGTGGTGGTGAACAAAGCAGAAGGCCGGTCAACTTTGGAGCTCTTCTTGCACCATTTCGGGCTCAAGGCGGAACAAATCAAAGCGTCAGTGGTGATCGGCGATAATGCCCAGGGTATCAAGACGGTGGCCGGAAATCCGGATGCGATCGGCTACGTCTCGATGGGAGCAGCCCAGACCGATGCCGATGCCGGAGTCCCGGTACGCTTGGTGTCCCTGGATGGGCTCGCTCCAACGGTCGCTGCCGTAGGTGACCGGACCTGGCCGATATCACGACCGCTCAACCTTGTCATCAAAGGTGAACCCAACGGTCATGCGGCGGGATTCATCGCCCTGGCCCGTTCGGCCCAGGTAAACGATCTCATATTGGATCTCGCTCTTGTCCCGCCGCCCCGCTGACGCCTTCCTGCGCGTGGCCTCGATAACGTCGGTCGCACTGGCCGGGTTGATCTTGGTTGCCGTGGTCGGGGTGATTGTAGCTGGCGCCCTTCCGGGCCTGCGCACGTTCGGCCCGTGGGGATTTCTCGGCAGTGCCATCTGGCATCCGTCATCCGGTCAGGTGGGCGCGCTGGCCATGGTCGTCGGCACCATCGGGGTGACTGGGCTTGCCCTGCTGATCGCGGTACCACTGGGTGGACTCACGGGGCTAGCGTCTGGTTGGTTGTTACCCCGGGGTCTGGCAGGGCTCCTCCGCTTGGTGGTCATGCTCGCCTCGGGCCTGCCCTCGATCGTCGTTGGCCTGTGGGGCCTCACCGCTGTGGTGCCAATTCTGGCTCAGTGGCACCCACCGGGCGCAAGCCTTTTGGCGGCCGGTCTCGTCCTTGCCATGATGACCGTTCCGACGGTCGCCTTGATCGTAGACAGCGCTTTACGCACCATTGATCAGCAGCAACGCCAGGCAACCGCTGCCCTTGGCCTGTCTTCCTGGGGGGCGTTGGCCGCCGTCGGCTTGCCGACCTTGCGGGGCGGACTCCTGACTGGTGGTGTACTTGCGACGACGCGGGCACTCGGGGAGACCATGGCCGTCCTGCTGGTGGCGGGGAACGTCGTGCAGGTTCCCGGAAGCATCTTCGATCCAGTGCGGACGCTGACCGCCGGCATCGCGCTGGAGATGGCCTATGCGACGGGTGATCATCGAGCGGCGCTCTTCGTCCTCGGCTTGATCGCCCTGATGGTGGTAATGGCCCTTTTGCTGACGCTGCGCTGGCTCGTTCGAGATGATGGCACAGGAGCAGGGTATGTCTGATCAGGCTTGGCGCTGGCGTGATCGCTGTCTGAGTGGAGCAGTCCTGATTGGGACTTGCGTGCTGCTCGGAGCTTTTTTGTGGCTGGTCGTGGACCTGCTCATCACGGCGTGGCCGCGACTGACGTGGTCTTTCCTGGCTGAAATTCCGCGGCGTTCAGGCAGATCGGGAGGGATCTCCAGTATCCTGGTCTCGACCGCGCTGATTCTGCTGGTCTGTTGGAGCGTGGTGTTGCCGCTCGGTTTGGGTGCGGCCGTGGCGCTCTCGTCATCGCAACACAGATGGACGCAGTGGGTGCGCACCAGCCTTGATGTCCTTTCCGGGATACCGTCCATCGTGCTGGGCATGTTCGGGATGCTGGTCTTCGGGGATCTGATGGGCCTGGGATTCTCGATCGCTAGCGGTGGCCTGACCCTCGCCTGCATGATCCTGCCGCTCGTCATCCGCGTCGCTGACGCCGCGCTGCGGACGGTCCCGAAGGGTTTGATCGCCAATGCCTCGGCGTTGGGCCTTTCCCGTACGACGACTCTGCTGCATCTGATCTTGCCAGCAGCGATGCCAGGATTGGCCGCCGCTTTTGCGCTGGGGACTGCCCGGGCATTGGCCGAAACGGCGGCGCTGGTCTTCACTGCCGGGGCCTCTGACCGGATGCCTAGTTCGTTGGCGGATCCCGGCCGGACACTCTCGGTGCACATCTATGAACTGGCCATGAATGTCGCTGGTGGTGATGCGTCGGCTGCAGCGAGCGCGATCGTCCTCCTCATTCTCCTCATTCTCATCCAGGCCGGCGGATCAGCGCTGCTCGGCCGTATCAGTGGAACTGCCGGATGAACCCGACGACCGACACCGACCGCAGCCCCATCATGCTGGCGGGTGCCAC
>Ga0163144_10012753_pt1 | contig 17605 bp, 19 predicted proteins | sample OliLak19BULKMAT1_FD_123175 | JGI IMG/M metagenome (GOLD analysis project Ga0163144, IMG submission 123175) | Freshwater microbial mat bacterial communities from Lake Vanda, McMurdo Dry Valleys, Antarctica - Oligotrophic Lake LV.19.BULKMAT1 | ecosystem: Environmental > Aquatic > Freshwater >...
CGCCGCTGCTCGCGCCGCCGCTGCTCGCGCCGCCGCGGGGCGCGTCGTGGGCCTGGCCGTGGTGATGGCGGTGGTGATCCCCATGATGGTCGTGAGGGTCGTGATGCGCGTGCGCGTTTTGTGTGCCCTCCTGCGTTGCCGCGCCCCCCGGCGAATGCAGCAGCCAGGCGCAGACCAGATTGACCACCAGGCCGACCCCCGCCACCCACAACGAGGGGTCATAGTCGACGGGCCGCGGGCTGGCCAGGCGCAGGCCCGACTCGACGGCGATGGCCAGGGCCACCACCCCGAGCAGCAGCGCGCTGGTGTAGGCGCCCAGCACCTCGATCTTCCAGGGCCCGAGCGAGAAGCGCTGGTCGCCGGCCCAGCGCCGCGCCAGTGCATAGGCCAGTGCCGCGACGCCGATGGCCACCGCATGGGTGCCCATGTGCCAACCGTCGGCCAGCAGGGCCATCGACTGCCACCACCAGCCTGCGCCGATCTCGGCGGCCATCGTCAGCAGCGTGATCGCGATCACCGCGTGGGTACGGCGGGCGCTGGTGCTGCGGTCGGCGGACCAATCGTGAGGGTGCTGCCAGGGGCTGGTGTCGTGGCGGTGGGCGGCGTCGCTCATGGCCGCAGTGTGCGCCACTCGCGTCAGGCGGCGCGAGGAGCGGCAGCACCGGCCCGGCGTCGGCGCATCAACTGGTAGGCCGCGGGAATCACCAGCATCGACAGCAGTGGCGCCGTGACCATGCCGCCGAGCATCGGCGCGGCGATCCGGCTCATCACTTCCGAGCCGGTGCCGCTGCTCCAGACGATCGGCACCAGGCCGGCCAGGATCACCGCCACCGTCATCGCCTTCGGCCGGACGCGCAAGACCGCACCCTCGCGGATCGCGTCGTCGAGCACGTCGCGCGTGAGCACGGCGCCGGCGGCCAGACGATCCTGCAGCGCTTGCTTCAGGTACAGCAGCATGATCACGCCGAACTCGGCCGCCACGCCGGCCAATGCAATGAAGCCCACGCCAGTGGCCACCGACAGGTGGTAGCCGAGCAGGTACAGGAACCAGACCCCGCCGGTGAGTGCGAACGGCAGCGTGGCCATGATCAGCAGGGCTTCGTCAAAGCGGCTGAAGGTCAGGACCAGCAGCACGAAGATGATCAGCAGGGTGGCGGGCACGACGAGCTTCAGGCGTGCGTTGGCGCGCTCGAGGAATTCGAACTGGCCCGAGTACGCCACGCTCATGCCCGGCTCGAGTTTGACCTCGGCGGCCACGGCACGGCGCAGGTCATTCGCCACCGCGGCCATGTCGCGCCCGCGCACATCGACATAGACCCAGCCCGAGGGTCGTGCGTTCTCGCTCTTGAGCATCGGCGGGCCGTCGCTGATGCTCACCGTGGCCACGCTGCCGAGCGTGATCTGCTGACCCATGGCCGTGAGGATCGGCAACTCGGCCAGGCGCTGCGGCGTGTCGCGCCATTCCCGCGGGTAGCGCAGGTTGACCGGGAAGCGCGCCCGCTCTTCGATGGTTTCGGTGACGTTCTCGCCGCCCACCGCGCCGGCGATCAGGGCCTGCACGTCGGCAATGTTCAAGCCGTAGCGCGCCGCCGCGGCGCGGTCGATCTGCACATCGACATAGCGCCCGCCGGTCAGCCGCTCGGCCAGCGCCGACGAGACGCCAGGCACGCCCTTGGCCACCTGCTCGATGCTCAGCGCAACCCGGTCGATTGCGGCCAGTTCGCCGCCCGTCACCTTCACGCCGATCGGGCTCTTGATGCCGGTGGCCAGCATGTCGATGCGGTTGCGGATCGGCGGCACCCAGATGTTCGACAGCCCAGGCACCTTGACCGCGCGGTCGAGTTCCTCGACCAGCTTGTCGGGCGTCATCCCCGGCCGCCACTGCTCGCCGGGCTTGAGCTGGACCGTGGTCTCGAACATCTCCAACGGCGCCGGGTCGGTGGCGGTCTCGGCGCGGCCGGCCTTGCCGAACACGCGTGCCACCTCGGGCACGGTCTTGATCATGCGGTTGGTCAGCTGCAGCAGTTCGCTGGCCTTCTGCGCCGACAGGCCCGGCAGTGCTGTCGGCATGTACAGCAGGTCGCCTTCGTCGAGTGGCGGCAGGAACTCGCCGCCCAGGCGCATCAGCGGCCACGCCGTTGTGGCCAGCAGCAGCACGGCGATGCCGAGCGTGGCCCAGGGCCAGCGCAGCACCCACTCCAACGCCGGGCGGTACACGGCGATCAAGCCGCGCGTGATCGGGTTCCTCTGCTCGTCGGGGATGCGGCCACGGATCCAGTAGCCCATCAGCACCGGGATCAGCGTCACCGACAGGCCGGCGGCCGCCGCCATCGCATAGGTCTTGGTGAAGGCCAGCGGCCCGAACAGTCGGCCCTCCTGGGCTTCGAGCGTGAACACCGGAATGAACGACAGCGTGATGATGAGCAGCGAGAAGAACAGTGCCGGGCCGACTTCCTCGGCCGCCTGGGTCATCACTTGCCAGCGCTCCTCGCCTTCGAGCTTGCCGCCCGGGTGGGCGTGCTGCCAGGCTTCGATCTTCTTGTGCGCGTTCTCGATCATCACCACCGCCGCGTCGACCATCGCGCCGATGGCGATGGCAATGCCGCCGAGCGACATGATGTCGGCGTTGATGCCCTGGTAGCGCATCACCAGAAAGGCGGCGAGCACACCCAGCGGCAGCGCGATGACGGCCACCAGCGCCGAGCGCAGATGCCACAGGAACACCACGCAGACCGCAGCGACGACGAGGAACTCCTCGAGCAACTTGTAGGAGAGGTTCTCGATCGCGCGCTCGATCAGCGCGCTGCGGTCATAGGTGGTCACCACCTCGACGCCCGCTGGCAGGCTTCTTTGCAGCTCAGCGAGCCTGGCCTTCACGGCCTCGATCGTGGCCTGCGCGTTCTTGCCTGAGCGCAGGATCACGATGCCGCCAGCGACCTCGCCTTCGCCGTCGAGTTCGGCGATGCCGCGGCGCATCTCGGGGCCGACCTGCACCGTCGCCACGTCGCCCAGGCGCACCGGGATGCCGGCCTTGGCCGACAGGGGGATCGCGCGAAAGTCGTCCAGCGTTTTCAGGTAGCCGCTGGCGCGCACCATGTACTCGACTTCGGCGAGTTCCAGCACCGAGCCGCCTGTCTCCTGGTTGCCGGCCATCAAGGCGTCGCGCACCTGCGCATAGGTCACGCCGTAGGCTGCCAGCTTGGTCGGGTCGAGCACCACCTGGTACTGACGCACCATGCCGCCGACGCTGGCCACTTCGGCCACGTTGGGCAGGCTCTTCAGCTCGTACTTCAGGAACCAGTCCTGCAGCGTTCGCAACTGCGACAGGTCGTTCTTGCCGGTGCGGTCGACCAGCGCGTACTGGAAGATCCAGCCCACGCCCGTGGCATCGGGCCCGAGCGAGGTCTTGGCGTTCGCCGGCAACCGGCCCTGGACCTGGTTCAGGTACTCGAGCACCCGCGAGCGCGCCCAGTACAGGTCGACTCCATCGTCGAAGATCACGTAGACGAAGCTGTCGCCGAAGAAGGAGAAGCCGCGCACCGTCTTGGCACCCGGCACCGACAGCATCGTCGTGGACAGCGGGTACGTCACCTGGTTCTCGACGATCTGCGGCGCCTGGCCGGGGTAGCTGGTGCGGATGATCACCTGCACATCGGACAAATCGGGCAGCGCGTCGATCGGCGTGCTGCGCAGGCTAACGACGCCCCAGACGGCAAGGAACACCGTGGCCAGCAACACCAGGAGGCGGTTGACGACCGACCAGCGGATCAGGCGCGCGATCATCGGGCCGCTCCGACGCGGGTGATGACGTAGTCGTCGCCCTGCTTGGCCAGCCCGAACTCGACGGTCTGGCCTTTCGCCAGGCCCTGCGCGAGTTGGCGGCCCGCCAGCTTGAACGGCATCGTCATCACTGGCCACTGCAGGGACGGGATCGGTTCGTGGGTCAGCGTGAGCATGTCGCCCTCGATCGCGACGACCACGCCGCGGCCGCGATGGGCCTCGGCCGGCGCTGCTGGCTTGCCCGCGGTCGTGCCGGTGGCGGGGGCTGCCGATGCTGCAGGCGCAGCAGGCGCGGCCGCGCGCGCCAGCACGCCTTGCAGGCTGGCTTCCGAGTCGACCAGGAACTGGCCCGAGGCCACGACCTGCTGCCCGGCGGCCAGGCCGCTGCGGATGACGATGCGGTCAGCCACCTGCTCGCCGATCTCGACCTCGACCGGCCGGTAGCGGCCGGGTTGCTCCGACAGGTAGACCAGCGCGCGCTTGCCGGTGCGGATCACGGCCTCGGCCGGCACCACCAGTGCCTGCCGCTGCGGCCCGCGCAGGCTGACCTGGGCGAACAGGCCGGCCTTCAGCCGCTGTTGCGGGTTCGGCAACTCGATGCGCACGCGCAGCGTGCGCGTCTCGCGGTTGCCCTCGGGCAGGATCGCCGCAACCCGCCCCTTGACCATTTCGCCCGGCAGCGCCGCAAAGCGTGCCTCGACGGCTTGGCCGGGCTGGATCGCTGCGGCCTGCGCCTCGGGCAGCGCCGCCTCGAGCCAGACCGTACCCAGGCCGTTGATGCGCGCCAGCGTCATGCCCGGCGCGACGGTCATGCCGGCACGCACCATCAGCTCGCTGATGACACCGCCGGCCGGGGCACTGATCGTCTGCACGGCCACCGGCTGGCCGGTGCGCTCGATGCTGTCGACCGTCGCCACCGGCATGCCCAGCAACAGCAGACGCTGGCGCGCGGCCCGCGCCAGCGCGGCATCACCGACGGCCTTCACCGCCAGGTACTCCTGCTGTGCGCCGAGCCACTCGGGGTTGAGCAGATCGACCAGCGGCGCGCCAGCGGCGACGACATCGCCCGGCGCGCGCGCATATACCCGCTCGACAAAGCCGGCGGTGCGCGCTTGCACGATGCTGATGTCGCGCTCGTTCAGCTGCACCGTGCCGACGGCTTCGACCGAAGCGCCGATGGCGCGCGTCTCGACCGTCACCAGCCGCAGGCCCAGCGCCTGCTGGGCCTGCGTCGACACTGCCAGCCCGGGGTCGCTGCCGGCCGCGGCCGCGCCTTCTTCGGCATAGCGCGGCACCAGCTGCATGTCCATGAACGGCGACTTGCCGGGCTTGTCGAACTTCTGTGTCGGCGACATCGGGTCGTACCAGTACAGCACCTTGCGCTCGGCCGACGCCGAAGCGGCGCTCGCCGGTGCCACCGCGCCGACGGCACCGTGCTGCGTGCTGCTGCGCCAAGAGGCGATGCCCCAGCCGGCTGCGATGCCGACGGCCAGCGCGGTGAAGGTGAAGGTGAGTTGCTTGGTGTTCATCTCAGTTGCTCCGCTGCACTTCGAGTTGCCTTGCCCGGGGGCCGCCGCGACGCCGCTGCAAGGGGGCTCATTCCGCAATCAGGGTGGTCAGGCGCACATGCAAGGCTGCGCGCTGGGCATCGAGTTCGATCAGCCGCAGGCGGGTCTCGATCGCTTCGCGCCGCGCCGTCAACACGCCTGCCAAGTCACCGCGCCCGGCTTGGTAACTGGCCAGGGCCAGGGCCACGCGCTCGTTGGCCAGCGGCTGGCCGCTGCCTTGCAGGCGGTCGCGCTGCGCGGTCAAGGCCTGCAGTTCGGCGAGCTGCGCTTCGATTTCCTCGCCGTGCCGGCGCAAGGTCTCTTCGCGTTCGGCCTCGATGCGCAAGACTTCCTTTTGCCTGGCCACGACCTGCGGCTGCTGGCGCCGGCCCTTCTGCCACGGCAGGTCGAAGCTGAACTGCAACGAGATCATGTCGCCGTACTGCGCGCCGCGCCGGCTGTAGGCGACTTCCCAGGCCCAGTCACCGCGCGCCTCGGCACTGGCCTCGCCGACGTCGGCCCGGGCCATTGCCTGCATCGCGGCAAAGGGCGCGATTTCGGCGTGGCGGTGCAAGCCCGCACGCACGGACTCGGCTTGCAGCGCCGAGCCCGGCGCGTCGCCCTCGAGCGCCTCGACGGCCCGTGCGCCGACCCAGCGGCGCAGCGCCGCGCGGGCCTTGGCCACGTCGCGCACGGCGTCGTCGCGGCGGTCGGCCAGGGCCAGCGCCTCCTGCCGCGCCATCGTGTGCTCTGCCGGCATGGCTTTGCCCGAGGCGATGCGCGCGTCGAGCGTGTCCTGCAACACGCGGTTCTCGCGTTCGAGTTCGCCCAGTTGCGCCGTGCGGCGTTCGGCGAAGTACACACCGAGCCAAGCCAGCGCCGCCTCACGCTGCACCGCCAGTCGGGCCACCACCAGCATCGCCTGCTCGCGTTCCACGCGGGCCTGCGCCCCGGCGCCACGCGCTTCGCGCTTGGCGCGATTGGGCACTTCCTGCATCACGCCGATACGTTGCATCGTCATGAAATCGCGCGTCAGGCTGAAGCGGTCAGCGCCGCTGACCGGCAGGTTATCGACGCCGAGCGTCAGGCGCGGGTCCGGCAGCGTGGCCGCAGCCGGTTGCACGGCTTGGGCGCCAGCCAGCGCGTGCTGTTGTGCCGCCAGCGACGGCGCTTGCTCGCGCGCCAGGCGGCCGGCTTGCTCCAGGCTCAGGCCGGCGCTGGCCAGTACAGGCACGCACAGCGCCGCCAGGGCCAGACCGGCGTGGATGCGGAAACGGGAGTCAACCATGTCACGTCCTTCGAGGGCAACGAAGCGAGAAACCAAATCGGGATCGGTCTGCATCGACGCAGACCGCCCAGCGGCTCAGGCTAGTTGCGCAGGACGAGCAGGGACAGGTACAGCGGCGGCGAGCCTGGCGGCGATGTGCCCGGACTGATCTCGTCCACGAGACCGGCCGCCTGCGCCGGCAGACGCGCGGTCGGGGTCCAGTCCAGCACCGCCAGCAACACCGCGGTCGTCGGCGCGTCGGAAGCCGGCGTCGGGTGAATGGTCTGCGCACCCGGCTGGCAATGGGCCTGGCAAAGCTGTGGCAGATCGGGGTCCGCTGCGCCGTGCAGGTTGCCGCTGCAGCCCGGCATCTCGGCCATCGCCATCGGCGCCTCCAGCGCCGCAGACACGGCTGCAGTGGCCGGGCACGCGTAAGCCGCCGCAGCGACCTGCGCGAACAACAGCATCGCCGTCAGCCAAGTGGACAGCCAGCGAGTGGGGCGGCGGCTCAAGCGCATGCCGGAAGTCTAGGCCGTCGCGAGGCTTGGCGCTGGATCTCGGACAAGCCAGGGCCCGGGACTCACGGTACCGGCCGAATCTCGGTCACGGCATAGCCGCTGGGCGTCTTCTCGGCCACGAAGCGGATCTTGTCGCCGGCCTTCACAGCCTCGAGCAGGGCGGCGTCCTTGACCTGGAACACCATCGTCATCGGCGGCATGTCGAGGTTCTTGATCGCGCCATGCTTGATCGTCAGCTTCTTCGCGCCCTTATCGACCTTGCGGACTTCGCCGTCGGTCATGTCGGCAGACGCTGCCGCGGCGCTTGCCGGGTGGTGTGCGCTGTGCTCCTCGGCTTTGGGCTGCGCCATCGTCTGCGATGCAGCGAGGGCCAGGAACAGGAGGGCGGTGATCGATGTCTTCATGATTTATCTCCATTCAACGGTAACTTTGGAACACGCTGCTGCGGCCGCCCTGCGCGATCAGCAGCACGTCATAGGGGTCGCGGCGGCCGCCATACTCGGGCCCGTCCATGCCCGGCGAGCCGACGGGCATCGCCGGCACGGCCAGGCCGACGGCCGCCGGGCGCTCCTCGAGCAGGCGACGGATGTCGCGCGCCGGCACATGGCCCTCCACGGCGTAGCCGCCGACGCGCGCGGTGTGGCACGAGCCGAGCTGCGCGGGAATGCCGAGCCGGCCGCGCATGGCGGTATTGCCGGTCTCGAACACGCGCACCTTGAAGCCATCGGCCTCGAGGTGCTTGATCCAGTCCTTGCAGCAGCCGCAGGTGGGGCTCTTCCAGACCTCGACCAGCGGCAGCGCGTGCTTGTTGGCGAATGCCGGCGCGACAAGGGCCGCGGCGCAGACAACCAGGCAGTGGCGGCGTTGCGGTTTCACTTTGCCGCGACCTTGCCAGCGCTCACGCGGATCTTGCCGACCATGCCGGCTTGGTAGTGGCCGGGAATCAGGCAGGCGAAGTCGAACTCGCCGGCACGGTTGAAGGTCCAGACGATCTCGCTTTTCTTGCCGGCGTCGACGTGCGCCATGTAGGGCTCGTCGTGTTCCATGTTCGGGAACTTGAGCATCAGCGCGGCGTGTTCATCGAGTTCCTGCTTCGTACCGAGCACGAACTCGTGCCTGACCTTGCCCCCGTTGCGATGGACGAAGCGAATCGTCTCGCCCTCGCGCACCTCGATCTGGTCGGGGACAAAGCGCATCTTGTCGCTCATGCGGATTTCGATCGTCCGCGTGACGGCACGCCTATCGCCGGCGATGCCCCAGTCCTTCTGCTCCTTTTTGACCGGACCGGCCTTCGTGGCATGCCCTGGGCCAGCGTGTGCCGGGAGCAGGAACTGGGCAGCCAGCACCGAGGCAAGGAGGATGAGTTTCAAGAAGTTCATGGATGGCCCTTCTGCTGTGGGTGAATCGGTGGAGAGGAACAGGCGCGGCGCTCAGTGACCACGGTGGCCGCTGCTTGCGCCGGGTTTGCGGGCCCTGACTTCCACGTCGTGGGCCGGACGCGCCTTGGGCGCCATCGAGGTGCCGCCCTCAGCCTTGAAGCGCGCGGGATCGGCCAGCGCGCCGGTCCACTCGTAAGCCACGGTGCCAGCGGGGTGTTGATACCAGCCAGGGTCGCTGTAGTCGCCGGCCTTCTGGTCCTTGCGCACCTTGACGACGCTGAACATCCCGCCCATGCCGACGGCACCGAAGGGGCCCGTGCCGGTCATCATGGCGGCGGTGTTGTCGGGCAGCGGCATTTCCATCTCGGTCATGTCCTTCATGCCGCGCTCGCCCATGACCATGTAGTCGGGCACCAGGTTCGTGATCTGCTTGACGACGTTGCGGTGGTCGACGCCGATCATCGTCGGCACGTCGTGGCCCATGGCGTTCATCGTGTGGTGGCTCTTGTGGCAGTGGAAAGCCCAGTCGCCTTCTTCGTCGGCCAGGAAGTCGATCTGCCGCATCTGGCCGACCGCGATGTCGGTCGTCACCTCGTACTGGCGGCTGCTCCTGGGTGTGGGCCCGCCGTCGGTGCCGGTGACCAGGAACTCGTGGCCATGCAGGTGGATCGGGTGATTGGTCATCGTCAGGTTGCCGATGCGCAGGCGTACCTTGTCGTTCTTGCGCACATTGAGCGAATCGATGCCGGGGAAGATGCGGCTGTTCCAGCTCCACAGGTTGAAGTCGAGCATGGTCATGATCTTTGGCGTGGCGCTGCCGGGCTCGATGTCATAGGCGTTGAGCAGGAAGACGAAGTCGCGATCAGCGTCATCGATCAACGGGTGCTTGCCCTTGGGGTGGGTGATCCAGAAGCCCATCATCCCCATCGCCATCTGCACCATCTCGTCGGCATGCGGGTGGTACATGAAGGTGCCTGGCCGGCGCGCGACGAACTCGTAGACAAAGGTCTTGCCGGGTGCGATGCCCGGCTGGTTCAGCCCCGTCACGCCGTCCATGCCGTTGGGCAGGCGCTGGCCATGCCAGTGGACGCTGGTCAGCTCGCCGAGCTTGTTGGTGACGAAGATGCGCACGCGGTCGCCTTCAACGACCTCGATCGTCGGCCCCGGGCTCTGGCCGTTGTAGCCCCACAGGTGGGCTTTGAAGCCGGGCGTCATCTCGCGCACCACCGGCTCGGCGACCAGATGGAACTCCTTCACGCCCTGGTTCATGCGCCAGGGCAGAGTCCAGCCGTTGAGCGTGACCACCGGGTTGTAGGGCCGGCCGCTGTTGGGAACCAGCGGCGGCATGGTGTCGGGCGTGGACTGGATGACGGGCTCGGGCAGGGCGGCCATCGCTACCTTGCTGACCGTGGCGGCGGTCATGGCGATGCCTGCGCCGCCGAGAAGATTGCGTCGGGAAACCATGGTTGTTTCTTTCTCAGTGGGGAGCGCCGCCGTCGACGGGCGCGGCAACGTTGGCGGGGCCTCCGGCCAAGCCGGGCTTGCCGATCAGGGCCATCTCGAGATCCGCCTGGGCGAGCCAGAAGTCGCGCAGGGCATCGATCGATGCATTGACCGAGGCGATCTGGCTGCGTGCATCGGCGAGCAGTTCGAACACGCCGATCAGCATGCCGTTGTAGCGCAGCAGGTTCTCGTCGGCGATCTGCTTGCGCAAGGGCACCAGTTCGTCGCGGTGGTGGCGGGCGATGTCGTAAGCGCTGCGGTAGTTGCCGTAGGCCTCGCGGACTTCCGAGCGGGCGTTGATGGCGGTCTCTGCCGCACGGTGGAGCGCTTGCCGGTAGACGGCCTCGGCGCGCGCGAGCCGCGCACCACCCCCGTCGAACAGCGGCAGCTCGACGCTGACTTCCCAGCCGCGCTGGGTCGGCGCTTCGTTCGAGCTGTTGCGCATGGCACCGAGCTCGAGCACGTTGACGAAGCGCGTGGCCTGCGTCAGGCCGAGGTTCTTCGCGGTCTGCTCGGCTGCCAGCCTGGCGCCCTGCACATCCAGGCGCTGTGCCATCGCACTGCGCTCGATCTCGGGCTGGTCCGTCGCCGTCAGCGGCAGCTCGGGCAGGCGCTCGGGCAGCTTGAACGCGGCCTGCTCTCCCCAAAGGCCGAGCAAGCGCGTCAAGCGCTCGCGCTTGGCTTGCTGCAGTTGCATCGCCTGCGCCAGGTTGAGCGCCGCGTCGGCGTAGAAGCTCTGCTCGCGCGCCTGCTGCAACTTGCTGAAGTTGCCGACCTGGGCCATGCGCCGCGCCAGTTCGGCGCTGGCCTCGGCCGCCTGCATCACCTGGCGCCGGTAGCGCACGGTTTCCTCGGCGGCGACCGCGTTGACATGGGCCTTGCGCGTGTCGGCGGCCAGCGTCAGCACGGCCAGCGTCACGCCACCCTGGGTCTGCGCGAAGCGTCGGGCCTCGAGCTGGCGGATCTGCGGCAGGGCCAGCAGGCGCGCGAGGTTGATGTGCAGGCCGCGTTCGATCTCGACTTCATCGCCGCGGGTCGAGCGGCCGAAACCGAAACCCGGGTTGGGCAGGCGGCCGGCCTGCACCAGATCGGCCTGACCAATGCCCAGTTCCTGCAGGCTGGCCTGCAGGCCGCGGTTGTTCAGCAGTGCGAGCTGGACGGCGCCGTCGGCCGACAGCGGCGGCGCCAGCAGCGCCGCCACCCGCGAATCGATGGCGGCCTGGTCGGCGGCGGAGCGCGACCAGCGTACCTCTTTGTCCAGACGCTGCTTGACGCTGGCCTCGACGGGGCCGAAGCCGCCATCGGTGCTGAGCGAGGCGCAGCCTGCGAGCAGCGCCGCAGCCAGCACGGCGCTGAAGCTGCGCGCCATCATGGTGTGGACCGGCGCGCCGGTGTCGAGGCCGCGGGCGCACTCGGCTCGGCCGCTTCACGGGCATAGGCGCGCCAACCGCCGATGCGGGTCACGGTGTCGTTGGCGTCTCTCCAGCCGATCGGCGCGGGCTCGGCCTGGCGGCGGTAGCCCGTGAAGGCCGAGCTGTGCACGGCGCGCGGCACCAGGGTCTGCGGGTTGGCAGGGTCGGCGGCGGTCGCGGCGGCGGGCAACGGCGCGGCGGTTGGGGGGGCCGCAGTCTGGGCGTTGGCCGCGACGGCAAGCCAGGCAATCCCGGCAAGCCAGACCGCCGGCAGCCGCCGGCACATCGAAATTCGGAGCATGTTGTCCTCGCGAGACTCATGAGAGGCTGGGTGCGCCGCGGCCGTACAGCGCCGCCGGGCAAGGCATCACACGACCGGCCAACCTGTGCGCGATGGCGCACGGCCAGCGGCCGCTCAGGCGAGTTGAAGTCGAGGCGGGCGTTCGGGCCCGGCCCAGGCCGCAGCTTCCACCGCGGGCCCGTTGGCGCTCGCGGGCCGGGCTTGCGGCAGCGCGGGCAACAGGGTCTGGATGGCAGGCAGCGCCACGAACAGGCTGTGGCAGACGCCGCAGAGCGAGCAGGCCTGGGGCGCTGACCCCTCGTCGCTGGCGTCTTGCTGGCCGTGGCAGGCGGGGGCAACGCCGGGCAATTCGGCATCGGCGCCTTGCATCACCATGACCGGCTCGGCTGTCATGGCCAGCGGCATCGCAGCCGCCGCCCAGGCCCGCACCGGCAGCAGCACGATGGCCAGCCACAGCAATGCGACGGTGAGGGGACGCGAGGGACGGAACATGACGGGACAAGGATACCGAATACGGAGAGGGAGTGCTGTGCGCGAGACAAGTTCCGTGACCGGGTGCCGACGGCTGCCTACAATTTCATGCCGCCGACCCCAACCAAACCCGCGCCATGACCTCTGCCCACCTGACTGACGTGACCCACATCGCCCCGCGCGAGAAGGCCGAAATCCTGGCCCAGGCGTTGCCCTACATCCGCAAGTACCACGGCAAGACCCTGGTCATCAAGTACGGTGGCAACGCGATGACGGACCCCGAGTTGCAGCAGGACTTTGCCGAAGACGTGGTGTTGCTCAAGCTCGTCGGCATGAACCCGATCGTGGTGCATGGCGGCGGGCCGCAGATTGACGAGGCCCTGACCCGGCTGGGCAAGAAGGGCAGCTTTGTGCAGGGCATGCGTGTCACCGACGAGGAGACGATGGAAGTCGTCGAGTGGGTGCTGGCCGGCGAGGTGCAGCAGGACATCGTCGGCCTGATCAACGCCGCTGGCGGCAAGGCGGTGGGCCTGACCGGCCGCGACGGCGGCCTGATCCGTGCGCGCAAGATGAAGCTGGTCGACAAGGACGATCCGACGCTCGAACACGACGTGGGCCAGGTGGGTGAGATCACTGCCATCGACCCCTCGGTGGTCAAGGCGCTGCAGGACGACCAGTTCATCCCGGTCATCAGCCCGATCGGCTTCGGCGAGCACAACGAGAGCTACAACATCAATGCCGACCTGGTCGCCGGCAAGCTGGCCGTGGTGCTGAAGGCCGAGAAGCTGATGCTGCTGACCAACACCCCGGGCGTGCTCGACAAGAACGGCCAGTTGTTGACCGATCTGACGGCGCGCCGCATCGACGAGTTGTTCGCCGACGGCACCATCTCAGGCGGCATGCTGCCCAAGATTGCCGGCGCACTCGACGCGGCCAAGAGCGGCGTCAACGCGGTGCACATCATCGATGGCCGGGTGCCGCACGCGATGCTGCTGGAAATCCTGACCGATCAGGCCTACGGCACCATGATCAGATCGCATTGACCCAGCCCTGCAGGGGCGTTGCCGCTCTGCCTCAAGAGGGCACCGCTGGCGGACCGGCGGAGCCGGATCTGCGGCGGTTGCTGGGGTCCGCCGGGTCGAAGTTCTCAACGGCGCGCTTCGGCGCTATGGAAGATTGAAATGGCGCTATCCCGAGTGTGGTTGTTCGACCTCGACAATACGCTGCACAACGCCTCGTATGCCGCCTTCGGCGGTATCAACGAGGGCATGACGGCCTACATCATCGAGCAGCTCGGCGTCAGCCCGGCGCAGGCCAACGCCTTGCGCCACACGTACTACCTGCGCTACGGCGCGACCTTGCTCGGCCTGGTGCGTCATCACGGCATCAAGGCCGCCCACTTCCTGCATCACACCCATGTCCTGCCGGGGCTGGAGGATCGCGTGCATGGCCATCGACACGATTTCGACGCGATCGCGCGGCTGCCGGGGCGCAAGTTCATTCTGACCAACGCGCCGCGGGCCTACGCCCTGCGGGTGCTCCGCTCCCTGGGCATCGGCATGCTGTTCGACGGCGTCCTGTCGATCGAGGACATGGTCATGTTCGGTCACCTGCGGCCCAAACCCGACGCGCGCATGCTGCGCCGGGTCGCGGTACAGCTCGGCGTGGCGCCGTCTCGTTGTGTGCTGGTCGAAGACACCCTGGTGCACCAGAAGTCGGCGCGGCGCATCGGCATGGCGACGGTATGGATGCAACGCTGGACGCGCCAGGCCGCAAAACACATCGCGCCGCAGGAGAAAGTTGGTGTTTACCTGCACCGCAAGCCTGCATACGTGTGTGCAAGAATCTCATCGCTTCAACAGTTGCGAAACTTCGCCCCCAGGCCGACGCCCCGCGTCGTGCGCCCCCCACGGGGGTAAATCACTCGGGAGCGGCCCTTCACTGACTCAGAGACGCCTGCTGTGACACCCGACTTGCCCGATGAACCGGCCGATGCCGTCGACGATGAAGTGGCTGCAGGCGAGGGCGGCAGCACAGCGCAAGCCAAACCCGAACGGGTGCGCAAACGTCCGAGGCCGGGTGAGCGCCGGGTGCAGATCCTGCAGACCCTGGCCCAGATGCTCGAGCAGCCCGGCGCCGAACGTGTCACCACGGCGGCGCTGGCAGCCAAGCTGTCAGTCAGCGAGGCGGCGCTGTACCGCCACTTCGCCAGCAAGGCGCAGATGTTCGAAGGTTTGATCGAGTTCATCGAGTCGAGTGTGTTCACCCTGATCAACCAGATCGTCGAACGAGAGGCCACGGGTGCGCAGCAGGCGATCAAGGTCCTGACCGTGGTGCTGCAGTTCGGCGAGAAAAACCCGGGCATGACGCGGGTGATGGTCGGCGACGCGCTTGTTTTCGAGCACGAGCGTTTGATCGCGCGCATGAACCAGTTCTTCGACCGCGTCGAGTCGCAACTGCGGCAGAGCCTGCGCGCTGCGGCCGAGGCGCAGGGATCACCGCAGCCGACGGTCGAGGCCAACGCCCAGGCTTCGGCCTTGACCGCCTTCGCCATCGGCCGTCTGCAGCGCTACGCGCGCTCAGGCTTCAAGCGCAGCCCGACCGAGCACCTGGACACTGCGCTGCGCCTGTTCGCACCCCACTGAGCGTTGCGGTCCTGCGATGAGCCGCATCGAGCTGGGCGGCGCCACGCTGGAGCTGCTGGCGCAAAAAGCGATCTGGTGGCCGGCTGAGCGCAGCTTGTTGGTGGCCGATGCCCACATCGGCAAGGCGGTGAGTTTTCGGCGCCTGGGGGTGCCCGTGCCCCATGGCACCACCGATGAGACCCTGGCTGCGCTGACGGCCCTGATCGATGGCCATGCCGCCCGCCGGGTAATCTTTCTCGGCGACTTGCTGCACTCGGCACGCGCGCAATCCAGCGCCTCGCTGGATGCCTTCGGCCGCTGGCGCGAGCGCCACGCCGGTGTCGAGTTGCTGCTGGTGCGCGGCAATCACGATCAGCGCGCGGGTGATCCGCCAGCCGACCTCGGGGTGACCTGTGTCGATGAGCCGTTCTCGCTGCCCGGCGCCGCAGGCCTGGCACTGTGTCACCACCCCGAGCCGCGCGCGGGCGTCTATGTGCTGGCGGGTCACGCCCACCCTTGCGTGCAGGTCGGCCGTGGCATCGATCGCCTGCGCCTGGCGTGTTTTCACCTCGGCCCGGCGGTCGGTGTGCTGCCGGCGTTCGGCGCCTTCACGGGCATGCAGGCCATCGTGCGCGCGCCCGACGACAGCGTCTTTGTCGTCGCTGACAATGCTCTGCACGCACTGCCGCCGACACCGCGATGAAGCCCACCCTGGATGCCCTGATCGAACGCGCCGATGCCTTGCTCGCGCGCCTTGAAGCCGTTCTGCCGCGACCACCGGCGGCCACCGACTGGAGCGCTGCCGTGGCTTTTCGCTACCGCAAGCGCGCAGGGGTCGGCGCCATCGAGCCGGTGCGCCACGTGGCAACGATCCGCCTGGCGGACCTGAAGGAAGTCGAGCCGCAGAAGGACCGCCTGGTGCGCAACACGCGCCAGTTCGTCAGGGGCCGCACCGCCAACAACGTGCTGCTGACGGGCGCGCGCGGCACCGGCAAGAGCTCGCTGATCAAGGCCTGCCTGAATGAATTCGCGCCGCAGGGGCTGCGCCTGATCGAGGTCGACAAGCACGATCTGGTCGATTTGCCTGACATCGTCGACCAGATCGCCGAGCGCGCCGAGCGCTTCATCGTGTACTGCGACGACTTGTCCTTCGACGAGGGCGAACCCGGCTACAAGGCACTGAAGTCCATGCTCGACGGCTCGGTGGCCCAGGCCAGTGAGAACGTGCTGATCTACGCCACCAGCAACCGGCGCCACTTGCTGCCCGAGTACATGGTGGAGAACTTGACCTACACCCACACCGAGGACGGCGAAGTCCACCCCGGCGAAGTGGTGGAGGAGAAGATCTAGCTCTCGGAGCGCTTCGGCCTGTGGGTCAGCTTCTACCCCTTCACCCAGGCCGAGTACCTGGCCATCGTCGCCCAGTGGCTGCAGCACTTCGGCATCAGCGAGACCGCACGCATCGAAGGCGCGCGGCCCGAAGCGCTGATCTGGGCTCTGGAGCGCGGCTCGCGCTCGGGCCGGGTGGCGTACCAGTTCGCCCGTGACTTCTCCGGACGCGCCGATGGCTGAGCGCGAGCCGTTCGATGTCGAGAAGCAGATGGCGCGCCGTCCCGTGGACGTTGCGGTGGGAGTTCTGATCGATACCGACGGCCGTTTCCTCATCACCTCGCGTCCCGAGGGCAAGGTCTACGCTGGCCACTGGGAGTTCCCGGGCGGCAAGCTGGAAGCGGGCGAGACGGTCGAAGCGGCCTTGCAACGCGAACTGCACGAAGAACTCGGCATCACCATCGGCGCGGCCGAGCCCTGGAAGACGATCCTGCACGACTACACCCACGCGTTGGTGCGGCTGCACTTCTGCAAGGTGTTCGTGTGGAGCGGCGCCTTCGAGATGCGCGAGGCGCAACAGATGGCCTGGCAGACCCTGCCCGTCGCCGTCACCCCCTTGCTGCCCGGCACTCTGCCGGTGCTGGCCTGGCTGGCCGACGAGCGCGGCTTTGCCGGCGCGACGCACTAGACTCACGCCATGGACTGGTTGGACGCCGTGAAATGGGACCGCGACGGCCTGGTGCCGGTGATCGCGCAAGAGGTCGGCAGCAACGACGTGCTGATGTTCGCCTTCATGAACCGTGAGGCCCTGGCCAAGACGGCCGCCTCGCAGCGGGCCGTGTACTGGAGCCGCTCGCGCCAGCGCCTGTGGCACAAGGGTGAAGAGTCGGGTCATGTCCAGGAGGTCCACGACATCCGCTTGGATTGCGACAACGATGTCGTGCTGCTCAAGGTGACGCAGCACGGCCATGAGCCGTCGATCGCCTGCCATACCGGCCGCCACGCCTGCTTCTTCCAGGCACTCGAGGGCAATGTCTGGCGCGCGGTCGAGCCGGTGCTGAAAGACCCGGAGCGGATTTACAAGTGACCGCCTCCAGCAACGACACCCTGGCCAGATTGGCGGCTGTGATCGACGCCCGCCGCGGCGCCGATCCTGACAAGAGCTACGTCGCCCGCCTTTTCCACAAGGGCACCGATGCGATCTTGAAGAAAATCGGCGAGGAAGCCACCGAGGTTGTGATGGCCGCCAAGGACGGCGTGCCCGAGCGCCTGGTCGGCGAAGTCGCCGACCTGTGGTTCCATTCGATGATTGCGCTGGCCCAGTTCGGCTTGAAGCCGGCCGATGTTCTGGCCGAATTGGAGCGCCGTGCCGGCCTGTCGGGCCTGGACGAGTTCGCCTCGCGCAAGGCACAAACCCGCGACCAGGAGCCCTAGCATGACGACCCCGACCCTGACTCGCTCGCGGCCCGCCACG
>Ga0163144_10012754_pt1 | contig 17605 bp, 14 predicted proteins | sample OliLak19BULKMAT1_FD_123175 | JGI IMG/M metagenome (GOLD analysis project Ga0163144, IMG submission 123175) | Freshwater microbial mat bacterial communities from Lake Vanda, McMurdo Dry Valleys, Antarctica - Oligotrophic Lake LV.19.BULKMAT1 | ecosystem: Environmental > Aquatic > Freshwater >...
TATTAAGCAAGGGCGTATCGCGTCTTCGTTGTTGCCGCCTCTTTTTGTTCAAACATGTATTATGTATACACTTATTTCACAAAAAGAGTCGTCGCCTAGAATCCATCCATCCGCCCTTACTTCGTATAAAGGGTATAACATTAAGGCATCGGTGATAATTTCGCGCGTAAATCATCATGGCGAAAGGCAATTAACCGCGCATGAAAACTGAAAGAATCCCCTTTACGTGAGGGAATCGACTGGAAGGAATCGACTTAACCGCAGAAAGAACTAGAAAGAATTGATTTGTCGGGGTATAAAACCAGCAGACTATCAGGGGAATATACGCATAAAATCAAACACATCTGCGGTGCTTACTGGAAAAAGTAAATTTCACCCTGTATGGTATGCGCTTTGTACTTTCAGTATAGGCTTCTTTTTACGCGCACCGCCATCGAACAACGTTAACGGACGTCGTTAATCTCTACATCTAATCCCAAGGCGTGGCGGATGGTCTGTAAATCCTTATCCCCCCGCCCTGATAAACTGACCAGAAGAATCTGATCTTTCTCCATGTGAGGAGCCATCTTAATCGCTTCTGCTAACGCGTGGCTCGTCTCTAAAGCAGGGAGAATGCCCTCAGAGCGGCTCACGACTTTAAATGCTTCCAGTGCTTCAGCATCGGAAGCATGTGGATATTCAGCGCGACCAATTTCTTGCAGGTACGCATGTTCAGGCCCCACGGAAGGGTAATCCAGCCCTGCAGAAATGCTATGGGTATTCAGCACTTGACCATCATCGGTTTGGAGCATCATGCTTTTCATGCCCTGCAAGACGCCAAAGGTTCCCTTCGCTAGCACCGCTCCATGTTGATCCGTATCAATGCCGTGGCCAGAAGGTTCAACACCAATCAAGCGCACCGATTCGTCATCCATAAAGCCTTGAAAAATCCCCATTGCGTTGGAGCCACCCCCGACGCAAGCCAGCACGGCGTCAGGCAGTTTCCCCGCTTGCTTCAAGATTTGCTCACGAGATTCGCGGCCAATGCACCGATGGAAATACTTGACCATCTGCGGAAACGGATGCGGCCCCGCCACAGTACCGATGATGTAATGCGTATTACGAGTAGTGGTGATCCAGTCACGCATGGCGTCGTTGATGGCATCCTTGAGGGTTTTGCCTCCGCTATGAACAGTATTCACTTTCGCGCCTAACAGTTCCATACGAAAGACGTTGGGTTGCTGACGTTCAACATCCACTGCGCCCATGTATATCTCGGTTTCAAGCCCAAGCAACGCGCCCGCCATCGCGGTAGCCACGCCATGCTGTCCTGCGCCTGTTTCTGCGATGATGCGTGTCTTGCCCATGCGTTTGGCAAGGAGGGCTTGCCCAATCGCGTTATTGGTTTTGTGCGCACCGCCATGTAAAAGGTCTTCGCGCTTAAACCAGATTTGCGCACCACCTAACGTACGGCTCAAGTTCTTCGCGTGATACATCGCGGTAGGACGACCAGCGAAATGTTCAAGCAAATCCACAAATTCTGCTTGAAACGCGTCATCTGTTTGAATCTCTAAAAAGGCAGATTCCAGTTCCTCAAGGGCGGGCATTAAAGATTCGGGGGCGTAGCATCCACCAAAGCGTCCGAAGTATCCAAGGCTTTTCATAGGAATAAGTCTTTCTAGCGTAAAGGTTTTATCCTATCTTATCGAGAAAACACACGGTATACCAGATGAAATCGCAAGGTCTAATACATGTTCTGTCTCATACCCTTTATAGGAAGTAAGGGCGGATGGATGGATTCTAGGCGACGACTCTTTTTGTAAAATAAGTGTATCAATAATACATGTTTGAACAAAAAGAGGCGGCAACAACGAAGACGCGATACGCCCCTGCTTAATATAATGGGTATCACAAACGAAAGACACCCCTTACTGTTAAGGGGTGTCTTTAAAATTATTCCTAAAAGGGCGACCTAGTTGAGTTCTCCCCCTCTCCCTTTGGGAGAGGGGAGAGGAAACTAAATTAGGAAAGGCACGAGGAGGAGGGCAACCAAGTTAATGATTTTAATAACAGGGTTTACCGCAGGACCCGCGGTATCCTTGTAGGGATCACCAACAGTATCGCCCGTAATCGCAGCGGCGTGGGCATCAGAGCCTTTTCCACCGTGATTGCCGTCTTCGATGTATTTCTTGGCATTATCCCAAGCACCACCACCAGAAGTCATGGATATACCGAGGAACAATCCTGTAACGATACTTCCCATCAACATGCCGCCAATCATCTTGATGCTGGCGTATTCCATTGTCGTCATCATGTTACCGATGAACAAAAGAGCCAATGGAGCAATAACAGGAAGCAACGCAGGAACCACCATTTGCTTCAGGGCAGATGCCGTAACGATGTCAACACACTTGGCGTAATCAGGTTTTTCTTCATACGTCATGATGCCAGGCTTTTCTCTGAACTGGCGACGAACTTCTTCAACTACCGCACCAGCGGCTTTACCAACAGCCGTCATGGCCATTGCGCTGAAGAGAAAGGGAATCATCCCACCGATGAACAGTCCGACAACAACCAATGGATCACCAATACTGAAAAGGGCTTCAAGAGCACCATCCTGCATTAACTCAACATTGCCTGCAACCCCAGCTTCCGCTTTAAGGTCGATAATGTAGGATGAGAAGAGAACAACCGCGGCTAAACCAGCAGAACCGATGGCGTATCCTTTTGTGATGGCCTTTGTCGTGTTACCAACAGCATCCAAGGGGTCCGTAATGGCACGGACTTCAGGGTCCATATCGGCCATTTCAGCAATACCACCCGCATTATCCGTAATCGGACCAAACGCATCAAGGGCGATCACAATACCCGCCATGGAAAGCATGGCAACAGCAGCAGTCGCAACACCGTATAAACCAGCCGTCATGAACGATGCGAGGATTCCCACACAAATCAGAACAACAGGAAGGGCAGTCGCTTCCATCCCGATGGCGAGACCCGCAATCACGTTAGTGCCGTGGCCAGATTCACAAGCTTTGGCTACTTCACGGACAGGACGAAATTCAGTAGCGGTGTAGTAGTTCGTTATGTAGACAGAACCCAACGTAACGAGAATACCCACAACAGATGATATGAAGAGCTGCATCGCAGTGAGGTCACCAATACCGTTCGGGAAGAAGACGAAGGTTGCGCCTGCAATCATGGCAGTTGCCAAGAAGAGAGCAACGTAGAAGCCTTTGTAAAGGGCGTTCATTGGGTTGTTATCTGCGCCTACTTTAACGAAGTACGTACCAATGATAGATGCGACAATGGAGAGTCCACCCAAGACGAGTGGGTAAATCAACGCCATTGCGTTGTTTTCAAAGAGCAAGTGGCCTAAGAGCATCGCAGCAACAATCGTCACGGCGTATGTTTCAAAGAGATCGGCTGCCATACCCGCGCAATCGCCCACGTTATCGCCTACATTATCGGCAATAACACCAGGGTTACGAGGATCATCTTCAGGAATACCTGCTTCCAGTTTACCGACGAGATCGGCGCCAACGTCAGCCGCTTTCGTAAAGATACCGCCACCCAATCGAGCAAATACGGAAATTAACGATGAACCGAAGGCCAACCCAGCGAGGGTAGGAATTAAGGAATCATCCCCGCGAACAATCATGTAGAAGCCAGTGACACCCAAAAGGGCCAGACCAACAACGAGCATCCCTGTGACGGCTCCGCCTTTGAAGGCGACATCCAGTGCAGCGTTCATGCCCTTACGAGCGGCTTCAGCGGTACGAACGTTTGCCTTTACAGAAACAAACATGCCGATGTAGCCAGCAAGGCCGCTGAGGATAGCACCTACTAAAAATCCACCTGTCAGGAAGCCCGCGTATTCTCCACCCTTGATGGTGGAGAAGGAGAAGTAAAGCAGTGCGGCCAAAACAATCGCAGCAATTGATATTGCGGTGTACTGACGGTTCATGTATGCAGAGGCGCCTTCTTGAATGGCGGCTGCGATTTCCTGCATTTTCTGCGTTCCAGCAGGAAGTGCGAGAATCTGGTTACGGGTGACCATGCCATAAATAAGGGCTAGGACGCCAGCAACCAGAGCAATATAAAGGAGCGATTGTTCCATGTTGAATTAAGTCTCTTTGGCTTTCGGGTGTCTGATACAAGTTTTTCGGTAGTTGGGGAAGGTACCCACCAATGCACACGATGCGCCTACCATTTGACTTCTAACTAAACCTAAAACATGCCAACATGGCAAGATTCAGATTCCTCAAATCGTTGTTACTGTTACATTTGGCAACGATAAAACAATCACACTCTTTCTTAATCTTTTATTAAGGAGACTCCCTTTCTCATGTGCTTTACTCCCTAAACTCCCTGTATGGCTTCACTATGTATACTTTTATTTCTCGCTCGCGCGGGGGGCTTGGCGTGAAAACCCCTTGCCCCACCGAAATGCGCTTGTTACATCTTTTTAATTCTATTACGTGCCCCACAAGACACGCTGAAGCATTACGCTTAATGGAACCTCTCTTACAGGGAGCGGTTCAGGTGCAATTTACACACGCGCCCATTGACCAAGCACGCGCAACCTATTGTCCAGAATCGCAGGTCATCGAGTTAAACGCATCCTTAAACGATGTCGAGTTGCTCTACCTGTTTCTGCATGAATGTGGTCATGCCTTTTTACAGAGCCATTCATCACAGATTCGCCGTGCGAGCTGGCTGGAAGAAAAAGCAGTGGAAGCCTTAGCATTGTGGATTGCCAATGATGTCTTTAGTTACGACGATCTTTACGCGGAAAGCACGTTCCTACATAATATTGAATGGACTATCGAGTTCTACAAACACTATTACAAAACAGAAAAGGCGGATTTTTTCGAGCATGATGACTCCATCCGCCTATTAGAAAAGTTTGAGTTCACTCTATATCTTAATAAAAATCAAAATAACCTATTCACACAGGATACATATCACTTCGACCCCCTTACAGGTCTTGGGAATATTTATCATGCGGCATAAAAGAAGTACATTTATATTAGCACACGATTTCAACTTGGCCTGCGCTTTTTCAAGCTCATCTAAATGTACCGTCGAGCCAAGAGCTATGTCCCCCTTTTGAGCTTTCTGACCGACTTCGTACAAAGTAAATCCTTCGGCTATGCTCAGGATGACGTTTTCTTTTTAGGATTAAAAGTATCGGAGCACATCTACGCATTAAAGTAAGCATCTTGAGTCGAGAGCTATCAAAATGTTATTTAATTCAAAAATATCGGACCGACAGGATTTGAACCTGCGACCTCTCCAACCCCAATGGAACGCTCTACCAAGCTGAGCCACGGCCCGATCTATCTTTTTAAGTTTAGGGGACATAAACAAATGTGTCAATAATTAGGAGGAAGTCCAAACACGTCACGTTGACATAAAAAACGGATGTTCTACTCTTTATATACTTCCACTCTCAGGGAGATGATTATTCACCTTACTCTTTTCTCTCAACACTAAATACAGCTCACGAACTTAAGGTCAACCCCAGATGAACCCGCACACCACTTCAGAAGCTCTACACAGCACCATTGTCGCAACCGCTTACCCAGTTGCAGGAAAAGAGCAGGAATGGGAACATGCCATTGGCAATTTAATCCGAACAGCCATGACGTTTCGAGGCTACCGTGGTTCCATGTTCTTAAAGCCCGAATCGTCTGATAGCTCGCATTACCGAGTCATTACCAATTTCGATAACGACGAAAACATGAAGCGTTGGTACAACTCCCCTGAACGCCTCGAAAAAGTTGCAGGGCTAAACCCCTTTCAGGAACGCCCAACCCATATCGAGCATGTGAGCGAATACGAATTTTGGCTCACCCCTCCCGACGTTGATGCCGTTCGCCCGAAAGCCCCGCCGAAATATAAAACATTTATGATCGTTTGGTTCGCCCTGTATGTGACCATCATGCCCTTAAATGAAGTTCTCAAACCCCTGCTTATTGAGCATTTTTCCCTCTTGCTTACCAACGCGATACTGGCCGCCATCGGGGTGGCTCTGTTGACATGGGGCGTCTTGCCCGTGCTCAATAGACTCCTGAACCGCTGGCTATACCCATCGCAGCAGTAGAGCGAATATGGCACTTCACATGAAGAAATCCGCTTAATAAAATGCTAGAAAAGAGGGCTTCTATGTTTCTGTTAAAATTACAGGTATAAAGCCGACAGAAAGCCGTTTATTATGATTGCATCACACCCTGCTCTAAACTTAGATGATGCGACAACGCAACTTGCCCGAGCGCTGGCCGAACACCCTTCCATGACACGCATTGTGGTGACAGGATTTATGGGCTGCGGAAAATCCACGATCGGGCGCAAACTCTCGCAGGCGATGAACTTTCATTTTGTCGATACCGATACGATGATTGAACAGCAATATGGCAAGAAATGCGGCGATATTTTTAGTGAAGAAGGCGAACCCATGTTTCGGCAATACGAGCGCGACGCGTTGGAGAAATCCATCGCGATGAACCACACCATCATCGCCACAGGTGGCGGCGCACTCGTTCGACAGGACAATCTCAACCTCGCCCTCGATGAATGTATTGTGGTTTATCTGGATGTCGAAACAGAAGACCTGCTCGAACGCATCCTGTTCTCTCCCAAGGACCGCCCCTTGATCGATGTGCCTGACCCTCAAATCGTGGTGGATCAAATGCTGGAAAAACGCCTCCCCTTTTACGAACAGGCGCAAGTCCATGTAAGTGCGACTGGCCTCAGCACTAATGAAACGCTCACCGCCATTGTGGAAGCATTGGATCGCTATGTGCGCTTCTTCCTGCCGATGTTACGCCCTGCTTCAGAAGGATAGTTCCTATGACGTTTAATTCCGATGAACGCCTCCATGTGGAGCTTTCAGGCCATGCGCACGAGTACCCTATCTACATCCGCCGTGGGATTTTGAAACGAATAGGCGAGCTTTGCCCACTGCCCACCTCGCGCAAGATTTTTCTGGTCTATGACAAAGGGCTTCCACTTAAATATCTTAAAACCGTCATGATGTCCCTCATGGATGCAGGGTACTGCCTACATGAAGAAGCGGTGCCTCAAGGCGAAGCGGCAAAATCCTTGGGCGTGCTCGAAAAACTGTATGCGTCTGCATTAAAAAAAGGCTTTACGCGCCACGATGCCTTTCTCGCCCTCGGTGGTGGTGTGGTGGGTGATCTCACAGGATTTCTTGCAGATTCCTATTATCGAGGCGCACGTTTTATTCAAGTGCCTACTACATTGCTCTCTCAAGTGGATTCGTCTGTTGGTGGGAAAGTGGCGGTTAATTTTGGAGAGGTCAAAAATTGCATCGGTGCCTTTAAACAGCCTGATCTCGTGCTGATTGATCCTGAAGTGCTGGAAACGTTACCACCTCGTGAATTGCGCGCGGGCTTGGCGGAACTCTTTAAGTATGCCCTTATTGAACGTACAGCCTTAGATATTTCACCCTCTACTTCGTGCTTGGGAGATCCTTCGGCTTCGCTCAGGATGACAGCGTTAGGTGATGAATCATTATGGGAGGCGTTTCAACGGCTCGGTAAGCACTGGCAGGATGAACTCGGTGCGCTGATTCATGCGGCGTGTTCGATCAAAGCCGCCGTCGTGATGCGCGACGAAACGGAGAGCTTCCCGAAAGACGATGCGCGCGGGCGGGTTTGCCTTAACCTTGGACACACTTACGCCCATGCCTATGAAGCACACTACGGCTACGGTACGATTTTGCACGGGGAAGCCGTGGCGATTGGGATGCTGTGTGCGTTGTTCGCGCATGAAGATCACTTAGCGGAAGGGGTGCTTCAAACCGCGATTGAGATGATGGAAACGCTGGGGATTCTCCCGCATGAGGCGATTCATCAGCTAGGCATTTTTCCCGATACTGATGATTTGCTCGCGATTATGGGCAAGGACAAGAAGGTGATTACCTCGGGTACGTTGCGCCTCGTGCTTCCGCAGGGAGAGGCGGGTAACGTCATCGTTCAGGAAGTCCCCCGCCCCCTCGCCGAGCGTGGCATCACCAAGGCTCATGCGTATTTGAAGGCTCGTCAGTAAATATTATTTAGTTATTAAACTCATTTTCAACAAGACCTATAGACTTTAAAAGAGTTCTGCCTAAATACGTAATATCTCTACTCCCTCCTTTAAATCCACCTGTAGACTTATCAAATACAGGGGTTTCTCCAACTTTGAGAGAGGGATATCTGGTTTGTAACAACCCCCAATTTTCCAAGTTTTTATAACCCAGAGTGAAAAGATTATTTAATCTAGCATTTTCGTGTCCTGCGCCTAGATAACTTGGAACAGGTTTTAAAGAATGAGTAACATCTAAGTTTCGATATTTTTCATGATGGCTCATCAACATTATAATTTCTTCGTCATCTAATTTTTTTAGAAGGTTTAATAATCTTTTTTCTTTAATTTGATCAGAGGTATTTTTGGATATTCCATCTGCAACACAGTTAGCTATATACTTTATTCTCTCTTCTGATAATGCACGCGAAGCTTGAATGGCTCCTTGTTCTATAAAATCTGCGTTGCGAGGCTCACATAGTATGTTAGTTATTTGTAAAAGTCCAACTTGTACCTCTTCAACTAAATCTAAGCGTTCATGTAATTCTTTATCCAAATTTAAAATATATACTTTAAATCTATCCATACGCTGGTGGGGTATAGTCATTCCTACTATTTCAGCAAAAGCTGTTCCAAAATGTGGAGCTAGAGCAACAATACTCTTCAACAGAGATACACTAGTATCAATATGGTTATGATCTAAATCAAGTTCATTTCTCTTGGACATATTTATACTAATCCATGTTCGACCATGAAGTTGGTGGTGATCTCTTTACCTTCGACGAAGGGGGCGAAGTTCATCATATCAAGGTGGAACGGTATCGTCGTCGGGATGCCCGTAATTGCGAATTCATCCAGCGCGCGACGCATACGGATAATCGCCTCTTCGCGGTCTTTCCCGTGGGTGATGAGCTTGCCAATCAGTGAATCGTAATACGGCGGAATCTTGTAATCCTGATAGCAGTGGCTATCCACGCGAACGCCTGGCCCGCCTGGTACGATAAAGCCATCGATGGTGCCTGGACGTGGTGCGAATCCCTTGCTGGGGTCTTCCGCATTAATCCGACATTCAATCGAATGGCCGTTAAAGGTCACGTCTTCCTGTTTCAGCGTGAGGCGTTCCCCCGCCGCCATACGGATTTGCTCTTTCAGCAGATCAATGCCTGTAATCATCTCCGTGACAGGGTGCTCCACCTGAATACGGGTGTTCATTTCCATGAAGTAGTAATTCATGTGGTTATCAAAGAGCAGTTCCACCGTCCCGACACCTTCATAGCCAATTTCCGCAATAGCATCCGTGATGGTGCGTCCAACTTTCTCACGGAGTTCAGTCGTCATCACAGGGGACGGCGCTTCTTCGATCAGCTTCTGATGACGGCGTTGAATCGAGCAATCCCGCTCCCCCAAGTGGATCACATGGCCGTATTTATCCGCGAGGATTTGGAACTCTATATGACGCGGTTTTAAAATGTATTTTTCGATGTAAACATCAGGGTTTCCAAAGGCGGCCTGCGCTTCGGCTTGCGCCGAGTGCACGGCGTTCTCAATGTGATCCGCGCTTTCAACGAGACGCATCCCCTTGCCGCCACCGCCTGCGGTCGCTTTGACCAATACAGGATAGCCCGCTTCATCCGCCCATGCTTTAATTTTCGCATGATCCGCCGTTATGCCATCCAAGCCAGGCACAACAGGCATCCCCGCCGCGAGCATGGTTTGCTTGGCCGTGGCTTTATCGCCCATTTGACGAATCATTTCTGGACTTGGGCCGATAAACACAAGGTCATGCTCTTTGCACATCTCTGCAAAATCCGCGCGTTCGGACATAAATCCGTAGCCTGGGTGAATCGCTTCTGCGCCCGACATCAACGCCACAGAAATAATATTTGAGACATTCAAATAGCTCTTCGCAGCGGCAGCAGGGCCAACGCAATAGGCTTCATCGGCCATCAGGACGTGCAGGCTATCGGCATCGGCTTGCGAATACACGGCGACTGTCTTGATGCTTAGTTCTTTGCAGGCGCGAATAATACGGAGGGCGATCTCGCCACGGTTGGCGATCAATACTTTGTTAAACATTGTCTGGGTCCCTTATGCAGGCGAACGTCTTATACCTCCATTATACCTGCTACAGCCATGGGGACAATTTATAAAGGCGGTCGCCCCTATCTATCAGGATGATCAGGATCAAAAATATTTACTAGATTTTGGTATCCGCTGAGCACCCTCACTATTTCGAGAGGCTCACCCGTTCGATAAGCGATTAAATAACGCTTTCTAAATATCCAGAAACGCATCGGTGGCGCTGCCACACCTTGCTTGATGTGCCCCACTTTGGGGTGTGTCACTAAACGATCAAACGCTTCAAATACATCACGCTCAAATGCAATAGCAGCAATGAGGTTATCCTCAGCAATATAATCAATAATCTGTTCAATGTCGTCTGTAGCAGGGAGAGAAAGCACATAATGGGTTGACATCAGGAGAGAGAATCTCCTTTTCTACGCGCCCATGCCTGCAAGCGTTTCTGACTGCGTGCTCGGGCTTGATCAGGAGACAGCACCTCTCCCCGCTCAATGGCCTCAAGGCCGTGTTGCACATCCGATTGAAGTTGCTTAAGCTGTTTCTCCAGAAGCGCCTGCTTATCGAGCGCGTATTGTGTATCTGTCGAAGGGATTGTCAATTTAAAGGGGAGGCCATCCGTAAGTGTCACTTGCTTGAAAAATAAAGCAATCGCCTCGGTCATGCTTAACCCGAGCCTTCCGAACACAAGCTCGGCATGTTCTTTAAGCATTGGATCAATTCGTGTGTGGACATAGGTTGATTTGGACATGAAAACACCTCTTATTTTTTACTATTATGTTCCCATTGAGAACATTTGTCAAGCCCAGCCATTGACTGCTGTTTGACCCCGCCCCGCGACGCCCGTACAATAGAGGCATATAAACAGGACACGCGGGACAATTGAGCATCATGGCGAGCTTCACACGCAAACGACTCATCTTAAACGGCTACTACGGCTTCGATAACTTTGGCGATGAACTCATTCTGTTAAGCCTGGCCCGCGTCCTGCAACGCTATGGCTACGCGATTACGGTACTGTCATGCAGCCCAGATGTGACACGACAACGCTACGGCGTCGGGGCAATTCATCGCTATAACCCGTTTCAACTCATCATGACGTTTTTACGTGGCCAAGCCCTCATTAGTGGCGGCGGCGGGTTGATGCAGGATTCCACAGGCCCGAATAGCGTTATCTACTACGGGATCATGATGATATTTTCTAAGATTTTAGGCTTGCGTGTTATGCATACCTTTACCAGTGTCGGCCCGATTGAAGGGAAGTTTACGCGTAAGTTTGCAGGATTCGCGCTAAAATTTTGCGACTTCATTATGGTGCGGGATGAACAAAGCGCAAATGAAGTAGAATCCATGACAGGTGTTCGCCCGATGGTGACCGCGGATGCCGTGTGGTTATTGCCTCCGTTTGAAGGCAAGAAATCAGTGAATCCAATGCGCGAGTCTTCAACGCCAGCAAAGCCTTGGAAAGTGGCCATGAGTCTGCGCCCACATTCTCGCTTTCCCGAAGAGCAACAGGCGGCGTTAGTGACGCATATGGCGGATGTCCTCTCGCGCTCACTGTCTCACCTCAAGGTAGAACTTTCTCTGGTTTCCTGTGAAGATGACATGGATTTCCCAGTGCTTCAACGCTTTAGAGAAGGACTCTTGCAAACCCTGAGCGCATCCGCCCAAGAAAACCTGAGCATCACTTACGCAAAGCAAAACGAAGCCTTAAAAGTGTTTGCAGAAGCCCATTGGGTGGTGGGGATGCGTTATCATGCGTTGGTGGCCAGCCTATTAAACAATACAGAAGTGTTTGCACTGGATTACGATCCCAAGGTGCGGATGCTTGCGAAAGATTTAGACTTGCCCTGTATTGCCGTCGATGCCTTGAGTCATGCCTCTGGAGAAACCTTTGTGCATGGGTTGCAATCCTATAGCGCTCCTAACCTAACGCCGTTAAAGCAGGCCGTAGATACTGGGTTTAGAGCGATTCAGGTTGTGCTCGAAAGTGAGCATAAGCGCTCCAATGAAACCATCGAAATGCCTGTAGATGCGCCGATTCTTCAACACGATCCATCGCCTGCTTCTGAAGAAAAAAAAGAAGAAGTGCTTCAGTAACGCTAAACGGGTCTTTGTAAGGCGTGCTCCCCTCGCCGCTGGCGGGGCGAGTCGCTTGGTGAAGTAGTTGCCTGAGCCAATCAAAACATGACGTATGATTGCTTGTAGGGGCGGGTTTTGTGTCCGCCCTTCACCCAGCATTACCGTACTGCAGAGGTTTAGAATTCCACATCAAAGGTAACGGCCATTTCATCAATGTCTTCACAGACATGCGTTTCTTTTAAGCGCGCCTGCGAACGTTTGAGAACAGGCAACATTCGATCCCCCAGCATATGAATCATCAGTTTAAGGTACTGCCCATCCACTTTGAAATTATCGCGATGGTTCTGTTCGGTTTCCGCGAAATCATTGTAAGACTGATAGATGGTTAATTGCTCATGGTAGAGAGTATCGCGCAGAAAGGTGTTGCCTTCCAGCAATTCAGAAAAGGTATTAAACGAATCCGAATAGCGCGAAGATGCCTTTTCCCACGAGCATGATTTTAACATACTCAGTTGACGAAGTTTCTCCTGTGCGTCTTCTGCGGCAACCATTGTTTCCTCAGAATGCTTGATTAACGCAACCGTTTTTTCGTAAAGCCGCTGCGGACGCTCAGTGAAATCAGGCAATGCTTTTTCACGACCGATGGCTGCGTTAATCACGTCATCCACCTTGAAATCATCCTGTTTAGCCAACCCGACCTTCGCAATCAATTCCTCAATCGGGAGGTTTTCCATGTTGTCAATCAACGCGCCACCCACAGAGACATTGTAAATGTTAAACGCTGGATGGACGGCTCTAATTTTGTCTCGAATGGTATCGTAATGGGATTTAAAATGCTTGTAATCATCCTGAGTCATTAGCTCTTCGCCGTTCCATCCCTTGACATGGCACATCGTCACACAACGATTATGCAATTCCTGAGATACCAGCAGCTTGCCTCTAATTTCCGTCGTTTCCCCTGTTGCATAGACCTGATTCCCCCGCAGTGCTAAATCCTGACCTGCGAGAATAACATCCTTTAATCCCATATGAATAGCTACTAGTAGCATGTAAAAGGCAACTGTCCCACCCGTGTTGTATTGACGCGTAATGCCTCCAAACATCTCATCCGTGATGCTTGCATATTGGTCGTTGTATTTAAGCGTTGCGAGCCAGCGGCTTTTTGCGGGGGTATCGAACATGAAATGCTCCGCACTCGGGCCTGTAATAATATGCGAGTGTTTAATCGGGTCTTCCATGCCAGCCATTTGACGCGAAGGCCCGACGTAATCCATGCCAAAGACGAAATCCGCGACCAAGCCATGACGATCCAAGGCCTTAACTGCCCCTGAAACGGCACAGATCACAACTTTATCCCGAATGGCGTGGACATGCGGAAGAATATCGTTGAGGGAAGGCCCTGCTCCACACAATAACGCCGTCTTGCCTTCAAAGACATTATTCAGTTGATCTGCGTTGTAGCAGGAAGGAAGGTCAGGCAGGTTTGCCAGAAATTCCTGCGTCCAGAGCTTACTGCGAATTTTGAGCACATTCACGTTGCGCACCGCGTTTTCTGCATGAGTCGTTAAGCGTTCAATGACAGGCCCTAAGGTGGTGCTAAATGCTTGAAGGGTTCCATCCGTGATGCAAAAACTCACCCCATCCCCAGGAACCATATTCGTTTCGACGTAATGCCAGAGCTGTTCAGCATCTGTAAAGAGGTGCATATGCTCATACGAAAGCGTTTTTGTCAGATTCACATTCGTGAGCGTAAAATGGAGGACATCCAGCTGCGGTTCAAAAATCACGATGCGTGCGCGGCTATTCTTCGCACGAATAGCCGCCACCATTGCTTGCGCCACGTACCCTACACCCATGCCCAGAATCACATTGATCGCGTACTTGTTATAGACCGCTTGATCCTCAACCAGTCGCTTTGCTTCCGCCTGAGCCCCTTCCATAGAATGAAGGGGAATCCTGTCTTCGTAAAGAATAGTCAAATCGCTGGCTCGGGTTTCGTAGACGAAGATTCTTTCGTCGGACGGCATCTTTTCCTGTTTGGCTTGATAGGCCTCAAGCGTGGATTTTACACGGCTGTTTTCATTACGAATATCACGCGGTAAGGCATCTAGATTCTGGGTTAAAAAGGACATGGCTATATGTCTCCGTGGGTGGGGTTCAGTCTTACTCCCTCTCCTTTTAAAAAGGAGAGGGTTGGAGGTGAGGACGGGTTTAGCTCAAAACATCCTCACCCGCGCCTCGTACTACTCGGCTTGCCCTCTCCTTTCTAAAGGAGAGTGGGCAATAAGCTTTTCACTATTAAACGTTTTCTGCGTCGAAAGCATGGCCTCCGCCATGAAGAAATCATCGTAGGTATCAATATCAATGGAGCGTTGCCACGGCATGACAACTTTATGAATATGGGGAATCGTCATCCATGAGAAATCGGGGGGGGCGTTGTAAATAAGCGCGGTCGGGAAAACGTAAAACGCTCCGTTGGGAAAATACGTCGTCCCGTGCGTAGCCGAGGAATCTCCTGAACCATAACGATGCAAGGTTCCATCCGCTGCTTCCTGAAAGAGCCAGTTCATCGGCTTGGCAGGCGGGGATACACTAATGATGCAATGATCCTGAGAGCCTTCAGGCAAGGTAGACGCCAGTTTAATCGCGGCTTGGTAATCGCCTGTTTGCACCAACGGGCTTGTGCATTGGCAGAGCATCACCCAAGGGGGGAGTGCTTCTAAAGGCCAGAAGTTTAGGAAGTAGCGCAATGTTTCGATGCTTGTGGTGGTATCCCTACTTAACGCAGGAGGGCGTTCAAACGTGGGGATGCAAAAATCAGGAAAGTTTCGGCCTAGTAGATCAAGTAGCGCATTATCATCAGTAAACACACTCCGACGCGTAAGGCCGTTGCAGGCGGAAAGTGCATCAAAGACCCAGCTCGCCATTGGGCGGCCGTGAAGGGGGCGCATTGCTTTATTCGGCAAGCGTTTCGAGCCTGCTCGTGACAAAACCACCGCCCATACGGAGGAAGGTGCTTGGTGAGTTGATGTGCTAGGGTCAAAGGTCTGCATACCGCCTAGGCTAGCATATATCCAGCGTATCTGTTCACAGCTCCTGCGCGTGGAGGAGGGCGTGTTTATCGTATACTTTCAAGGCAACAAACGTTGTAGCCCTTTCTTTGGCTACTGATGACGCATTGTTGCACTTGAGATCAGGATTCGGTTTTTAGGGCTCTCTCTAAAAAATATCGCCGAAGCCCAGTCAAAAAGTGCTTCAGCGATACGTATCAGATAGTTTAGAAGAAAGGAGAAGCACAATGGTTCTGGTAATCATCGCGCTGCTACAACTACTTGTAGCCATCTTAGACTTGTTTAAGTAGAAGATGAAAAGAGGGGTATTCGCATTACAGTGCGGATGCCTCTCTTTTATTATGACAAATCTAGCCAAGAATTACAAGCAACGTTTAGTCATGTAGGGGCAGGCCTTATGTCCGCCCCCCTGTTGAGGCTAGTTGGAGGTCAGACACAAGGTCTGCCCCTAGCTATAAACAGGTTTTATTGTAATTTCTGATACGCCCCTCGTAAACGAGAATAGCTGTCTCCAGGAGGCAATCCTAACGCGCCGTCGCATTCATCGGCAGGCTTGAGGTACTGCCCTTCATAATTTGCAGAAGACGTTTGTTTGCTAATATCAGAAGGCTTTATCTTTGCGCGCAATTCATAAATCGGATCAAGCCAGATCGGCGCAGTCAAGGTTAGTGTGGATTCATCCCACACATAGCCCTGCGCTTGGGCAAGCCCTGTGATTGTGCTGCTCGCGCCAAAGAACGGATAAAGCCAGACGCGGCCATCGGCTTCTCTTCGCCACGGCCCAATCGTGAGTATTTCCCCATCAAGCGTGGTGGTTATTTGCCCATCCTTACGCAAAGTGTATGCCCGTGCCTTGGGGTTTCCGCCACTTCGGCTTACATCCACCAGCCATTCCCACTGATGGGTTTTGGTGGGGGTTTTGGCCTGTAAGGCTTGAAGTACGGTACGTGAAAAATCATATTCGTTGGTTTGCGGCGCAGTATAAGGATCATCTTTCCACGGTTTGAACCACGGCGCGTTGTACCCTGATAGATTTCCTGTAGCCCACTGACGGTTGGAAATATTACTGGTGAAGCCCACCGCATATTCTGCACCCGCTTCCAGCAGGATATCCGTCAAATTATCAATCCCGCCTTTGCCGATAAACCACTGACTGTGCCCTGCATCCAAATACACAGGAATCCCTGCGATGTGGTAAGCGGTGGTCACGTTTCGCAGTATGGATAACCGCTCATGGAAGAGGGTGTTCAAATACTCATTATCGGGGGTTGCCTTCAACGCGCTCCATGCCTGAGCAAGTGCATCGGGTTCTAAAATCACGCGGGGAGTTAATCCTGTTTGACGCTTGAACTCCACCATTTCTCGGCGCAGTTTCTCGTGTTCATTCATGTAGGCGGTGATGTCATTCACCCCTCCCTCAGACGCTTGTCCGAGATCACGATTGGGGATAAAGTAGGTCACAAAAAGGGGTGCGCGTTTTTGTCGCTTCGCCAGAATTAAATGCTGAGTGACTTCTGCCATGTTGCTGCTGCGGCTTTCAGGGGAACGTGTCAACCATACCGCATGGGGTGCATCATACAATGTAGTGCTTGCGGTATCAGGGCGATAGTAATACTCGGCATGAGTAGTAGGCATTGCCCCAAGAGCAATGAGGCCGATGAATAACAAAACCAAAGCAGGCAGGCGTGAAAACATGTAGAGGCTCCTAAAAAATACAGTCATTCCCGAGAAGGCGGAAATCCCAGACGCTGCTAACAAATATCCCCGTCTTGGCGGGAATGATGACGTTAGGCAGTACTTTTCATTCTGACAGTTTGCGAACGCCTTGGCTAGTGAACCTTGTCTAAATAGAGGAGTCTTTTGCACAAAGGTCTATCCCCAAACGATACAGCATCAAAGGCAAGCTCTGGAGCACATCCCCCCATGTCCACCCCCTCACGGATTCACTTAAGCGATATTGAAGCCCAACCCAGTGCGTTGCGCGGCATTTGTGAACGATTGAATGATCTACCCCGTCTTAACGAAAGCAATACCCCCCTTCTCTTTATCGCAGAAGGCGCGGATTATAACGCAGTGGCGTGGCAGATGTCCCTTCTCGGCGAACAGTTCCCCAATCGCTCCATTTCCCTATTCACGCCCAATGACCTTGTGACGGCTCTCATTCAAGAGAGCATCCCTGCTATAGATGCACAGCTCTTGGTTATTTCTACCCCTAAACCCAGTGACGACTTGACCAAAGCAGTAGATCTTTTTCAGAATCACAGCAGTGAAGCCACCACAGGGTTTTGCATCACCAATGA
>Ga0163144_10012758_pt1 | contig 17602 bp, 12 predicted proteins | sample OliLak19BULKMAT1_FD_123175 | JGI IMG/M metagenome (GOLD analysis project Ga0163144, IMG submission 123175) | Freshwater microbial mat bacterial communities from Lake Vanda, McMurdo Dry Valleys, Antarctica - Oligotrophic Lake LV.19.BULKMAT1 | ecosystem: Environmental > Aquatic > Freshwater >...
AAAAATGGCATGAGAGACGTTAGCGGCAAAGAAGCAAAAAAAAATTAATAAAAAAACACCAGGGGAGTACACCATGAAGTTTTATATACTTATAACAGCTCTTTTAGCCAGCTTTACCACCAATATGTTTGGTATGGAAAGTAAAGTACACGCTTCCGCCGCCGCTGAAGCTAAGGCGGGCAGGGCCGCTGAATCTGCACAGGCACCAGCAGCTCAACCAGTTTCTTTGCACGATGCAAAAGTTGCCCTCGATCAGAAAGCTCAGCAAGCACACCAGGAAGAACTTAAAAAGGTTCGGGACGAATTCATTAAGGGTGAGCAATGTTATTTTGGCACATCGGTGCCTAAAAGCTTTAAAATAGCTGAAGCGCACTTTCAAGTTGCTGCACAGCAAACAATAGATCGCGCCCTCCAAGCCAACTCTTTGAACAAATTAGGCAATATCTATTTAATAGGTGACCAACAAGTACCCAAAGACCTCGCTCAAGCCATAAAATATTTTGAAAAATCCCTTACTGCCGCTCACCATATAGTTCCTCTAATGGAAGTGTATGCTCTCTCTAATTTAGGGCTCTGCTACCAAAAAAGTAACGCGGTTGTTACCGCCAAAGGCTATTTTGAGAAAGCTCTCGCAGCTCTTAAAGCTCTTCCCCCTCATCTTAAAATACATGCGCAAAATTTAGAAGCACAAGCGTTGGTTCACTTAGGACGCATTCATGCTGACAACAAGCCCGTGCCCAACCTGGCTGAAGCTCAAAGCTGTTTTGAGCAAGCTCTTAAAGCTCAGGGCATGACAGCTGCACAGCGACTTCAAGCGCAGCACAACTTAGACCATGTCTCTTTGAAATCGGGGGTATACTATTACGACCGTCAAGAGATTGTAACCGCTATCCACTACTTATTACTCGCTGGGCAATCAAGCACCCCAAGCATTCGTGAAGAAGCTACCAAATCAATTGCCACAATAAATGCTGTGCATAAGCAACTTTGTGCTCTGCGAGCACGCCACACGGCTCAGGCACAAGCGGGCGCTGGAGCGGGATCAGGATCAAGTGCCGGATCAGCTGCAAGTAACGGCGCAAAACGAAACGAACACCCTGCCGCAGCACCAGACGATGATGAAGAAGATGCCGATGAACCAGGATCAACAAAAGAACCTGCAGCAAAACGTGCCCGCAAAGATGGCAACAGAGATGTTAGCGAAAAAGAAGCAAAAAAAGATTAATTAAAAACCAGAAGAGTACACCATGAAATTTTATATACTAATAACTGCTTTATTAACCTGCTTTACCACCAATATGTTGAGCATGGAAAGCAAAACGCACGCTGCCGCTGCCCAACAAACGGAAACTAAAGTGCTCGCCGCTGCCCAAGCTGGCGCGGGATCAGCTGCAGACAGCAGTTCGCACCATGCACAAGTTGCCCTTGACCAGCAAGCTCAACAAGCGCACCAGGACGAACTTAAAAAAGTTCGGGGCGAATACGCTTTAGGCCAAAAATATTTTGAGGGTACATCAGTAGCTAAAAACTTTAAAATAGCTGCCGGGCACTTTCAAGTTGCTGCAGAGCAAATAATAGACCGCGGCCTCAAAGCAGAGGCCTTAAATCAATTAGGCAGTATCTATCATTGTGGGGACCGATATTTACCCCAAAACAACGCTCAAGCTATAAAATATTTTAAGCAAGCACTTATTGCCGCTCACCTTATAGATCCTACAATAGAAATCCGCGCTCTCTTTAATTTAGGACTTTGTTATAAAAAGAGAAACCCGCTTACCGCCCAAGGCTATTTTGAGCAAGCTCTCCCTGCTTTTAAAGCCTTATCCACTTATCTTAAAATACAGGTGCAACATTTAGAGGCACACGCGTTGCTGGAATTAGGGATAATTCATTATAACTACAACCTGAATGAAGCTCGAAACTACTTTGAGAAAGCTCTCAAGGCTCCCGGCATCACGGCTGAAATTAAACATCACGCGCAGCATAATTCAGATTTTGTCTACTATAAATTAGGGGTAGATCTTTATAATCATCAAGACATTACCGCTGCTATCCACCACTTAGTAATCGCTCAACAATCAACCACTCAACGCATTCGCGACGGTGCTATAAAAAAAATGGCCGAAATACGCGGCGATTACCAAAGATTGTATGATTTTCGAGCAGTTCACACAGCTTGCGTAGCGACCAATAGCTTAGTCGTGGCCGAGAGCATGCCTGCCATGGAACACCAACCTGTCGCAGAAAAAGCTTCTGCTGCACGTGGCACAAAGCGAACAGAACACCCTGTCATCGAAGTAGACGATGACAATGAAGATGAAAATGAGACTGGTTCAACAAAAGAGCCTGCAGCAAAACGTACTCGTAAAGAAGACGAAAAAGATGTTAGCGGCAAAGATGCAAAAAAAAATTAACTCGTGCCCCTAGAATAAAGCCATATAAACAATAGAACCGCTTACAAGCGTAACGGCAGCCAGCCTTTTACTATAATAATAAAGGGCGTTGCACCAAGATTGCTGCGATTTTTTCACCACCTCTAAACAGGCGTATGCCAGTGCAGCAGAATCTTCGCATAAATTTAATTGTATACAACGAATAATCTCGTCAAACTCAACGACATTGAGTAACAATTCACCAGAAGTTGCAAAGCGTTGCAACACCGCCAATGTTACATCGGTAATATGTTTCTTCATCGCCGGTATTTCAGGCGATAGTAATGGTATCTTGTCATGCCAGCCCTCACCCCAGGCAATAAAAAATTCTTTCAGTCCCTGCTCAATGAGCTTAGTATCACCAGTAGCCGATTCAACTTGCCGAGAAACAGCAGCTCGTAATTTTTCACCCGCACCACTTTGTAATAAAGTATCGGCAATTTTTTCAACAGCAGCATTGCGTTGTGCAACGCGCACACCATCAACTGCTAGTGCGCTTTGCTTAGCTATTTCAACTTTGTGCATAGCATTTAATAACGAAATACTCAAAAAACCAAGAATCAACAGTGCAATCTTCAACGGTTCACCTATTTCAACTCACCCACCATACTCTTATTACTTTTAATACTAATTGTATTGGGAGTCAGAAATCAATGGACCATTAAAAACAATAAGCGCCGCGCGGTTTTATCCAGGCGACGCTTTAATTATTTTAACTATAGGGGGAAGTTTTATGCGCTTTGAACGGCAACTATTTTTTTTGCGTGCTCTTGGATTAAGGTTAAAAACATACGCTTCTTCAACAATCGCTTCTCATGCAATGGCTGCTCAGTTCCCCCCTGGCCAGCACCCTCAATATGCCAGGCAACATCTTTTTCCAAACTTTTTTCTACGGTGTCACCAGCAGAATCTTGTGCATAGAGCGAGGCCCCGGCATTGAGCATCGCCTTAATAATAATGGAATCAGTTTCATCGCCATCTCTGTGTTGCATAATAGCCCAATGCAAAAGAGTGCCCTCATAACGGCTTAACGCCCCTTCTCTTTCCCGAGCCAAAAAACGAGCATTTACATTTGCTCTTTGCTCAACCAATATTTTTACCGCCTCGCCTTTTTGATCGCAAGACGCCTCGTTCAAAGCCAACATTAAAAGCTGTTCCGTTTTATTTTGATCATATTTTTCAGCGGCCCCTACCATCAACCAAGCAGAACTAGCTTTATAAGTAAGCAATAGTTCAAGATCTATATACTGAAGCATGTTATGATCAGCGATAACTGCCGCCGTGCGCTTGGCATCGCCTTTGCTTTCAGTTTTGACATTCATAGCGCATAGCCCATATACACCACTCAATAAAAACATGGCCAAAAAAGCTCTTTTCATGATATTTCCCTGCTCGTATAAAAATTAATTCGCAATTTAACGCTGTTTTTCTTCTAACTTCAACATCTGATACACCGTGCGCGCTAGCTCATCTAAGTAGAGCACCATTGGTTCATCCTCATGTGCTGCCACCCCAACGGTGTCTACCAAAAAATCTTTGGGCAATAGCGTCGCCACCACTGCCCCCTGCCGCAGCACTAGTGGCTGAACCGTCACTACCAAGCAACGGCCCGGCTGAGGGTTAGTTGCCAACCACGCATACACGGTATCATCCGTATTGGGGCGCACCGCCCCCTTCATCGGTGACCGTATGACGCGATACGCATATCGCTCAAGCCCATATTCACGGTACACCGCTTCCATCATAACATCTTCCGTAGGACCATAGGCCATATCTTCATGGCTTGGGTCGAGTGGCCGCTCACCAGTCAACAAAACTACCTGCGGCTTTTTACGGCCAGCATCCGCAAGCAATCGCCCCACCTCTTCCATAAGTTCATGCACCGGCTCGGTAGTAGTCCCCAGAATTATAAGATAATCATAGTCACTGATAGCGCGTGGAGGCGTTACTGCGTCACACAAACCTAATGCTTTAAAGTAGGGCATCAGTTCCGCGCGCCGTGATGCTAAAGGGTCAGCAATTTGCCAACGTTCAAGCCCTGCCGGCCGCAATAAATGTTGTTGACACGCAGTATTGATACTTTCTTTGGTGGGGGCATGCGGAATATGCAACGCTGTTAATAATGCTGATACGGTAGTAAACCACGCAATTTCTGGCAGCATATACGCACATCCTCTTTTATTACTTGATACTCGTTAAAAATTCTTGCAACGCAGCACTGTCCTGCCCTACTATTTTGCCACCAACAAAAGGCAATTCCAGCTTCCCTTGCTCCAACCGCTGTACGCGATACAACGTCGCAAAATCTGCTGCCACCACCGCGCCACCTTGGCCACCAATAACCTCGCTCCCCCGACGCACTGCATCATGCATCCACGGTAACAACGTAATATGGTACGGATTGCGTGCAATTTCACCCACATGTAACGCAATACCAGCCACCAAATCGGCAACATCTTCGTTACTTGATGGTACCATCAAGTTTGGTTCACTTATCTGATGCCAATATTCTGTTTCAATAACCAAGCAACTGAAAGCATCGCCAAGCTGCTGCAACGCATCCATAATCAACCAATGAGTACCCTCATGGGTCTGGTTCCCATCATTCTGGTGCGGAATAAAAATAATTTTTGGCTGCTGCTCTTGTAAAATAGATACGATAGCCTGAACCATCAATGACCACGCGGCCGGATCTACCTGCCGAGACTTAGGGGTTACCCCAGTAAATCCCCGCTGGGCAACTTCAAGTAACTCGTAACCAATATAGCTACAGGCGTTTATCAGTTCTGCACGGCGCTCAAGCTGCCGACTCACCTTGCTGCCCAATGTTATAGCAACGTTCACCACCCGCATCTGTGCCTGACGCATCAGGCGCAACGGCAACGCCCCCGTAATACATTCATCGTCAGGATGAGGCGAAAAGAGCAGGACTGTTGGGGTGCCAAGGGCAACTTTAGGCAAAGCTTGTTTGATGGCAATCGCTCTACTCTCTTGTGCCTGTGCCATTAACGCAACATAATCCGCAACAAATTTTTTATACATATATACATACTCACAAAAAAACTAAGACAGAAAAAGCTCCGCTATTTCTGTCTTAGTTTAACTCTTTATAATCTAAGTTATTTATTTTTTTCAGCGAGCTGCTTTGCCTGGTACACGGTGCGGCCCAGTTCATCAAGATACATCGCCATGCTGCAAGTATCCTTAGCCGCTTTACCTACGACATCAACAGAAAAATCTTTTGGTAGTAAAGCCCGCACAACATCTGCTTGCCGTTGTACAAAAGGCTGGCTGGAAACAACTAAACAACGTCCCGGTTTTGGATGAGTTGCTAACCATGCATATACCGTATCATCGGTTGTTGGCCGCGCAGCACCTTTCATAGGTGCGCTTACTACTTCATAGCGATGTTTACCAAGCCCTAAGCCCTTATAAACAGCTTCCATCATCGCTGCTTCGTTTGAACCATAGGACATATCTTCATGCAACGGATCTAAAGGACGCATCCCGGTCAATAAAACAACTAACGGTTTATGGTTATCGGGCAAAGCTTGAATTGCATCTTTCAGATAAGAAATACGGTCATGTACACGTTCGGTCATAGCACCCATAAAAACAATATAATCGTAGGCTGCTAGGTTGGTAGTCAGCTTGTACTCTTGGCACATACCCAATTTCTGCAAATAAGGCATTAATGTTGCGCGGTGAGCTTCAAAGTTAGCTTCCATTTGCCAACGCTCTGAGCCTGGCTTTCTTAACAAATTGGCCTGACAAGCCGCATTGATGCTTTCAAGGTTGTTTTTATGCGGAATATTAAGCGTTGTCAATATCGCCGATGCCGCATTAAGGCGATCTATTTCTGGTGATTTACTCGCACATACAGAACGCATAGCAACCCAACATACGGTGACCAATAAAGAAATTCCGACTAACCTGTTTTTAGAAATCATACTATAGTTCCCTCTGCTAAAACAATTAAAAAAGTCGGCGACATACCAAGCCGGTCGCTCATAGATGTAGTTTTCAGCCTACCATAATCGCATCCAAACGTAAAAATATACCCTTTTTTAAGGGCTCTGCTATGATAAGAGCTTTAATAAAGAGCATCATTACGTAGTAATAAGAACCATGTCACAACATTTTACGCATCTTCATCTGCATACCGATTATTCGCTCCTTGACGGTGCCATTAGCATCGAAAAGCTGATAGCTTTCGGCACGCAACAAAAGTTCAAAGCGATGGCCATTAGTGACCATGGCAATATTTTTGGTGCCGTAAAATTCTTCCAAGAGGCTAAAAAAGCGGGCATTAAGCCGGTGCTGGGCATGGAGGCTTACCTCACGGAGGATGCTGCTATAAAAAATGCCCAAAATCGATATTATCATATTATCCTGATTGTTGAAAATGAGCAGGGCTACCGCAACCTCTGTAAATTAATAGAATTTTCTTATACAGAAGGCTTCTACTTTAAGCCGCGTATTGATTATAAAACCTTACAAAAATATGCTGCTGGGCTTACCGTAACTTCAGCTTGCCTTGGCGGTCATATTCCTTCGCTGTTGATGCAAGAAAATTATGAAGAAGTTGACCGGCGTGTTGACTGGTATTTAAACACTTTTGGTCCTGAGCGATTTTATCTTGAAATACAGCCGGAAGATCAACAAGAACAAAAAATATTAAACCAACGTATTTTTGAGCTGGGTAAGCGGCTTGACCTGCGAGTAGTTGCTGCTGGCGATTGCCATTACACCACCGCTGAAGACCGCGAAGCTCACGAGGTTATGTTAGCGATTCAAACGCATCACAAAATTACCGACCCTGATCGCTTTACCTTTGGTGATTGTCGTGTACATATGCGCACGGCAGATGAAATGCTCGCCTTATTCCCTGAACGGCCCGATACGATATGGGCAAGTGGGGCAATTGCTGACCGTTGTGATTTTACCTTTACCACCAACAAATTATTTTTTCCTGAGTTTGCTTTACCTAAAGAAACTACGCAAGAAATTTACTTTGCTGAGCTTTGTAAAAAAGGGCTTACTGAACTGGTAGATAATGAACGCATTGAGCGCGCCAAGTTAAGCAGCTATGAAGAGAGGCTCCAGATTGAAATTGATCTGATCACCAAAACGGGCTTTATTGGCTATTTTTTAGTGGTATCAGATTTTATCCAGTGGGCTAAACGGGAAGGTATTCCCGTGGGGCCTGGGCGTGGATCGGCTGCCGGGTCATTGGTGGCGTGGGCATTACAGATTACTGATATTGATCCACTCAAATACAATCTCCTTTTTGAAAGATTTTTGAACCCTGAACGTATCAGCATGCCTGATATTGATATCGATTTTTGCATTGAGGGGCGTGACCGCGTTATACAATATGTGCGTGACCGTTATGGGCATGACCATGTGTGCCAAATTATTACCTTTGGTACTATGTTAGCCAAAGGTGCTATTAAAGACGTTGCTCGTGCTCTTGGATTTCCTTTTGAAGATTCAAATGCGCTTACCGAGCTTATTCCTGATCAGTTAAAAATTACGCTGAAAGAAGCGCTCGAGCAGGAACCAAAAATTCAAAAACTGATCGATAGCAACCCTGCTATTGCTAAATTGTTTGACCTGGCTTTCCGGCTTGAAGGGCTTACGCGCCATGCATCCAAGCATGCTGCTGGCTTAGTTATAACGCCTCAGCCGGTGAGTGACATGTTGCCGGTGTATGTACCGCCTAAAACGACTGATTTAGTTACGCAATATGCTATGACTGAGCTTGAAAGCTTGGGGTTTTTGAAGATGGACTTTTTAGGGCTTAAAAACTTAACACTCATAGACCGCGCAGTGCGGCTGATAGCTCAACATCATGGGGTTAAGCTTGATATTACCAAACTCCCACTTGATGATGCGGCAACATTCCTGTTACTCTGCCGTGGGGAAACTTCGGGAGTCTTTCAGTTAGAATCAAGTGGCCTCAAAGATGTGCTGCGGCGGCTGCAACCTGATAAGTTTGAAGATATTATTGCGGTTAACGCACTCTATCGTCCTGGACCGCTCGGATCGGGCATGGTGGACGATTTCATTGAACGACGACATGGTCGCCAGTCAATCCCGTATACATTTTCTGAGCTTAAAGCGGTATTAGAAGAAACGTATGGGGTTATTGTTTATCAGGAACAGGTAATGAAAATCGCTTCGACCATTGCTGGGTATAGCTTGGGCGAATCGGATATTTTGCGCCGTGCGATGGGGAAAAAAAAGGCAGAGGTTATGGCGGAACAAAAAGCTATTTTTGTTCAAAAAGCTATTGCTCGTTCATTTGACCGTAGAAAATCGGAAGAACTGTTTGATCTGATGGCCTATTTTGCGGGGTATGGCTTTAACAAATCTCACTCAGCGGCTTATGCGCTTATTGCGTATCAGACAGCATTCTTAAAAGCTAATTATCCGGCAGAATTTATGGCGTGCTTGATATCACTCGAGATGAATGATACCGATAAAATGTCATTCTATCTTGATGAAGCGAAGGACCGTGGGCTTACTATTATTCCGCCTAATATTAATCAGTCAGAGACTAATTTTAGTGTGCGGGAAGGTGCTATACTTTTTGGCTTGCAGGGCATCAAAAACGTTGGCTCTGCTGCGCTGGAAGAGATATTGGCTCGCCGTACTAAGGGCCCGTTCAAGGATCTGCTTGATTTTTGTACACGGGTAGATTTACGCACTACAAATAAGCGGGTTATTGAAAGCCTTATTTGTGCTGGTGCTTTTGACAATTTGCCTGGTAACCGTGCACAAAAGTATGAATCGCTGCAGACGATTGTTGAAATTGCTACGGAGCGTAAGATCGCTGCTGAAACGGGTCAGCTTGGCCTTTTTTCGCTCCCTGCTAGCGCTGGCGCAGATGCACACCCGCCCTTTAACTTTCCGGCGCTTGATGAATGGGCACAGAGTGCCAAGCTCGAAAAAGAAAAAGAGGTTATGGGACTTTATATTAGTGGTCAACCGCTTGATGCCTATAAGGGATATATTAAGGCGTTGGGGATACAAGGGTTTAACCAGCCTTGCGCGACCGAAGCACCCATTGTTGGCTGTGGCATTGTGAAGAGTGTGCGGACGGTGGTTACCAAGAAGGGTGACCCTATGGCCTTTGTGTTACTTGAAGATTCTACCAGCAAGGCGGAGATTGTGGTGTTCCCCAAAGTATATAGCCGTATCCAGCCGTGGCTCAAAGATTACAGTCTCTATGTTGTCCGCGGAATTAAAGATAGTTCTACTGACCCGCAGCTTTGCAAGATTAAGGCAAATGACCTTATTCCGTTGGATCTTATTATTCAGGGGCATAGTATTACGGGGATTACGTTAGCGTTACCGGAACAGGTGGCGCCTGCGACTCTTGCTCTTCTTAAGGAACAGTTCGTTGCGGGGACGATACCGCTTACGTTGATGTACCATGAGCATGGTAAGCCGTTACGCCTTGCGACTAAGACTAAAATCTGTTTTTCGGCACAGCTTATGCAATTTACTAAAGAGCATAATATTGATGTGCAACTTGCCATGTAAAACTGAGGCCGGTCATTTTTGTATAAAATGACCGGCCTGTATAACAACTTAATTTTATCATTCACTTGGCTAAGCAATAGAGTCCAGAGACTTAGTCTCTGGGCAGGCTGCAGGCCAAAGCTAACGCTCTTAGCTCTAATCCAGCGCTGCAAGCCAAATTTTCCCTCTATTACAATAACTTACCAGCCAATTTACTCAGTTCGCTACGCTCGCTCACTTCGAGGAACGCGGTCCCAAAAATATTATTCCCTTTAAAGCGTTGGCTGGCGACCATCAAACCATTCGTTAAGAAGTCTAGGTAAGGGGAATCGATTTGGTACGGGTCGCCTGCTAGTACGATTTTACTTCCTTCACCGACGCGGCTAATAATTGTTTTAACTTCGTGAGGGGTAAGATTTTGTACTTCATCGATAAAAATAAATTGGTACGGTATCGATCGTCCGCGCATATAGGTTATTGCTTCGAGGCTAATTTTTCCGCGGGAAACGAGTTCATCTAATGTCGGGAATGTGTGACTATGCCGATCAGTTTTTTTGTCATGTTTTTTATATTTTTCATCTCGTTCACGCTTTGGTTGCTCTGGTGGTGCAATATGCTGTTTTTGTGCATTGTTTGCTTCATGCACAATAAATTCCATGTTGTCGTAGATGGGCTGCATCCAATTATGTAACTTTTCACCGAGCGTTCCTGGTAAGTACCCGATGTCTGGTCCTAGCGGGATGACTGGTCGCGATATTAAAATTTTAATATAGGCATGGTCTACTAATACCTTATGAAGCGCGGCAACTAATGCCAAAAAGGTTTTACCGGTACCTGCTGGTCCGAGTAAGGTTACGAGCTGGATCGATTCATCGAGCAGTAGATCGAGGGCTATCAACTGTTGTACGTTGCGCGGCTCGATACCCCATTGTAGTCCAGGCAGTTGTACGTGCTTAAATTCATGGTTGCCTAGATATCTAAATAATTTGTATACGTGGGGGTTGTGTTGCGCTTCAACGACGGCGTATTCATTGGGCGAGAACGCGTACTCATGCGAAAGTTCAATGAGGTCGGCGGGTATCGCTTTTTTTAATTGAATTGCGGGTACTTGAAAGGTGATCCACCCTTTATAGAACCGTTCCGCAGAAATTTCATCTTTAAGATAATCGTTCGCTTTAATGCCGATAACGTCCGCCTTTACCCGCATGTTAATATCTTTTGATATTAATATTACTTGGTAGCCGTCTTCACGCATGCAAATGGCCATGTTCAAGATATAGTTATCGGGGATTGCTGGATCTAAGATCCGTAGGCAGGGATTGCCTTCTTCTACCATCAGGACGCGTAACGTGCCTCCATTTTCTAGGGTAACACCGTCTTTTAATGCCCCGCGTGAACGCAACATGTCCAGTGATCGGATAACTTCGCGAGTATTTTTACCCCGCTCTGAGTTATCAGTTTTAAACTGATCTAATTCTTCCAGCACAATCATGGGGATCACTACCGCAGCGCCAGAAAAACTAAATATCGACCGTGGATCATGAATCAAAACGTTCGTGTCCAAAATGTAAACTGTTTTACTTTTACTTTCCATGAGCTCCCTTTAATTCCGGGTATCAAACTAGGAGTACCCTACTACAGCTCTTAGATTGATACAAGAGCTTTACAAAAAAGCGTTCCCGCTTCCAGGATTATAAAATAGTAAAAACGTAGTATACTGGAACATAAATTTTATGGTTACCAACCAAAAGGGCATATCATGAGTAATAATGATATCAAAGCATTGCGCCATTCGGCAGCTCACTTATTAGGGCACGCTGTCAGTGAACTATTTCCCGGCACCTTATTAACTATTGGACCGGCTACTGATGACGGCTTCTTTTATGACTTTTTACCAATACGTGGTTTTAAAGAAGAAGATCTCATTACTATTAGCCAACGCATGCAAGAACTTGCTGCGCAAAACTTGCCACTTGAACATAAAGAAATTAGCAAGAAAGAGGCACGCGAAATCTTTAAAGATAATACCTTTAAACTTGAGCTGATTGATCAAATCCCGGGAGAAACGGTTGGTTTGGCTACCCAAGGCACCTTTTATGACCTTTGCCGTGGCGGCCACGTAGCGAGCACCGGCCTATTAAAGAATTTTAAACTATTAGCTATTTCTGGCTCCTATTGGCGCGCCGATAAAACAAAGGCTGTTCTACAACGTATCAGCGGAACTGCTTTTTTTACGGCTGAAGAACTTGAAGCTCATTTGAAGCACAAAGAGGAGCTTGCCCTTTATGACCATCGCAAAATAGGAAAACAGCTCGATTTGTTTTCATTTCATCAGGAAGGCGTCGGCTTCCCCTTTTTTCATCCTAAGGGCCAATTAATTATAAAAACGATGAAGCGCTATATGGAAAACCTTCATCAAGAAAACAATTATCAAGAAATTAGCACGCCAACCATGCTCAGCGATGAACTATGGCGCCGCTCGGGCCATTACGCTCATTATAAAGATAAAATGTATTTTTCTACGATCGACGAACAATCATATGCTATTAAGCCGATGAACTGTCCAGGCGCTATTTTAACGTATAATACTCGCCCACGCTCGTATCGTGAACTTCCTTTAAAATTGGCTGAGTTTGGCCACGTGCATCGCCATGAACTATCGGGTGTGCTCCATGGCCTCATGCGAGTACGCGCCTTTACCCAGGACGATGCCCATATCTTTTGTACGCTTGACCAACTTGAGCAAGAGATTTCAACAGTATTGCGTTTAACCTTTGCCATGCTTAAAAAGTTTGGCTTTGAAAAGGTAAATTTAGCAGTCGCTACCCGCCCCGCAAACTCTATTGGGAGCGATGAACTATGGGAAAAAGCAATAGCCGCCCTAAAAAACGCGCTCACTAAAGCGGATATTCCATTTAGCATCAAAGATGCTGATGGCGCTTTCTATGGGCCTAAAATAGATCTTGATATCGAAGATTCTATGCAACGCCATTGGCAATGCGGCACTGTCCAGGTCGACTTTTTCCAACCAGAAAATTTTGACATCGGCTATATCGCCTCATCGGGCAAACGGGAACGCCCTGTCATGGTGCATCAAGCGATCTACGGCTCATTAGAGCGATTTTTTGCTATTGTACTGGAACATCATAAGGGCAATTTACCCTTTTGGCTTGCACCTGTCCAAGCACGTATCATGACCATTACCGATGAACAAAAACCGTATGCGCACACCGTGCTTGCCACATTAAAGAAAGCGGGAATCCGCGCCGAGCTTGATGCAAGCTCTGACCCATTAAATGGCCAGATCAAGACAGCGCAGCTTGAAAAAATACCATGGATGCTTATTGTCGGCAAAAAGGAAGTTGCCCAAGAAACGGTCACATTACGGAACTTAGATGGCACCCAAGAAATGGGAATTCCTATCAAAAATTTAATTGAAAAAGCAACTCAATTAACAAATTAATTTTTTTATGCTTTGTGTGGCATAACAAGCTGGGGGCGCATGATGCGCCCCTTTTTTAATTGCTACAATTTTTTAAAAAATCAATAAAATTTTAGTTAAAAATTTTCAAATTGTTGATTAAGCGTTGATGGATCGGTTACTATGTAAGTAGATGATAACTGTATCCAATTCATACGTAACCCAATAAAGGAGAGTTATGGCCGTCAAACGAACCAAAGTAGCTGCTAAGAAGTCAGTTGCTAAAAAAGTAGTAGCTAAAAAAGCCGCTGCAAAAAAAGTAGTTAAACGAGTTGCTAAAAAAGCTGCTCCAAAAACTGCTCCAAAACGTACTGCCGCTAAACGCGTTGTAGCTAAAAAAGCTACTGCGAAACGTACCGTAGCTAAAAAAACTGCCGCTAAACGTCCAGTTGCTAAAAAATCTGCTCCAAAACGTACTGCTGCTAAACGCGCCACAGTTAAAAAAGCTACCGTTAAACGTACTGCTGCTAAACGTTCAGTTGCTAAAAAAGCTGCTGCCGTTACCAAGTAAGTCGTTTTAACGATCTATCTTATATAAAATAGGGCATATGACAACGCTGACGTCTGTGCCCTTTTTTATTGATCGCCTCCCTATTCTTCAGGGTTGGCGCCCGTTAACTACCGAACACATGTTAAAAAAGGGACATCCCGGTTTACAAACCCCACTCTTGCCCGGTCGACAACCATACTGTCCCCAAATGACAAAATAATAATTACAGTCCGACCACAACTCTACGGGCAACAGCCTTTTAAGCTGCATTTCCGTTTCTTCAGGAGTTTTACTAGCAACCATCCCCAATCTATTGGCAATACGATGAACATGCACGTCAACGCAAATTGCAGGGATATCAAACGCTACCGATCGCACAAGATTGGCCGTTTTGCGACCAACTCCCGGCAAAGAAAGCAAGTCAGCCTCAGAAGAGGGGACCTTTCCCTGGAAGTCGGCAATAAGAGCAGCCGAAACCTGCTGCAAAGTAGCAGCCTTTTTACGATAGGTACCAATAGAATGAATAAGCTCTTCCAGTTCATGGCGCGGCAAGGCGAGCATTGCCTGGGGCGTAGAAGCACGTTCAAATAAACATTTTGAAACGGGATACGTCATGGTATCACGAGCACGAAGGCTCAAAAGACAAGAAATAAGAATAAGATAAGGGTCTTTATTATGTTCTGCCGCTATTCTGAGCGACATAGGAGGAGGAAAGCGGTGTACCGCTTTTTTGAGTTTGGCGAACAGATCAGCCACTTTTTCAGGTGACCAGGTAATTTTTATTGTTGCCATACCTGAAAGTCCAAAAAGGTGAAGAGTTCCCCACCTTTTCTAGGGAGATAATTGCTTAAATCTTAACGATTGCAACCTTAGGTGCTAATGAGCACGGGTCCCAGCCGCTTGGCGATGCAATTACAGCACTGCTGATTATTAAGCAAACAGCCAAAAGCTTACGAATTTGTTGAAGATTAGACATAAAACCCCTTTATAGGTTAAGATGGTGATAACAAGAGATTCAACTCTAGATAGTATACAAATGCATCTCTAAAATAGCAACGATGATTTAGCTGAAAAATCGGGACACCATGGAATCACTAGCAAGCGCCTTATGGCTCTTAATTACCCAAACTATAGCTATTGGCGTCAAATTATATCTCCTTAAAAAGATTGTAGCAGCGGCCGCTAATCACAAAAACAATCTCAACGCTGGCGCGGCCATGAAAAGCCTGCTTTTTCTCGTGACCATTGTTATTGTGGGGGACACCTTTGGTAGCTTTACCTGGATATTTAAACTGATCAGAAAAATCTTCATTCCTGACATGACTCCTTACCCCGTACTTTTTTGCCTTCGGCTTGGCTGGGCATTCGACGCGATTGAATATCTAGCGCTGAATTTATTGATAGAAAAAATTATTAATAAAAACTTCAGACTGGCTCTGAGACACTATATTACCATTGCAATCTGCTTGCTGATTTCTGTTTATTTACTCAGCATTGCTTTTTTACATTATTACGTAACCGATCTTGCCGGACGATATTATGAGTACATTGTGTATAAATATGTACTTTTTTATATTCTGGCCATACTTGCAGTTTCAGTGATTTTGACTATTAAACATCTTTACCATTCCAAATTACCCAAAATCCTACAACATCAATTAAAAATTCTTCTAGGGTGCCTCTTAGTCCCGCATATTTTTCTCATGCTCATTAGCTGTAGCCAATTTATTTTTTCAGCACCAAAAGTCGGGATTCCCGATAATTACATATTTATTGGACTGAATAACTTGTTTTTTACCTTTATGCTCTACTTTTGCGCAAAGCGCATGGTAGGGCTGCGATTCTTGAGTATTACCAATCACGTACAATCATTACAAAAATATAACTTTATTGATGATTTTAAGAACATTTTAAAGCAACTGAGCTATGTAAGCAGCGCGCAAGAGCTACAGCACATTACCAAATCATTCTTCCATCAAGCTTTTACGATGGAAGCAGAAAACGTTCAGCTGTATCTACGCGACCTTGAAGATACCGATAACGATACCACCCAAAAGGATATCGCTCTCCATAACACTACCAAAGCGTCGCCGGTGATTGAACAGGAAATTGCTAGTGAAAACAACCCTAATAAACAAGTTATTGATTATTTAGCTCAGCATAAAATTCTTATTCGCGATGAAATAGAGTTTAACTACTTCTATGAAGCCTCTCCGCTCCAGAAAAAATTAATTGATCTGTTAAATAGTGCCGATGCCCATATATTTTTGCCGCTTTATGAAAAACAAACCATTGTTGCCTATATTATTATTCGGCATAATGCGCGCCCTCAAACACTATTTAGTAATATTGAGCGAGATGAAATGCTCGTATTTGCCAGTTATTTGAGTACTATTATTTACTTTTTACGTCATCGCAACATCAAAACGCTCATCCAGCAAGAGAAAGAGCTCAAAGAAGAGCTGTATTTTAAACATCAAGAAATACATCATTATAAAGAAAGTATTCGCACACTCCTAAAAGCCCACTCAACGCAAAAAATTGGCATTCTCTATTATAAAAATCGGTCGCTTATTTGTAGCAACACGGTAGCTATCGAATTACTCTATGGCAAATCTGACAAAGAGATGGAACCACACTACGAGCTCGTCCTTAAAAAATTAGCTTCTGACGTTAAAAAATATGGTTCTGACCGTAAAATAAATCTTAAAGATGCGCATGGCAACCCCCTTATTTGTACGGCAAGCTTAAGTAATGACAAAACACAGGTATTATTACTCGTGTTCTATCCGCATATTGCTGATACATTCACGATTCCCTTTAATACTCTCAAAGATCTTTCATCGTGGGATTATGCTATTTACCTGGAAACAACCAAGTCTGGTCAACTCATTAATCAGCTAATTCCAAGCTCAAGTGAAGCTATGCTTAATTTTAAGATCGAGCTCTTAAAAATAGCTTTCAGCCGTGAATCTACGTTGATTGAGCTCCCTGACCATGATATTTTGCCGGTAGTAAAAATTATACATCATATAAGCTTACGCACTATCTTGCATACGGTAATCCTCACGCAGTACGACCAGAGCAATGAAATAGCCCTGCAGCTGTTTGGCATAGACTCGCTCTTTGCCCCCAATGCGCAGGAAAGCCTTCTAGAAAAACTTTCAACTACCGGTACTATTTTTATCCAAAACGTAGAGCTTCTGTCTATCGAAACTCAAGAACGCTTACTTGCCTATCTTAATTCTGGCATGTATCAATCACTTAAAAGTGATCGCAAAAAAAGCAGCCATGTACGCATTATATTTTCTACGAACAACAACTTGGAGCTTCTGGCGCAACAGGGCACCTTTTCCGCAGAGTTTTTAAAGAAAATTAAAAAGACATCGCTCACGTTGCCTTCATTGCTTACTATTCCGCAACAAGAGCTCACCGAGCTTGCCCAAAGATTTAGCGAGCAAGCGATCAAAAACAAAGAAATTAATGCCCTTATTTCGCTTGATGAAAAAGATACCCATAAGATCATTAACCAACGGCCAACGAGCCTGCACGAGTTCAAAGAGCGCATACAGTCAGCCTTGCTTAATAAATCAACGAAAAATAAAATTGAGCATGTCGTAGAGTTCAATTCTTCCTATATGACCGAAGAGCCAGAACTTGCACATGCCA
>Ga0163144_10012759_pt1 | contig 17601 bp, 10 predicted proteins | sample OliLak19BULKMAT1_FD_123175 | JGI IMG/M metagenome (GOLD analysis project Ga0163144, IMG submission 123175) | Freshwater microbial mat bacterial communities from Lake Vanda, McMurdo Dry Valleys, Antarctica - Oligotrophic Lake LV.19.BULKMAT1 | ecosystem: Environmental > Aquatic > Freshwater >...
GCCACCACGATCGGCCAGCCAAGCCTGGGTGATCCGATCTTCGCTGGCCTCCAAACCCAGAACTGGGCGCTGGTGCTGGCCGGGTGCGTGGCTAGCGCGGGGCTGGCGCTGGCGGCGGATAACCTGCTGTGGGTGATCGAGGTCGGGTTGGCCAAACGCTCACGCTGGATGACCTTTGGCGGGATGGCGGTGGTGGTAACGGGCATCCTCGCCGCGTTGTGGGCGCAAAGCAGCGGGAGCGACGAACGCCGGATCGTGATCGCCTCCAAGCAGTTTTCCGAACAATACATCCTCGCCCAATTGATCGGCGCGCGGCTGGAAGCGGCGGGTTACGCGGTCGAATATCGCGATGGGCTGGGCAGCGCTGTGGTGCACTCGGCGGTTGCGTCGTCGAGCATCGATATCTCGGTCGATTACACCGGGACAATCTGGACCAATTATCTCAAACGCACCGACAACCCGGGGCGCGAGGCGATGTATGAAACCATTCTTGAATGGGAGGCGCGCGAGAATGGTGTGAAAGTGCTCGGGCGCCTCGGGTTCGAAAACGCCTATGCCTTCGCCATGCGCGGCGACCGGGCGCGGGCGTTGGGCGTGACATCGCTGACCGATCTTGTCGGGCAAGCGCCGCAGCTGACCGTCGGCGGCGATCCCGAATTCTTTGAGCGGCCCGAATGGCTTGCGGTGCGCGATGCTTACGGGTTGCGGTTCGGCGGCACCCGCAATTTCGCGCCGACTTTCATGTATAACGCGCTGCAATCGGGTGAGGCCGACGTGATCAGTGCCTATACCTCAGACGGGCGGATCGCGGCGGACAAGCTGGTGGTGCTGGCCGATCCGAAGGGTGCGTTGCCAAGCTATGATGCGATGCTGATGCTTTCCCCCCGGATCGCCGATGATGCCGGGGTGGCCAAGGCGCTCGAACCGCTGATCGGCGCCATCAGTGTCGAGGCAATGCGTGAGGCCAACCTTGCGGTAGATCGCGAGGATGAAAAGAAGGTGTCGCCCAAGGCGGCGGCGGCGGGGTTGGCGGCCTCGCTTCGTCGTCCCGGACTCGATCCGGGACCGCTCACGCCGGAGAGCTGATGGAACGCGGCGGCTGGGTCTACATCCTGACCAACAAGCCGCGCGGTGTCCTATACATCGGTGTCACTGCCGATATCACCCGCCGGATCTGGCAACACCGCAATGGCCTCGGCTCAGCCTTCGCCCGCAAATACGGGCTCAACAAGCTGGTGCGCGCCGAGAGCTATCCGACCATTGAGGAAGCTATCGCGCGCGAAAAACAGCTGAAGAATTGGACGCGGAAATGGAAGATTGAGCTTGTCGAGAGCGATAATCCGGCGTGGGATCCGATTGCAAGCGATCCCGGATCAAGTCCGGGATGACGGCCATTTGTTAAGCCGCCTTGCGCCAAACCTGCGTCTGGCAGAGGGGGCCGATGCAGCCCTTCACCTCCAGCACATTCGCCCCCTTGCGGCGGATGATGGAACGGTAGCTTTTGCCGCTTTTGGGATCGTAGATCCGCCCGCGCCACACATCGCCATCCGCCACAAAGCTCGACAGGATCGGCATGCCGAGCAGCCTGCGGGTGCGCAGTTTGGGGTCGGGATTGTTGATGTCGCGCTGATCCAGCCCCTGCGGCTGGGCGACGAGGAAGCGATCGATGGTGCCGCACATCGCCTTGCCGCAGGTGTTGATCATCACCACCGCGTCCTTTTCCTGCGTGACCCAGCGCCCGGTGACGGGCTCGCCCGCATTCGCCGGAGATAGCGCCAGCCCGAACGGGGCGAGCAGGGTCAGGGCAAATAGGGTCAGGCGGGCAAACATCGGGCGATTCTCCAGAAGCATCATGGCCTGATACGTCAGAACAGCGCGAGACGTTGCTGCTTAGTCAAATCCCACCCCGATCGGCCAGCGGGGTCCGCATACGCCCAATACCTTGAACAATGTGCCCATCTGGCTCGATTCGACCAGACGATCACGCTGGCGCTTAAGCTTGACGCCCTCGCGCGGGTTACGCCGCTGGAGCGCTTCGAGCCGGGTGTCGATCCCCATCTGGCGCAGCCATTCGCCCTGCATTTGCACCCCCATCACATCGGCACCATGCCGACGCGAGACGGTCTGGAGCAATTCGAAATCGACATGCGCGGTGATATCGGCCTCGCCCGGGTGCGCGAAGACATCGACCTTCTGATGGCCTTTGAGCGCTTGCACGGTTGATCCTGCGCGCAATTCGGTCTGGCCGTAATCGATGATCAGCGCTGCGCCGCCTTGCTGCGCCAGACGCTGGGCCAGTTCGCCCATCACCGCTCCTGCTGCCGGACTTGTCTCGATCATCGATCCCTGACTGGCGCGCGCCCAGCCGGATGGGACGAGGTGATCCATCCGTTCCTTACCCGCGACATAGGTGAACGCATCGCCGTCCAGTCCGACCATCCGTTCAAACCAACCGTCCGCCGCGCGCACCAATTGGTGCACCGGCAGCGCATCAAAAAATTCGTTGGCGACGATCAGCAGCGGGGCATCATCCGGCAGGGTCGAGGCGTCGTGATGGTGGTGGCAATTGGGGAAGTTCGCGCGCTGAAGCCCGCGCAAGGTCGCCGAGGTTTCGACAAAGTGCACCTGCGGTGCGAAGTCATAACGCGCGGCGGTGTTCAACGCATCGCGCGCCAGCGTGCCGCGACCGGGGCCAAGCTCGACATAGTGGATGTGCTTGCGCGCGCCCATCCGCACCCACAGATCAGCCAGCCACAGCCCGACCAACTCGCCAAACATCTGCGTGACTTCTGGCGCGGTGATGAAATCGCCTTGCTCGCCGAGCGGATCGCGGCTGGCGTAATAGCGCGCGTTGCTTTCGCCGATATAGTGCGCAAGGCTGATGGCGCCGGTTTCGCGGATCAGGCGGCGCAGGCTTTTGCCGACATCGACCGTGGCGCGCGCCAGGACTTCGGCTTCGAGCCGGGCCTGTTCTTCGGCGGCAGCTTTCGCGGCTGCCTCTTCGGCAAGCCGCGCCGCTTCGTCAGCCGCAGCCTTTGCCGCGATTTCAGCTTCTATGCGCGCTTGTTCCTCGGCAGCGGCCTTCGCTGCGGCCTCAGCCTCGCGGCGAGCTTTTTCTTCGGCAGCGGCTTTCTCGGCGGCGGCCTTGGCCTCGGCTTCGGCTTTGAGGCGCGCCTTCTTCTCGGCTTCGGCCTTGGCTTTGGCCTCAGCCTTGGCGGCGGCCTCGGCTTCGGCGCGGGCTTTGGCTTCGGCGGCGCGGCGGGCTTTTTCTTCGGCCACAGCGCGGGCTTTCGCTTCCGCTTCAGCCTCGCGCCGAGCTTGTTCTTCGGCAGCCGCCTTGGCCTCGGCCTCGGCTTTGCGGCGCGCTTGTTCCTCCGCTTCGGCTTTGGCCTTCGCTGCCGCTTCTGCCTTGGCGCGCGCTTCCGCTTCAGCGCGGGCTTTCGCCTCCGCTTCTGCCTTGGCCCGGGCTTCGGCTTCGGCCTGTTTCTTGGCGCGCGCTTCGGCGGCGGCACGCTCCCGGGCTTCGCGTTCGGCCTTGGCCTTTTCGCTCGCCTCCCTGGCTGCGCGGGCGCGTTCTTCGGCTTCAGCCCTTGCACGGGCGAGGGCTTCGGCTTTGGCACGCGCTTCGGCGTCAATGCGGGCTTTGGCTTCGGCTTCGGCGCGGGCCTCCGCCTCGGCCTTCAGCCGCGCTTCTTCAGCCGCGCGGGCGCGCTCTTCGGCTTCCGCTTTGAGGCGCGCTTGCTGTTCGGCGCGGGCCTTGGCGTCGGCTGCGGCTTGGCGCTGCTCCTCGGCCTTGCGACGCGCCTGTTCCTGCGCCGCGGCGAGGGCTTTCGCTTCAGTGTCAGCTTTGGCGTTTGCCTTGGCCGCCGCCTGATCGCGGGCCTTACCTTCAGCCGCCTCGGCCGCAAGCCCCGCTTGCGCCGCAGCCTCGGCTGCAGCGTCAGCGGTGTCTTCGGGATCGATCAGTCGAAGCCCGCCGCCCCGCGCAGGCGCGCCGGTCGCATTCAGGCCGGTTGCGCGCCCCCGCTCGCCAGCGGTTGCTTCCGCAGCGCGTAGAGCACGACAATCAACCCAGTCAGGATTAGCGGTATAGTCAGCCATTGGCCCATCGATAGCCCGGTCCGGGCGGCAAAGTCAGCCAACTGTGCATCAGGTTGGCGAAAAAACTCGTTAACGAATCGCGCAATTCCCATGCCCAGCGTGAAAACTCCGGCGAGCAGACCCGGGCGATAGCGCGCGCGGGTTTTCCAGAACAGCAGCATCAGGATGACCAGCAGCGCCAGCCCTTCGAGCCCTGCCTGATAAAGCTGGCTGGGATGGCGTGGCAGATCGCCCGCGCCGGGGAACACCATCGCCCATGGCACGCCGGTAACGCGGCCCCACAGCTCGCCATTGACGAAATTGGCGAGCCGCCCCAGCAGCACCCCCATCGGCACGCCGACGCAGACGTAATCGACCACCCGGATGAAGTTCAATTTGTCGCGCCATGCGACGAACGCCATCGCCACCGTCACCCCGGCCAAGCCGCCGTGGAACGCCATTCCGCCGTCCCACAGCCGCAGCAGTTTCCAGCTGACAAACCCATCGCCCGAAAAATCGGTGAAGGCGCTCGGGATGCCGGTTTCGCCGCCGGTATAAAACGCTGCGTAGCCGAGCCGCCCGCCGATAATCACGCCCAGCGTGCAATAGAAGAACAGGTCATCGGCATGGCGCTGCGCCATCGGCGCGCCCGGTTGCTTCAGCATCTTCGAGGTGTGCCAATAGGCGAAAATCACCCCGATCAGATAGGCCAGCGAATAGTACCGCAGGGTAAAGAACCCCAATTCGATCCCCGGCTTCAGCCCCAGATCGGTCCAGTAGATCGGATCGGCAGCGATGCTTGCGGCAAGTAGTGACAGCACGGGGCGAACCTCTTAATGACGATGATATGCCGTATCGGCGGACCTGAGTTGGCCTTGGCTCTGCTGGCGCTTCTGGCACAGCGCGCTGGGCAGGGGAAGGGCGCGGGTTTGCCGGCAAGGCTTGGGACACGGGGTCAGGTAAGCGTGAGCACGCGCGCCCGGGCTCTGCGATAAACGAGAGAGGAACATCACCGCATGCCCACCCAGCTGGACAATGCACTTGAAGCGATCATCACCGGCCTGACCGCCACCGGTCAGCCGTTTGCCACGGTGCCGTTTGCGCGCGATGGGGTGGAAATGCCCGCCTTCGCCGCTGCGCCGCCGACGCTCGCGCATTATTTCGCCCATTTCTCAAACCAGAACAAAGATCTCCCCTTCCTTGTCGATGGCGATATCCGGCTGACATTTGGGGAGACCTACGCCGCTGCCACCTGCGTTGCCGAAAGTCTGGTGCATGATCACGGCCTTGAAAAGGGCGACCGGGTCGCGCTCGCCGCGCGCAATTCGGCCAACTGGATCATCGCCTATATGGGCATTCTGATGGCGGGCGGCTGCGCGACGCTGCTCAACGGCTTTTCCTCGGGCGAAGAGCTGGCCTACGGGATCGAACTGGCCGAAGCCAAACTGATGCTCGCCGATGAAGGCCGCGCCGTGCGGCTTGATGGGCATTCACATGGCGCCAAGATCGTCCTGTTCAGCCATGGCAACGCCCCGTCCGAAGGGCTGAGCGCGGTCTGGCGCGCGCCGGACGGCACGCCTGCGGCCATCGCCATGCTGGGCGAGCTAGGGCCGGATGATATCGCCACGATCCTCTACACCTCGGGTTCGACCGGCAGGTCCAAGGGCGCCTGGTCGGATCATCGCGGCGTCGTCCACGGGATCATGAACTACGTCGCCCAAAGCGCGATGGCCAAGGTGCATATCGAAAGCCAGGAAGGCCCGATGACCGCGCAGCCCTGCGCGCTGGTCGCGGTGCCTTTGTTCCACGTCACCGGCGAAGTGCCACTGTTGCTGCAAAGCTTCGCGATTGCGCGCAAACTGGTGCTGATGCCCAAATGGGACGCAGGCCTCGCAATCCGGCTGATGGCAGAAGAGAAGGTCACCTATTTCGTCGGCGTGCCGCTGATGAGTTATGAAATCGCCAACCACCCTGACCGCGCCAATTACGACCTATCGGCGTGCAAAAGCTTTGCCGCAGGCGGCGCGCCGCGCCCGGTCGAACATGTCACCCGGATCAAGGAAGCGTTCCCCGGCAGTTTCCCGCTGCTTGGCTATGGCCTGACGGAAACCAACGCTGTGGGTTGCGGCAATTTCAACGAGAATTACCTCGCCAAGCCGGGTTCCACCGGACGCGCATCCAAGCCGATGGTCGATCTCGCGATTCTGGATGACCAAGGCTATGAACTGCCCAAGGGGCAGGTCGGTGAGGTTTGCATCCGCAGCGTCGCCAATTTCCGGGGCTACTGGAAAAACGAGGAAGCCACCGCGGCGGCTTTCACCGACACCGGGTATTTCCGCACCGGCGACCTGGGCTATCTCGACGCCGATGATTACCTGTTCATCGTCGACCGCAAGAAAGACATCATCATCCGCGGCGGCGAGAACATCTCGTGCATCGAGGTTGAAGACGCGATCTATGCGCATGACGATGTTGGCGAATGTTCGGTGTTCGGCCTGCCCGATGAACGGTTTGGCGAAGTCCCGGCGGCGGTATATCGCATGAAGGACGGCCGCGCAGCGATCACTTCGGGCGAACTGCGCGCGTATCTGCTGGAGCGGATTGCACCGTTCAAGGTGCCGCTCGAACATCACATGTGGATCACCGATGAAGAGCTGCCCCGGCTCGGCACCCAGAAAATCGACAAGCGCACGGTCAAGGCGCGCTATACCAGCGAGGCTGCGACCGCGTGAGCATAACGTGACCCCGCCCCGGCGCGTCCCCGGCCAGCGCGCGATTATCGACCGGCGTGCTTTGTCGGACGAGATTGCGGCGCTGTTCGCATCGGGCAGTGAGGCTGCGCGCGGCGATATCGTCAAGGCGCTGCGCGCTGCGCTTGATGCTGGGCGCGCCGAACTTGCCCGGCGGCTGGCCGCGGCGCCCTCGGCGGGGCATGACATCACCGGCGGCTATTCCTTCCTGACCGATCAAATGCTGCGGGTGATCCACGATCATGTGACCACGCATCTTTACCCGGCCCCCAATCGGACGTCGGGCGAACGGCTCGCGATCCTTGCGGTCGGAGGATACGGCCGGGCCGAGATGGCGCCGCATTCGGATATCGACATCGCCTTCATCACCCCAACCCGCCGCGCGCCGTGGTGCGAACAGGTGATCGAGGCGATGCTGTATCTGCTGTGGGATCTGGGACTGAAGGTGGGCCATTCGAGCCGCACCGTCTCTGACACGATGCGGATGGCGAAAGATGACCTGACGATCCGCACCGCGTTGCTCGAATCGCGCCTCGTTTGGGGCGATCAGCCACTTTATGAGGAACTGCGGACCCGGTTCTGGAGCGAAGTCGTCAAAGGGAGCGAGCGACAGTTCCTGACGCAAAAGCTCGCCGAACGCGATGCCCGGCACAAGCGGATGGGGGACAGCCGCTATGTCGTCGAGCCGAACATCAAGGAAGGCAAGGGCGGCCTGCGCGATCTGCAAACGCTCTACTGGATCGGCAAATATGTCCACCGTGTCGGTGCTGCGGCTGAGCTGGTCGATGTCGGGCTGCTGACGGGGTCCGAATACCGCAGCTTCCGCCGTGCAGAGGGGTTCCTGCTCGCCGCGCGCTGCCACATGCACATCCTGACCGACCGGGCCGAGGACCGCCTGACTTTCGACCTGCAACGCCAGGTGGCCGAAGCGATGCAGTTCGCCGACCGTCCCGGCAAAAGCGCTGTCGAACGCTTCATGCAGTATTACTTCCTGCAGGTGAAACGGGTCGGCAGCCTGACCGGCGTGTTCCTGGCCCACCTTGACGAGGAAATGGCCAAGAAACGTTCGCGCACGGGGTTTTTCGCCGGGTTCACGCAGCGCCCGCGCATGTTCAAGGGCTACAGAATCGAAAGCGGACGCATCCGCGCGCCCGGCGACGACTGGTTCCGGGCCGATCCGGTGCGGTTGATTGAGGTGTTCCAGCTGGCCGAGGCCGAGGGGCTGGAGGTGCACCCCGAAACCATGCGGCTCGCCAGCCGCGATGCAAAACTGATCGACGCCAAGATGCGCCGTGACAAGCGCGCCAATGCGTTGTTCCTCGACCTTTTGGCCGGGCGCAAGGACCCTGAATCCGCGCTGCGCTGGATGAATGAGGCAGGCGTGTTCGGCCGCTTCGTGCCCGATTTCGGACGGGTTAACGCGCAGATGCAGTTCGACATGTATCACCACTACACGGTCGACGAACATACCATCCGCGCGATCGGCTTGCTCAGCCAGATCGAACGCGGGTTGCTGACCGCCGATCACCCGCGCGCGACCCGCGAATTTCCCAAGCTCGCTTCGCGCCGCGCGATCTATGTCGCGGTGCTGCTGCACGATATCGCCAAGGGGCGCGGCGGCGATCATTCGGTGCTTGGCGCGGACGTTGCGCACGAGTTGTGCCCGCGCTTCGGGCTCGACGAGAAGGAGACCGATCTGGTCGCCTGGCTGGTGCTGCAACACCTGCTGATGAGCCGCACCGCGCAAAAACGCGACCTCACTGACCCCAAGACAATCGAGGATTTCGTGGGCGAGGTGCAAAGCCTCGAACGGTTACGCAACCTTGCGATCCTGACCGCAGTGGACATTCGCGCAGTTGGCCCTGGCACGTGGAACAGCTGGAAAGCGCAGCTGCTGGGCGAGCTCTATGATGCCTCGCAGGAACGGCTGCGGCTGGGCCACAAAGGCACCGGGCGCAAACAGCGCGTTACGGCCAAGAAAGACGCAGTGGCGCGGTTGCTCGGGGATCAGGATCATCTGGTCGATAGCGCAGGCGCGTTGCTGGGCGATGCCTACTGGATTGCCGAGCCTGAGGACATCATCGCCAGCAACCTGACCCAATATGACGCCGAGCGGGCCTCGGGCGAGCAATTATCGATCATCTGCATGGTCGATGAAGCGCGCGGCGCGACCCGGGTGAGCGTGATCGCCGCTGACCATCCCGGCCTGTTCTATCGCATGGCGGGCGGCATCCATGTGGCGGGTGCGAACATCATCGATGCGCGCATTCACACCGCCAGGAGCGGCTATGCCTTCGATAACTTTCTGGTGCAGGATCAATACGGCCAGCCATTCCGCGAAGACGCGCAGATGGCGCGGATCGCCAAGGGTATTCGCGATGCGCTGCTCGCCCGGATCGAGTTGGTGCACAAACTCGCTGCACGCCCGCCAACTCATTCGCGCTCAAAGGCGTTCGATGTCGCGCCGCGGGTCGGGTTCGATAATGACGCGTCGAACAATTTCACCGTGATCGAGGTGACCGCGCGTGACCGCCCGGCGTTGCTCAACCGGCTCGCCTATGCGCTCTACAAAGCCAATCTGATCGTCCATTCGGCGCACATCACCGCTTATGGCGAGGCGGCGGCGGATACGTTTTACGTCACCGATCTCACCGGCGCGAAGGTCAAAGCGCCTGAACGGCAGGCCGAGATCGAGGCTGCTCTGCTCGAAGCAGCAAGCGACCACCGCCAGCAGCAGCTTGAAAAAGCGTAGCTAAGCGGTCGGACGACGATAGGTTGCAATCCCGTGACGTATTGTTAATGGGCGGCCCTCCACACAGAGAGAGTTATAACATGACGACCCCACAATCCCTGCCGCGCCCCCTCCGGCTTGGCAAAATCGCACTGCTGCTTGGCACCGTTGCATTCACCCCCTTCGCCGCTGCGGCGCAGGATGCGGAAGAACCCGCCAGCGAAGAACGCACCAGCGCACTCGATACCATCAACGATATCCTTGTAACCGGGACCAAGACCCGTGATGCGGAAAACGTGCAGGACGTCGCTCTGGCGGTGACCGCGTTCAACGCCGACACGCTGGAAGCGTTCAAGATCCGCGACATTCAGGGCCTGTCGTTCCAGATCCCCAACGTCAGCCTCGATCAGATCGGCACCAGCCGCGGGCAGGCCAACTTCTCGGTGCGCGGGCTCGGCATCAACTCCTCGATCCCCTCGATCGACCCGACCGTCGGCGTGTTTGTTGACGGGGTCTATCTCGGCATCAACGCCGGCGTGGTATTCGACCTGTTCGACCTCGACAGCGTTGAAATCCTGCGCGGTCCGCAGGGCGTGTTGTTCGGCCGCAATGTTACCGGCGGCGCGGTTGTGCTCAACACCGGCAACCCGACCGAAGATTTCCGCGGCAAGTTCCGCGCGGCGGTCGATGGCCCGATCGATAGCGGCCGCGGCGGTGCGAACTACACCGTCAGCGGCACCATCTCAGGCCCGATTGTCGAAGACGTGCTGCTGTTCAAGGTTGGCGCCTATTACAACAAGGACGAAGGGTACTTCACCAACCTGTTCGATGGGTCGAACCACGGTGCGGCCGAAACCAAAATCCTGCGCGGCGCGTTGGAAGGCCGGTTTGGCGATCTGATGATCCGTGCCAAGCTCGACTATTTCGAGAGTGATGGCGATGGCCCCTCGGCCCAGAACCGGGGCCGGTTTGATCGCGACAGCTTTGACTTTTCGATCGATGAACCCGGCTTCTACGCCAACGAAATCTGGACCGGATCGCTTACGGCCGAATGGGATATCGGCCCCGGCACGCTGACCAATATCTTCGGCTACCGCGATTACACCGCCAGCACATTCGGCGATATTGATGCGACCCCGGCGTTCCTGTTCCACTCTGGTACGCAGACCGAACAGGACCAGATTTCGAACGAATTGCGCTATGCGATTTCGACCGACACGCTCGATCTGACCTTCGGCGGGTTCTATTTCGATCAGAGCCTTGCCTATGATGAAGGCCGCCAGCTGCCATTTCTGGCTAATCCGGCGAGCCGCAATCAGTTTGGCGGCGGGCGTCAGACGCATGAGGTGATCGGCCTGTTCGCCAACGCGCAGTATGAATTCGTTACCAACCTGTCGCTGATCGCTGGCATCCGCTGGAATCAGGAAACCAAGGATGCGGCGGTCACGTTCATCACGCCGCGCGCGGCGTGCTCGGTAATCGCCGGAACCTGCCCGACCGGCACCGCGCCGTTCAACCCGCTGACCGAGACCAACGGCTTCACCGATGATGTTCGCTTCCGCAACGTCTCGCCCAAGCTGGGCCTGCAATACGAATTCGCCAATTCGCAGATCTATGGCCACTGGAGCCGGGGCTTCCGTTCGGGCGGGTACAACTTCCGCATCACCAACGTCGCGGTGTTCAACCGCGCGGTGGCGGCGACCGGCAACCTGTTCTTCGATGAAGAGCAGGTCGACAGCTTTGAGGTCGGCGGTAAGTTCCAGACGCAGGACGGCAGTTTCACGCTCAACCTGGCGGCCTACGTGACCAAGATCGGCGATCTTCAGCGCGAAGTGAACCTGGCCGATCCGGGCGCAGGCGTGGTGCAGAACATCCTCAACACCGCCGATGCGACGATCAAGGGCTTCGAAGCTGAAGCGCGCATGCGGGTATCGGATGGCTTGATCATCACGGCCAATTTCGGCCTGATCGACGACAAGTATGACAGCATCCTGTTCGACATTTCGGGTGATGGCTTGATCAACGACACCGATCTTGCCCTGCGTATTCCGCGCGTACCCGAAGTGACCTGGGGCATGGGGCTGGTGCACGAGTTGCTGCTCGGCGACAGCGAAATCCTGACCCGCGTGACGTATCAGTACCGCGATGAATTCGCCTTCACTGACGACAATCTCGGTTTCATTCAGGACGTCTCGAACCTCGAAGCGAACATCACCTGGGTGACCCCGGTCGAAGGGCTGTCGCTGTCGATCTATGGCCGCAACCTGTTTGATGAAGTGCAGGCTGGCGGCGATACGCAGGTGCCGTTTGGCGGCCCGAATTCAACCGGCGTGCGCCGTCCCTTCGCCGACAACCCGACGCAGGGCACCTTCTCGCCGCTGCAACGCGGCCGGAATGTCGGTATTGAGGCGTTGTTCGAGTTTTAAGAAAAACTCACACGAGAATTGGGGGGGCGCTCCGGCAACGGGGCGCCCTTTTTTTGGGCTGGAGAAAATGCGCTAGCCGCGCCCTCCGAACAGCGCAGTGCCGACCCGGATATGCGTCGCGCCAAGCATGATAGCGGTTTCGTAATCGCCGCTCATCCCCATGCTGAGACCCGTGAGGTCGTGATCTTTCGCCAGCTTCGCCAGCAATGCGAAGAACGGCGCGGCTTCGGTGTCGGCGGGCGGGATGCACATCAGGCCTGCGAGTGGCACATTGGCGGCGCGCACCGCGGCAAGGAACGCGGGCAGTTCGTTGATTGGGCAGCCGCCCTTTTGCGCTTCGTCGCCGATGTTAACCTGCACGAAACACGGCACCCGCCGTCCGGTCTTGTCCATCGCCTTGGCGAGCGCGGTCAGCAGGCTCGGCCGGTCGAGCGAGTGGATCACGTCAAACAACGCCACCGCCTCCTCCGCCTTGTTCGATTGCAGCTGGCCGATCAGGTGGAGTTCGATGTCGGGGTAGGCTTCACGCAACGCAGGCCATTTGCTTTCCGCCTCCTGCACCCGGTTTTCGCCGAACACGCGCTGACCCGCTTGGATCAGCGGCAGGATCGCCTCTGCGTCCCGCGTCTTGCTGACCGCGATCAGGGTAACGTCGGCGGGCGCGCGGCGTGCGGGTTTGCACACCTTGGCGATATTGGCGCGGACTTCGGCGAGGCGGGTTGATTGCCCAAGGGATGTAATGTCCATGGCCGCGTTCTATAGCGGGTGGATGGCGGATAAGAAGTCCCTCCCCCACCTGTGGCTGCTGAGCGATGCGCGCAATGACGCCGCGCTCGACGTTGCGCTCGCCCGCCTGCCGCGCGGATCAGGTTTCGTTTATCGCCACTACCACCTGACAGATAGCCAGCGGCTGGCTCGGTTCAATGCACTGGCCACTGCGGCAAGGGCGTGCGGGCATCGTGTGATCCTGTCCGGCACAGAGGAACTGGCGCAGGCATGGGGCGCGGATGGGATCTATGGCCCACCGGAATTGCTCGGTAGCTGCGGCAACCTGCTGCGCCTTTCAACGGCACACAATGCCGCAGAGATTGCGCAGGCCAACCGCGCCAAGGCCGACGGCGTGTTTCTCTCGCCCGTTTTCCCGACCCGTTCCCATCCGGGCGGTGACTGCCTTGGCGTCGCGACGTTTCACGAACTCTCCGCCCAAGCCGAAATGCCGGTAATCGCGCTTGGCGGCATGACGGCAGATCGGGCAAAAAAGCTCGATTGGCCGCGCTGGGCAGCGATTGACGGATTGAGTTAAGACTAACGCTCCATCGCACTTTACTTGACCCGGAGTCCTCGAGGATTCATGATGTGTTCCGCCTAGGAGACTCAAGCATGTCCAGCCGCGCGGCTTTACCCGTCAAGACCGGTCGCAAGACCGATGCCGAATGGCGTGCGGGCCTGCGCCGGACGATGCGGCGCGTCGCTCAGATGACCGGCGCTGGCATGCTGCTGGGCGCCGCCGTGTTTCTCGCGCTGGCCTTGGCGAGCTATACCCAGACTGACGCCAGCCCCTCGACCGCGGCCGATGCGGGTGAGGTCGCCAACTGGATGGGCGCGGGCGGCGCGTGGGCCGCAGATCGGGTGCTGCTGGTTTTTGGCCTGCCCGGCGTGCTGCTGCTGCCGCTGCTTTATATCTCCGCGCGCAAGCTGTGGCGCGATGTGGAGAATGGCGATGCGCCCGAAACCACGCCGTGGTGGTTGCCGGTCGGCCTGCTGCTGATCGCGATGACGCTGATCGCAACGGTGCTGGCGCTCGCTTTCGAAGGGCCGGGCGGGACGCTTCCCGCGCAGACGGGCGGTCTCGCAGGATTGCTGGGCGCTGGTGCGATTGAAGCGGTGGCGGCGCGCTTTGGCGGCGATGCGCAAGGCTGGGTGACGCTCGGCGGAGCGACCGTGTGCCTTGCCATCGGGGTGGCGCTGCTGACCCGGATTTTCGCGATCGATTGGCGTGTGCTGATGAGCTTGCCCGATTTCCTCGGCGGCGGATCGCTGGCCGGGGTGATGGACCGCCTGCCGCTGCCGGGCCGCAAAGCCGCGCCCGCGCTGGCCTTTGCCGGGGACGCCGACGACGACGATATCCCCGCCGCCCGCTCACGCCGCGCCGCCAAGGGGGCTGACAAAGGTTTGGGGGCTGAACCCGAAGCCGAGCCTCGTCCGCGCCGTACGCCTGAAATCAGCGATCCCTCTGCCCCGCCCAAGCGGGCCTTGCCGACCAAGACCGCGCAAACCGACATGTTTGCCGCCTACAAGCTCCCCAGCCTCGACCTGCTGGAGGAACCGCCGGTCGACAAGGCGCCCAAGCTCGACAAGATGGCGCTCGAACGCAACGCCCGCCTGCTCGAAAACGTGCTCGACGATTTCAACGTGAAGGGCGAAATCACCGCGGTGCGCACCGGGCCGGTGGTGACGATGTACGAGCTTGAACCCGCCCCCGGCATCAAGGCCAGCCGCGTGATCGGTCTGGCCGAAGATATCGCCCGCAATATGAGCGCCATCAGCGCGCGCGTCTCGCCCATTCCCGGCCGCACCGTGATGGGCATCGAACTGCCCAATCAGGACCGGCAAGTGGTGATGCTGAAAGAACTCGCCGCCTGCGCCGATTTTGCTGAGGCCAAGGGCAATCTGCCGATCATTCTGGGCAAGGATATCGCAGGCGAACCGATCATCGCCGATCTGGCCGCGATGCCGCACTTGCTGGTCGCGGGTACCACCGGTTCGGGCAAATCGGTCGGGCTGAACGTGATTTTGCTGAGCCTGCTGTACCGCTTCACGCCGTCCGAGCTGCGGCTGATCCTGATCGATCCCAAAGTGCTCGAACTCAAGACCTACGATGACATCCCGCACCTGCTTTCCCCCGTGGTGACCGAGCCGCACAAATCGGTGCGCGCGTTGAAATGGGCGGTTGAGGAGATGGAGCGGCGGTACCGGATGATGAGCGCGGTCAGCTCACGCAATATCCATTCCTTCAACGAGAAAGTCAGCGCCGCGATTGCCAAGGGCAAGCCGCTGGGCCGCCGGGTGCAGACCGGATTCGACCCCGAAACCGGCGAGCAATTGTTCGAGGAAGAACAGCTCGATTACCAGCCGCTGCCGCAGATCGTGCTGATCGTCGACGAGCTCGCCGACCTGATGGTCACCATCGGCAAGGAAATCGAAGTCCTGATCCAGCGCCTCAGCCAGAAAAGCCGCGCGGCGGGCATCCACCTGATCATGGCCACCCAAAGGCCTTCTGTTGACGTCATCACCGGGGTGATCAAGGCCAACCTGCCGACCCGGATCAGCTTCAAGGTCACCAGCCGGATCGACAGCCGCACAATCCTCGGTGAACAGGGCGCCGAACAGCTGCTGGGCAAGGGCGACATGCTGTATAAGCCCAACACCGGCGCGATGGTGCGGGTCCACGGCCCGTTCGTATCGGACGAGGAAGTGGAAGCCGTGGCCGATTTCTGGCGCAGCCAAGGCTCCCCCGAATATATCGATGCCGTGACCGAAGAACCCGAGGACGGCGGGTTCGGCTTCGAGGATGATTTCACTGCCTCCGACAATCCGGAAGAGCGCAAGTACCGGCAGGCATGTCAGGTGGTGGTCGAGAACCAGAAGGCGTCCGGCTCATGGCTTCAGCGCCAGATGGGTGTGGGCTACAACACCGCGGCCAAGTGGATTGAGCGGATGGAGGAAGACGGCCTCGTCGGCCCGGCCAACCATGTCGGCCGCCGCGAGATATTCCGCGATCGGGACGGCAATCCGCTTTAAGTAACAGTCAGGGCGAGTGCAGAAATGCAACGTCTTGGAATTGTAAATCAGCGGTAACAGCTCCGCCACGGTAGCGTCGCCGCAGCGTCACCAACTGCTGCCACGGGCAAGGCCTCTCTCCACCAACAAGGGCCTTTCTCCATGCTTCGCACCTCGTTTTCGCGCGTCTCGCTGATCGCGCTCACCGCCACGCTTGCCGCCGCACCGCAGGTGGCGTTCGCGCAGGACAGCGAAACCCCCGAAGATGACGACGCCTCTGGCAACCAGATCATCGTCACCGCGCAGAAAATCGAACAGCGCGCGCAGGACGTGCCAATCACGATCACCGCCACCACTGGTGAACGCATTCGCGAACTGGGCATCACCGATCTGGACGAGCTGTCTTACTACACCCCCGGCCTGCTGATTCAGGAGCAGAGCGCCAATAACCCCGGCGTGGTGATCCGCGGTATCACCTCGGACAGCGGCTCGGCGCAGGAAGGCCCGCGCGTCACGCTCTATTACAACGGCGTCGATATCGCGCGCTCGCGCGGCTCGTATCAGGCGATCTACGACCTCGAACGCGTTGAAGTGATCAAAGGGCCGCAAGCGACCCTGTTCGGCACGGCGTCCGCAGTGGGCGCAATCAGCCTTGTCTCGGCGCGCCCACGTGAAGGCTTTTCGGGCGAAGTGCGCGGCGGTTACGGCAATTTCAATCAGACGCTCGTAGGCGGCTTCATCAACATCGGCTCTGATGTGATCGCCGCGCGGATTGCGGGCGAATGGCGCACGCGTGATGGCTATGTCGAAAACCTCAATCCCAATCAGGAAGAGGAACTGTATGCGCAAGACCAGCTCGGCGTGCGCGCTTCGATCCGCTACACTCCGACGGCGGATTTCACGCTCGACCTGATCGGCACTTACGATCAGCAACGCAATGGCGGCACGCCGTTTATCTCTGGCACCTTCCCGGCATTTGCGGGTGCGCCCGGCGGCCCGGCCAATGCCTTTGAAAACGCCAACCTCGGCGGCTTCCCGGCCGGCGCGGCGGCGCTGGGCGACGACCAGCTCGGCCTGAACCGCGAGGTTTATGACCTCAACCTTACCGCCGAATATGCCATTTCGGACGAGTGGACCTTCACCACTGTCAACGGCTACCGCGAATTCGACAGCCGCGAAGTGTTCGATGCCGATGGTTCGGCCGCGCCGTTCCTTGAATTCACCGAGTTCGCCAAGGGCTGGCAAGTCAGCCACGAAGGCCGTTTCAGCTATGCGGGCGAAAAGCTGCGCGCCAGCGCGGGTTGGAACCTGTTCATCGAAGATGGCTTCCAGAACGTGCCGTTCGCGACGGAAGAAGGCGTGTTCCTGACCTGCCTCGGCGGTCTGTTCAGCAACCCGCGCAACCTCTGCGTCGCGCCTGACGGCAGCGTTCCTGCGCTCGGTGCTACCAACATTCCCTACAGCGCGGTGCTGTTCCAGAATGAGGGCCGCAACGAGGCCTATTCGGTGTTTTTCGATGCCACCTGGATCCCGACAGACTCGCTTGAACTGACCGCTGGTGTCCGGTTTCTCGACGAATATCGCCAGTCCAGATTCTCCAACGAAATCCCCAACAGCGTGCTGACGGGGGCGCCTCTGGTCCCCGGCGGGATCAATACGGGGGGCCGCGTTTTGACCGGCGATGAGGAATTCCAGGCGGTGCTGCCGCGCTTCAACGCGCTGTTCCGGATCAGCGATGACGTCAACGTCTACGGCACCGTGTCCAAGGGTCGCCGTTCGCCGGTGGTGCAAATCAATGCGCGCCGTGACGGCACCAGCGTGGTCGCCAACCGCA
>Ga0163144_10012761_pt1 | contig 17598 bp, 8 predicted proteins | sample OliLak19BULKMAT1_FD_123175 | JGI IMG/M metagenome (GOLD analysis project Ga0163144, IMG submission 123175) | Freshwater microbial mat bacterial communities from Lake Vanda, McMurdo Dry Valleys, Antarctica - Oligotrophic Lake LV.19.BULKMAT1 | ecosystem: Environmental > Aquatic > Freshwater > Lake...
CGGCCGGGCTTCAGGAACAATTGGCGCAAACCACTTGGGCGGGCGAGGTGGAAGGCTGGATGACCGAGCCTCCCAAGATTCATCTCATGGCGGACGAAGCGACCGCCGCCGGCTGGCTGCCGTTGTTTGATCTCACCCAGCAGGTCGAGGTGGTGCCGCCGATGGCACCACAGGATCTGGCGCAACTGACCGCGCGCCGCGTCACCGGCAACGGCTCGCTCACCAATCTGCTGCCGCCGGAGTACGCCACGCGTTACAAGCAGCAGTTCGTGGATCGACTCTGGATGCGCGGGCTGTTCAGCCTCGTCATGCTCTACATCCTCGGCGTGGTGATTTACTTCGGGTTTGTGCAGCTTTCCGGCTTCCGGCTGGGCAACCTCCAGACTGATTCGAGAACGCTGGGATTGGAGTACACCAACACCATCCGCATCAAGGAGCAGCTTCGCGTGTTGCAGGACACGATTGAGATGCAGTACGCCGCGCTCGACAGCTACAAGGCCGTGTCGGACACGCTGCCGCCGGAGCTGACGTTGAGTGGATTGACCTTCGAACGAGGACGCAAGCTGACCATTGTCGGTACCGTCGGCGGTGATGATCGATCCAAGGTCAACGATTTCTGGGAGTCGCTGGGCAAGCTCGAGGTGCGCGGGCAGCCCCTCTTTGCCAGGGTTAATGCCCCCGACCTCCGCCAGCAGGGTGGTCCGCAATTGTGGAACTGGAGCATGAGCGCTGACCTTAAGCGAACGGAGGGCGGCGAATGACCAATATCTTTGACCGGCTCAATCTTCGTCCCCAGGAGCGCCGCCTGGTCGTCATCGTCGCCATCATCGTCTTTGTCGTGATCAACTTCTGGCTCGTCATCCCGATGTTCGGCGAATACGGCAAGAACGAGCAGCGCATGGGAGATGCGCAAAAGAATGTGGACCGCTACAACGCGGAGATCGCAAAAAAACAGAGCTACCAGAAGCAGCTCAACGAGCTGCAGGCGCAAGGCTCGTCCATCCCGAGCGAAGATGCGGCGCTCCGCCTCTACCAGGAGGTCAACTCGCAGGCCAATCTCACCGGCCTTGGCTACACGAGCATTTCCCAGGTCCAGCGCGGCGGTGGCAGCGGAGGCAAGACCAACGCCTTCTTCGATGAGACCAGCGTCACGGTGAGCGTCCGCACCGGCGAGAAGGAGCTGATCGATTTTCTCAATCGCCTCACCGACAAGGACATGATGATCCGCGCCAAGAGCATGAACATCAGCCCCGAGTTGCCGGGCCGCAATTCGCTCCAGGGATCGATCACACTCGTGAAGAGTTTTCAGCGCAAGCCGCCGGTGGCCGTGAAGGGGCCCGGCCCGGCTGCGACCCGGGCGGCGGCGAAGACGAATGCGCCCGCGGCCAAGCCCGCTCCCGTGGCAGCGACGCCGCCTCCGAAACCCGCCAGCGCCGCCCCGCCGGAGGAAAAAAAGTCTGCGCGAACCCCGCCCGCCAACCTTCCTCCCGCCTCCGCTTCGATGACCAACCGCACCAGGCGCACTCCCTGATTTTCCCGTGAACTCTTGCATCATCCAACGTCGTCTCACCGGTTTGCTGGCCGCTGCCGTCCTGACGCTGGCCTGCAACGCCCCGGCTGCCACCGCCAAGCTCACCGGCATTGCCCTCTTGCACTTCGGCAAACGCGCCCTGCTGGAGATCACGCCGGATCGCGGCCCTGTCGCCCGTCCGACGCTCGGCATCGGTGAACGGGTGGAGAAGATCGAAGTCACCGCCATCGACGAAAAGACCGGCCAGGTGACGGTCAAGAATGACGGCAAAGAAGAGGTTTTGTCGCTTGGCGCTGAGGAAGGGCCGGCCGGCCGCACCTTCAATCTCAAAGACGCGAGTTCCATCCAGGTGCTCGGCGTTTATCAAGATCTGCAGGGCTTCACCGTCCTCCGCGCGCCGAGCGTGCCGGACTTCAAACTTACGCTGAAGAGCGAGGGGCCGCTGTCGCGTCCCGAGGCGGCGGCCTTGCTGGAGAAGGCGTTTCGCGATCAAGGCCTGTTCCTCACCTTGCGCAGTCCCAAGTTTGCGGTGGCGACCACCTTCTCGCAGAAGCGGCGCGCGGAGCTTTTGCCTGCGCCTCCTTCGCCTCCGTCCACCAATGCGCCCGCTCCCGCCGGCGAGAAGTTCCCTCCCGGCCTGATCCGGTTTCAAGAGGCGGATGATCGGCAGGTGCTCGAAGTCTACAGCGAGTTGACGAAGCGCATGGTCTTGCGCTCGCCTGAGGCGTACAGCACCAAGATCAGCCTGCGTTCACAGACCGAACTGACGCGCGCCGAGGCGCAATGGCTCCTCGAGGCGGCGCTGAGCCTGGGCGGCACCGCGCTGGTGCCGGAGGGCGAAAGATTTGTTTTTGCCCTGCCAATGGCCCGCAGAGTCGGTGCGCCAAAGCTCGCGGCCAATCCGCTGGCCGCAGCGGTGAAAGCCGGGCCGTTTCCGCCCGGGACACTCATGTTTGATCAGGCCAGCGGGAGCCAGGTTCTGGCAATTTACGCGGAACTTATCGGCCGCAAGCCTGTTAACACCGGCGTGCCTCCACTCAGCATCTCTTTGCGCAGCCAGTTCCCGCTCACGCGAGCCGAGGTGCTTTACGCGCTGGACGCCATGGCCGCGATGCATCACCTGCGCTTCGTCGCCGTGGGCGAAGATCAGGTGAAGCTGGAAGCCATGTCGAACGAGCCGAAGGATGCCGCCGCGACGCCCCCATGAACCGAATCCAGGATTTGCCGTGAAAACATCATCACTACTCACCTTGTTGCTGGGCCTGGCGCTCGGCGCGCACGCCCAAACTCCGCCGGCCGCTCCCGCCTCGCAGGCGGAACGCGAGGCCGCCGCGCGCGCGCTTCTCGACCAGACCTATGCCGAGCTTGGCCGGACCAACGCCACCGCCAAACCGATCCCGGCGCGTGCGGTATCAAATACGCCTCCCGTCGCGCCCGACTCACCGGCGCCTGCCACCACCACCATTGCCGCGCCGACTCTTCCGCCGCCTTCGGCCCCTGCGTTGAACCGGCCTGCGCCCGTCGCCATCCCCAACCCGTCCACGGCAGCCGCCACCAATGCCGCGGTCACCCGCGCTGCGGCCACCAATCGTCCGCCGCGCACGCTGCCGGTGTTCCCGACGATGCCCGCGCCGCCGTCCCCCGCTGCGGCCACGACTGCGCCGGTGGCGACGCCGGCCGGCAACGCGGCCGCACCCATCGCTCCGCCGCCGGGTGGTTTCCTCGGCGCTGCGGCACCGAATCCGAACGCCGGAGTTGGCGTTGCAGGTGCCGAGGCCAAGCCGCCGGAAGAGGAGATTTTTCCAGCGGGTTTGATCAAGTTCTCCGAGGCGGATCTTTCGCAGGTCCTGGAGATTTATCAGGAATTAACCGGGCGCACGGTGTTGCGTCCCGCGTCGCTGCCGGCGGCCAAGATTACAATTAAAAGCCAGACGCAGCTCACGCGCACCGAGGCCATCCAGGCGCTGGACAGCATTTTGTCCATGAATCAAATCACCATGATTCCGCAGGGCGAAAAGTTCATCAAGGCGGTGCCGGAGGCGCAGTCGCCCAAGGAGGCTAATCGCACCACGGATCTGCCTTGGGAATTGCTGCCGGAGTCGGGAACGATCGTCACTTACGTTGTGCAGTTGAGCAATGCGGTCCCGGCGGAGGTGGCCCAGGTGCTGGCGCAGTTTGCCAAGACGGCGAACAGCATCCTGCCCATTCCCAGCACCGGGATGCTGGTCATCCGCGACTACGCGGAAAATGTGAAGCGCATGATGGAGATCATCCAGAAGATCGACGTGGTGCCGCAGCAGGATTTCGTGGATGTGGTCATCCCCATCAAGTACGCGCTGGCTGGCGACATCGCGCAGGTCTTGTCCACGCTGACCGCGGGCGGCGGCGGCGGCGCGACCACGGTGGGCCGGGCGACGACGCGCAGCGGACTTTCCACCGGTGGCGGCGGCGGCTTTGGCGGCGGCGCGGGCGGCCTGGGTGGGGCAGGGGGCTTCGGCGGCGGGGGTATGCCCGGGCAGCCTGGCTATAATCCGAATGCTGGCGCAGCCGGTGGCTTGGGTGGCGCCGCTGGCGGTGCGGGCGGGCGGTCGAGCTTTGCCAACCGGCTCAATCAAATCGTCAACCGCGCCGCCTCGGGCGCTGCCGGGGGTGACATCTTCGTCCTCGGTCAGACCAAGATCATCGCCGACGAGCGCACCAATTCGCTGCTCATCTTCGCCAGCAAAGCTGATTTGCACACCATCTCGAACATCATCGACAAGCTCGATGTGGTCCTCGCGCAGGTGCTGATCGAGGCGGTCGTGATGGAAGTCACCCTGACCAGCGATTTAGACTACGGGATCAGCTATGTGCAGAAGAAGGCCAGCAATCTGGGGAATGTCATGAGTGGCGCAGGCATCGTGAAAACGATTCCCTTTCTGAACATCGGCGATGTGCTGGGCGGTGGCTCTGGATCCAACTCCATTGGCAGCGGCTTTTCCTACGCGGCCAGTTTCTTTAACCTTGATGCCGCCATCACCGCCATCGCGGGCGACGGGCGGGGCAAGATCCTGCAACGACCGCGCATCCAGACCTCGCATGCGGTGGAGGCCAATCTCTTCGTCGGTCAGTCCCGCCCGTATCCCACCGGCTCCGGCAACAGCTTTGGCGGCGGCTCCTACAGCCAGATTCAACAGATCCAGATCGGTGTCACGCTCTCCGTGCTCCCGCTCATCAACCATGATGGACTCGTCGTGATGGATATCCGGCAGAAGATTGAGAGCTACGACGGCGACGTGGACATCGCCAACGTGGGCAAGGTGCCCATCACCAGCCAGAAGGAGGCGAACGCCAAGGTGGCCGTGCGCGATCGCGAGACCGTCATGCTCGGTGGCTTCATCTCCAACCAGAAGAACAACTCCCACGGCGGCGTGCCCTTCCTCAAGGACATCCCTGTTCTGGGGAACCTGTTCCGCAGCGTGAAGAACTCGGAGGATCGTCGCGAGTTGATCGTCCTCATCCGGCCCACCGTGCTCCCAACGCCCGGCGATGCGTCTATCTTTGCCCGCGAAGAGCGCGCGCGACTGCCCCTCACCAAGGAGGCCGAGCAGGACATCACCGAATCCGAGCGCAAGCTGCTGGAGGAAACCGATCGGCGGATGGATAAGCGTGACAAAGAGATGAAGCGCGATGAGGAGCGGCGTCAGAGCAAAGCCAAGAAGGGATCTGCGAACTAAGTCACCATGGCAACCAGATACAATAAGAGCGGCGGTTACTCCCGGGGCAAGCGGTTGGGGTGCCTCCTGGTCGCGTTCTTTTGTTTCACGGTATTCTCCAGCGCCCAGCGGGCGCTCACGAATTGCACGGAAGCGGGGTTGCAAAGCGCCCTGATCGAGGGCGGAAGTTTCATCCTAGATTGTGAGGCGCCCATCTTCCTCACCGAAACGCTGTTGGTAACCCGGGATACTACACTCGCAGGCACTTCCAGCAACTCACTCTTTACGATCAGCGCGGACACCAGTCTGACCAAGGGGATTCGCCTGTTTCGGGTCAGCCCTGGCGTTCAGTTGACGTTGATCAACCTGAGGCTGACCGGAGGACTTAGCACCGCCGGGGCGGCGATCTACAATGACCGCGGCTTTGTGAATCTTCAAAACTGTCTCATTTACACCAACCGTGTGATCGGACCAGATGGTGCGAACGGCCGGCGCGGCGGGGACAGCAGCTATCAAACCGGGGGGCAGGGGCGAGGCGGCGCGGACGGAAGTTCTGCCGGAGGTGGCGCCATCTACAATTACCGGGGCACAACGGTCGTGAACGTCTGCGTCTTTCGTGGCAACACTGTTGACGCTGGGGACGGTGGACGCGGCGGAGCGGGCGGAAATGGTTACGCCGGCGGCGGGGATGGGGGCAGCGGTGGCAATGGCGGCAAGGCGCGAGGAGGCGCCATCTTGAACGACAGGGGCACGCTGATCGTAACCAACATCGCGTTCTATTTTAACCGCGCCTCTGGCGGATCGGCGGGACTGGGTGGGACGAATGGGACGGGGCCCGGCCAAACATTCGTCGGGAATGGCGGGCGCGGCGGCATCGCCGCGGGCGGTGCCATCTACAACACCGCGCAATCGAAGAGCACGATTTATGGCTGCACCTTCCTGGAAAATTTCCTGATTAGTGGAAACAGCGCCAAAGCCGGCGGCGCCCGATTGCAGGCACGCAGCGGCCCATCCGGTCCCGACGCTCTGGGCGGCGCCATCTGCAACTATGGCTCAAACCACACTTTGAATTGCACTTTTCTCGGCAACCTCGCCAGAGCCGGGACGGGCGGCGGTGGCGGCGACTTCACCTTGTTTGGGGGAAAGGGCGGTTCGGGTGGGGCTTCATGGGGTGGTGGTATCTTCAACTCCGGACGCGCCTATGTGCAGAATTGCACTTTCTCCGATGGATTTGCCCCTGGCGGCAATAACAGTCTCGGTGGACACGGCGGGAGCGCAGACGGTCGCGCTGGCTCCTCCGGTGGAACTCGTGGTGCTCATGTGGGCAGCGGCGCGGGCTTATTCCGTCTCGCCAACACACTCCTGGTCAATCCGGGCGGCAGCAACGCCACGTATATCACGAACACGCTCACCATCGTCAGCAATGTGGTCGCCGGTACCAGCGCCGTCCGCTTTGTCTGCGTCACCAATATCACCCGTGCGGCGGGGGGCACCAACACCAGCATCTCCTGCACAGGTCCAACGAACATCACCGGTTCGGGTCTTGTCGCCACCAATTTCGTGCTGTTTCAGACGAATCTCTCCATCTTCAATCGAACCATCGGTTACGGTAGGTTCAAGGATCTGGGCGGCAACGTCTCCACCGATCACAGCATCAAGCTGAACACCCGGAACGGATTCAGTATCATCACCAACGACGCCGGGCTGGAGCAGTCGCTGGACGCCAATGATTCGTTGGTGCCCACCTTGGCCTTGATGCCAGGCAGTCCGGCCATCGATGCGGGCAGATCCACCAACTGTCCAGCCTTGGATCAGCGGGGAGTGGGGCGACCGCAGGGCGAAGGTTGCGACGCGGGGGCGTACGAGTGGCAGGAGGGAATCGGGCCGGTGGTGATCACATCCATCTCCCCCTCACTCGTGACTGACCTTGGCGGCGAGGTGACTTTGAATGTGACGTCAGGCGGCTTGCTGCCGTTGACCTATCAATGGTTCTTCCGGGGATTGCCTCTCAATGGAGCGAATCAGCGTCAGCTCTTCCTCGCCGGTGTCGATCCGACCAACGCCGGAAACTACATGGTAGCGGTGAGTAATAGCCTGGGAGGAGCGGTCAGTTCCAACGTGTTGTTGGGCGTGGTGGTGACCGATGAGGTGGCTTTCAACTCAGAGTGCAACAGCGACTATTGCGCCCTTTCCTGGCAGAGCGCATCCAATCACGTCTACAACATCCAACGAATGGATGCGCCGGACGAGCCATGGTTGATGCTCGAAGACACCGTCGATTTTCCTGGCACCGGAGGCATTCTCACCTTCAATGATGTTGATGGTCCTGCGGCCATGGATAACCGCCGCTACCGTATCGTGGTCATCGGGCGACCATGAGCCTGAGGGCGCGGAGAGTCTCCCGCGATGGCTCTGCATCGTGCTGTTAAACCGTCTCAAGTCATCACCCCCTCAGTGAAGGTTCCCTTACTCGGGCAGTGAGAGGGTGTCTGTCCGTCTCCTCCTGGCAGCAGACCGTTGGGGGATGGAGTGGCCTCTTTTGGTCAGCGGGGGAAAAGGGCAACAGGATCAATGCTGACGCGGATTCATCGTCCGCATTTTCTTTTTGATGACCCGGAGGAAACACCGCTTTTGAAAAGTCTCAGATTGCCCATTATTCAGGAGGATTTCCGTCAGCGGGCAGGGCTTGCTACGACAGGTCTGCATGACAAACTGCGCGACGGCCCGCCTTGGCACCGCCGCTGCTAATTGCGGATTTGTTCCGACGCAACACGTATACGATGACCTTTGAGCAATACGAGACGGGCGGGTTCTTCGACGAGATGATCGGCGAGGACGGGCAGCCGCGCTCCGCGGCCCGGCCGCTGGCGCGCAACATCCTTTCGCTACCGCCGGGAGAACTGGTTCATCGCCAGCAGGCGGCGTATCGTGCCCTGGTCCAGATGGGCATCACTTTCAACGTCTATGGCGCCAGCGCGGGCGTGGAGAAGACGCTGCCCTTCGATCTCGTGCCGCGGATCGTGCCCGCGTCGGAATGGGACCGCATCGAGCGCGGGCTGAGGCAGCGCATCTTCGCGCTGAATATTTTCATCAATGACCTCTATCACGACCGGAAGATCATCAAGGATGGCGTGATCCCCGAGCACGTCATCGCCTCGTCGAAAGGTTTCCGCCCGCAGTGCATGGGCATCAAGCCGCCGCGCGGCATCTGGTGCCACATCACCGGCACGGATCTGGTGCGGCATCGCGACGGGCAGATCTACGTGCTGGAGGACAACCTGCGCTGTCCCTCCGGCGTTTCCTACGTGCTGGAGAACCGGCACTTGATGAAGAGCTTGTTCCCGGAAGTCTTCGCGCAATCCAAGATTCGTCCGGTGTCGAATTACCCGATCCACCTGCGCGACATGCTGGAGTTTCTCGCGCCGGATGGCGTGGTCGGGCCGCGCGTGGTGCTGTTGACGCCGGGCGTGTTCAACTCGGCTTATTTCGAGCACTCGTTCCTCGCGCAGCAGATGGGCGTGGAGTTGGTCGAGGGCAGCGATCTGGTGGTGTCCGATGGCTTCGTCTGGATGCGCACGACGCAGGGCTTCGAGCGGGTGGACGTGATCTACCGGCGCATCGACGACGATTTCATTGATCCGGAGGCGTTCCGCGCCGACTCGATGCTGGGTGTGCCGGGCCTGATGGAAGTTTACAAGGCCGGCAACGTCGCGCTGGCCAATGCGCCCGGCACCGGCGTCGCGGATGACAAGGTTGTTTACGCCTACGTGCCGCGCATCATCAAGTATTACCTCGGCGAGGATGCCATCCTGCCCAACGTACCCACCTACATCTGCGAAGAGAAGAAGGACCTCGATTACGTGCTCGAACATCTGCCGGAACTGGTGGTGAAGGCGGCCCACGAATCTGGCGGCAATGGCATGCTGGTCGGCCCGCACTCGACGAGCGAGATCTGCGCGGAGTTTGCCGAACGCATCAAGGCCAATCCCCGCAACTACATCGCGCAGCCCACGCTCGCCCTTTCCCGCGTGCCCACGCTTTGCAATGGCGCCCTGGAAGGACGCCATGTCGATCTGCGCCCGTACATTCTCTATGGCAAAGACATCTTTGTGCTGCCCGGCGGTCTCACCCGCGTGGCTCTCAAGAAGGGATCCCTGGTCGTGAATTCCTCCCAGGGCGGCGGCACCAAGGACACGTGGGTGCTGGCGGACAATATTCTCACCGAAAGCGACCGCGGCCCGGAGGCGGTGCAGATGCAGACCCAGACTTTCAACGCACAAATTCAAGGGGAGATCTCCTGACATGCTCAGCCGCGTTGCCGATTCCATCTACTGGATGAGCCGCTACGTCGAGCGCGCCGAGAACGTCGCGCGCTTCGTGGACGTGAATCTCAACCTCATGCTGGATGCACCCGGTGGGGCCGGCCAGCAATGGCAGCCGCTCGTCGCCACGACGGGCGATCACGAGGATTTTGCCAAACGCTTCGGCAAAGCCACGCAGCACAACGTCACGCAGTTCCTCACCTTCGACCGCGAGAATCCCAACTCGATCATCTCCTGTCTGCGGGCGGCGCGTGAATCCGCCCGCTCGGTTCGCGAAATCATCTCCTCCGAGATGTGGCTTCAACTCAACAAATTCTACCTTCAGGTCAACGATGCAGCTGAGAGCGGGAAGGGCATGGAGTCGCCGCACGACTTTTTCTCCAGCGTGAAATTATCCAGCCACCTCTTCAACGGCGTGACCGACGCCACGATGACGCATGGCGAGGCGTGGAACTTCAGCCGGCTGGGCCGGAAGCTGGAGCGCGCGGACAAGACCTCGCGCATCCTCGACGTGAAGTATTTCATCCTGCTGCGCTCGGCGGCGGAAGTGGGCACGGCCTTTGATGACGTGCAATGGGCGGCGGTTCTGCGCTCGACCAGCGCCTTCGAGATGTATCGCAAGCGGCACGGGCGGATTTCGCCCAAGGGCATCGCGCAATTCCTGCTCCTGGACACCGAATTTCCGCGCGCCATTCGCTACTGTCTGGAGATGGCGCGGCGCTCACTGCACGCGATTTCGGGTACGCCGCTCGGCAGCTTCAAGAACAACGGAGAAAAGCAGCTCGGCCAGCTTTGTTCCGACCTCGCCTACGCGCATCTGGACGACATCTTCGCTGGCGGATTGCACGAGTATCTCGATGATCTTCAGACGAGGATCAATCTCGTTGGCACCGGCATCTTCGAGACATTTTTCGCCCGCAAGGTTCCGGTTTCCGGCCAACCGCACGGGAAGGCGCGCTCCTAGTCATCAGTCTCCATGAAACGCATCGGCATCCCCTTTTCGCGCCGGGAAATCTCACGCAACCTTACCACTCCATCAACACCGACGTGAACAAGCGCATCCGCTACATCGAACCGGGGGCGCCGTGAACGGACTTGAACAAGTAATCAGTGTGTCAGTAACCAGTAATCAGTGGGGACTGGGCGCACACGCGATTCAAACTGACTCACTGTTTACTGACCGACTGATTACCGATTACTGACTACCGCTCATGGCCATCCACGTCGCCCTTCTGCACCGGACACATTACGCCTACGACAAACCCGTGGGCCACGGCCCACATGTCGTGCGTCTTCGGCCGGCGCCGCATTGCCGGACGAAGATTCTCAGCTACTCGCAGAAGATCACGGGCGGCGAACACTTCATCAACTGGCAGCAGGATCCCTTTTCGAACTGGAACGCCAGGCTGGTCTTCCATGACCAGATGAAGGAACTCGGCGTCGAGGTTGAACTCGTCGCGGAGATGGCGGTCCACAATCCGTTCGACTTCTTCATCGACGAATCGGCGCAGACGTATCCCTTCGTGTATGAGACGACGCTGAAGAAAGAGCTCGCACCGTTCATGGAACTGCCCGCGCCCACGCCAAAGCTGCTGGCGCTGGTGGATGAACTGCTCGCGAAGTATCTCAAGGCCAAGGCACGCACGATTGATTTTCTCGTCGAGGTCAACCAGCGGCTCCAGCACGACATCAAATACACCATTCGCCTCGAGCCCGGCGTGCAGACGCCGGAGGAAACGCTCACCAAGGGCAGCGGCTCGTGCCGCGACACCGGATGGCTGCTGGTGCAGGCATTGCGCTCAATGGGCTTTGCCGCGCGCTTCGTTTCCGGCTACCTGATTCAACTCGCGCCTGACGTGAAGTCGCTCGATGGACCGAGCGGCACTGAAGTGGATTTCACCGACCTGCACGCCTGGTGCGAAGTGTATCTGCCGGGCGCGGGCTGGATTGGTTTTGATCCGACCAGCGGCCTGCTCGCGGGCGAGGGGCACATCCCGCTCAGTTGCACACCTGAGCCGTCGAACGCCGCCCCGGTCACCGGTGCGGTCGACAAGTGCGAATCGAAACTTCATCACGAGATGAAGGTCACCCGCATCTACGAATCGCCGCGCGTCACCAAGCCTTACACCGAGCAGCAGTGGACCGAGATCGAGAAGCTCGGCCATGCCATTGATGTCGATCTGAAGAAGCACGACGTGCGGCTCACGATGGGCGGCGAGCCGACGTTCATTTCCATCGACGACCCGGATGGGCCGGAATGGAACTTCACCGCCACGTCTCCGAAGAAGCGCATTCTCTCCGACACGCTGCTCAAGCGGCTGCGCGGAAAGTTCGCGCCCGGCTCGCTCGTGCATTACGGGCAGGGCAAGTGGTATCCTGGCGAATCGCTCCCGCGCTGGGCCTTCGGCTGTTACTGGCGCAAGGACGGCCAGCCCATCTGGCAGAAGGATGAACTGATTGCGGAGGAAGCGGCGGACTACAAACACACTCACGAGGACTCCGCGAAATTTATCGCGGCGCTGAGTGCGCGTCTTGGCGCGGACCCAAAGTGGACCATGCCGGGCTTCGAGGATCCCTTTTATCATGTGTGGAAGGAGCGCCGTCTCCCGTTGAACGCGGATCCGCACCAGGCGGATTTGAAGAAGGATGAGGAACGCGCTCGGCTGGCGAAGATTCTGGAGCAAGGCCTCGACAGCGCCGTCGGCCATGTGCTGCCGATTCAGCGGGCCTGGAAGGATCATGCGCCGATCTGGGTTAGCGGGCCGTGGTTCCTGCGGGCCGAGCGGCTGTATCTCGCGCCCGGCGACTCGCCGATGGGCTTGCGACTGCCGCTTGATTCGCTGCCGTGGGTGAAGGAGTCGGATTATCCGTACGTTAACGAACTCGATCCGACTGCCGCGCGCCCGCCGCTGCCTTCGCCCGAGGAGTTTCGCCGGCGCTATCTCCGCGCCGAGACGCCCGAGCGCCGCAAAGCCGCCACGCTCCGGCGTCGTGGTCAAAGCGAGGAGGACGCGAAGAAGGAGGCGTTGCGCGATGACCCGACGCGCCTTCCGCAGGCTGGCGAGTCCGCCGCGTGGATTGTTCGCACCGCGCTTTGCGTTGAGCCGCGTCAGGGCAAGCTCCATGTCTTCATGCCGCCCGTGGCGACGCTGGAGGATTACCTTGAACTCGTCGCCGCCGTTGAGGACACCGCTGCGCAACTACAGACACCCGTCGCCATCGAAGGCTACACGCCGCCGCGCGACTCGCGTCTGAACGTGCTCAAGGTCACGCCCGACCCCGGCGTCATCGAGGTGAACCTGCACCCCAGCAAGTCCTGGGATGAACTGGTAGACCGCACGACGGTGCTCTACGAGGAAGCGCGGCAGTCGCGGTTGGGCACGGAGAAGTTCATGGTGGACGGACGTCACACCGGCACCGGCGGCGGCAATCACATTCTCATCGGCGGCGACACGCCTGGCGACTCGCCGGTGCTGCGCCGGCCGGACCTGCTGCGCTCGCTTATCGCCTACTGGCAGAATCATCCGTCGCTGAGTTGGCTCTTCAGCGGCCTGTTTGTCGGGCCAACGTCCCAGGCGCCGCGCATTGATGAATCGCGTAATGATTCACTCTACGAGATGGAGGTTGCGTTCAAAGAACTGGACCGGCAAATCGCGCTCGCGCCGGGTCAAGCCGTCCCTCCGTGGATTGCGGATCGCCTCTTCCGGAACCTGCTCATCGACTCCAGCGGCAACACGCACCGGGCCGAGTTCAGCATCGACAAGCTCTACTCGCCTGATGGAAGCGCCGGGCGGCTGGGCTTGGTTGAGATGCGCGCCTTCGAGATGCCACCGCACGCACGCATGAGCCTGGCGCAGCATCTCCTCCTGCGCGGACTGGTCGCAAAATTCTGGCAGCATCCCTACACCAACGACCTTGTGCGCTGGGGCACGGACATCCACGACCGCTGGATGCTGCCGCACTTTTGCGAGACGGATTTCAAGGATGTCATCCACGACCTGCGCGACGCCGGTTTTCCTTTCAAGCCGGACTGGTTCGCTCCGCACTTCGAGTTTCGCTTCCCGCGCATCGGCGACTTCGCGCAACGCGATGTGCAGGTCGAACTCCGCACCGCCCTCGAGCCCTGGCACGTCCTCGGCGAGGAAGGAGCGGCGGGCGGCACGGTGCGTTACGTGGACAGCTCGCTTGAACGTCTGCAAGTGAAGGCCCGCGGTCTCGTCGGAGATCGGTTTGCCCTTACGGTGAATGGCCGCCGCGTCCCACTGCATCCGACCGGGGCCAACGGCGAAGCCGTCGCCGGTGTTCGCTATCGCGCGTGGCAACCGCCGAATTGTCTTCAGCCCACCATCGGCGTCCACGCGCCACTCGTGTTCGACCTCCACGACACCTGGAACAAACGCAGTCTTGGCGGCTGCAGCTATCATGTCGCGCATCCCGGTGGGCTTAGCCACGACACCTTTCCCATCAACGCCTACGAAGCCGAGAGCCGCCGTCTCGCCCGCTTCCTCGTGCAGGGTCACAAGCAGGGCCGGTTCACGCCGCCGCCCGCGCAGGAGAATGGCGACTTCCCCTTCACGCTCGACCTGCGACATGGCTGATTGCAGCGGGACTAGGCATCCATTATCGTCTCGCCGCCTGCGATGAGCTCCGCCTCCTCTGAAGTTGAATCCACCGTCAAACCCGCCGCCGTCTTCGGCGAATACCGCGGGGCCGGGGAGGTCTTCGATGAATGCCTGTTGCCCTCGGGCGGCGTGCGGCCGCAGTGGGGCAAGTTCGCCGCGTCGTTCAACCACCTCGGTCGCGAGGAACTCGCCCTGCGCTGGGACAACGCGCGCCGCATCATTCGCGAGCACGGCGTCACCTACAACGTCTATGGCGATCCGCAGGGAATGGATCGTCCGTGGGAGCTGGACATGGTGCCGCTGCTCATCGGCGCGGAGGAATGGCGTCGTCTCGAGGCGGGACTCATCCAGCGCGCGCATCTTCTCAACCTGGTTCTCACGGATCTCTACGGCCCGCAAAGGCTCCTGCGCGACGGTCTCATTCCCCCCGCGCTCGTCTTCGCCAATCCGGCTTTCCTCAGACCGTGCCACGGCTTGCGCACGCCGCGCGGCATCTACCTGCACCTGCTGGGCGCCGATGTGGCGCGCTCGCCCGACGGACAGTGGTGGGTGCTGGCGGACCGTTCGCAGGCTCCGTCTGGCGCCGGCTACGCGCTGGAGAATCGCATCGTGCTTTCGCGAATCTTGCCGGATGAATTTCGCGACTGTCAGGTGCAGCGGCTGGCGTCATTCTTTCAACTCGGCCGCGATACCCTCCGGGGGTTGGCGCCGCGCCAAGTGGACAATCCGCATGTGGTGCTGCTCACGCCCGGCCCTTTTAACGAAACCTATTTCGAGCACGCCTACCTGGCGCGTTACCTGGGCTTCACGCTGGTCGAAGGCGGTGATTTGACCGTGCGCGATCAGCGCGTTTTCCTGAAAACGCTCGAGGGATTGCAGCCGGTCGATGTCATCCTGCGCCGCGTGGATGACACGTTCTGCGATCCGGTCGAGCTGCGCAGCGATTCCTTCCTCGGCGTACCGGGACTCGTGCAGGCCGCGCGGGCGGGACATGTCACCGTGGCCAACGCCTTGGGCTCGGGGCTGGCCGAAAGTCCGGCGCTGCTGGCCTTTCTTCCGGGGCTGTGCCGGCATCTGCTCGGCGAGGAATTGAAACTGCCCAGCGTGGCAACGTGGTGGTGCGGTCAGGCCAGGGAACAACAGCTCGTCATCGACCGCCTTGAACAGATGGTTATCAAGCCGGCGTTCGCCCTCCCGCAACGCGAACCGTTCTTTGTCGGGCGCCTGCCCGAGGCGCAACGTGTGGCCTTGATCGAGGAGATGCGAGCCCGACCCTACGCCTATGTTGGCCAGGAGCAGGTGCAGCTCTCGACTGCGCCGGTGTGGTTGAACCAGCGATTGGAGCCGCGCCGCGTGGCCGTGCGCGCCTACGTCGCGGCCACGGCGGATGGATTCATCGCGATGCCCGGCGGACTGACGCGGGTTTCCAGCTCAGCGGAGAATCCGGTGGTCTCGATGCAGAGCGGCGGCGGCAGCAAGGACACGTGGGTCATGTCCGACGCGCCGGTTTTATCCGTGTCTCTGCTCAGCTCGACCGGCCAGCCGGTGAGCGCGGCGCGCGTGACCACCGAGCTGCCCAGTCGCGTGGCGGATAATCTTTTCTGGCTCGGTCGTTACGTTGAACGGCTCGAAGGCACGCTGCGGATGCTGCGCTGCGTCGTGGTGCGGCTCGCGGATGAAAGCGGCGGCGAAGGCTCGCCGGAAGTGACGGCGCTGGGGCAGCTACTGTGCGGCGTCCGGCTGCTGCCGGAGCGTTTTCTCCAACGGGTGAAGCTCAAGGATCTCGAGCAGGAGATGTTGCAGCTCATCTACCAGCCGCAACGGCAGGGGAGCGCGCGCGAATTACTCGGGCGCATCCGGGGCATCGCCTCGATGGTGCGCGATCGTTTCTCGGCGGATACCTGGCGCATCCTGAACCAGCTTCAGGCCGACACGCGCACGCGTCCAGGCCGGCTGCCGCTGGCCAATTCACTGACCATGCTCAACACGCTCATCGTCGATCTCGGCGCATTCAGCGGCATGGAAATGGAGAACATGACCCGCGGTCATGGCTGGCGCTTCCTCGATCTGGGCCGGCGTCTGGAGCGGGCGGCGAATCTCATTCAATTGGTTCGCGCGGCACTGGACCCGGATATCCACACTGCCCCGGTGCTGGAGCCGCTGCTGGAGATGGCTGACAGTGTGATGACCTACCGGCGGCGTTACTTCGCGCAGGCGCAGCTTTCCCCCGTGCTCGAATTGCTGCTGGCCGATGGCACCAACCCGCGCTCGCTCGCGTTTCAATTGCACGCGCTGACCGAGCATGCGGCGAATCTCCCGCGTGATCCCAAGGCTCCCGCTTTGCTCTCGGAACAGCGCCGTCTGGCGCAGCTTACGCGCAAGCTGCGCAAGTCCAATTTGCCGGCGTTGACCCTGCGCCATGAAGCGGGAGAAACGGAGCTGCTGCCCGCCTGGCTGGGCGAGATTCTGGAAGGGCTGTGGTCCTTGTCTGACGATCTGACGCACTATTACTTCAGCCACACGGTGGCTCGGGTGAGTTGAATGAACTGTTCCTCATGAACTACGACGTCACGCACACCACGAGCTACGAGTATCGCGATGCGGTGTCGGTGTCGCATCATGTGCTGCGGCTCCGGCCGCGCAATCTGCCAAACCAGCAGTGTCTTCAGCATGAAGTGACGATTGACCCGTCGCCGGCGGTGAGCGCGCCGCATGGGGATTATTTTGGAAACGCGGTGTCGTTCGTGACCGTCGAAGGCGCGCACCGTCATCTGCGCATTACCTCACGCAGCCTGGTGAACGTCACGCGCCCACCGCGCCCGGCTGCCGTTGAAACGCCCGCGTGGGAGGTGGTGCGGGATTTCTGCCGCGGCCGGCAAATCGGGGCGACGCTGGACGCGAGTGAGTTTCTTTTCGATTCGCCCATGATCCCCACCGACGAAGGTTTCGCGGAATACACCCGGCCTTCCTTCCCGAGGGAAGAGCCCATCCTCGAAGCGGTGCTGGGTCTGACGCGGCGCATTTACACGGATTTCAAGTTCGACCCCACGGCCACGACGGTCGCGACTCCGCTGGCGGAAGTCTTCAAGCACCGGCGCGGGGTCTGCCAGGATTTTGCCCATCTGGAAATTGCCTGCCTGCGATCGATTGGGCTGCCGGCACGTTACGTGAGCGGCTATCTGGAAACCCAGCCGCCGCCGGGTCGGGCGCGTTTGGCGGGCGCGGATGCCTCGCACGCCTGGGCGTCATTCTATGCTCCCGGCATCGGCTGGATCGATGTGGACCCAACGAACAACGTTCTGCCCGACACCCGCCACGTCACCGTGGCTTGGGGGAGGGACTTTGGGGATGTCAGCCCGGTGCGCGGCGTGATTCTCGGCTCGGGAGACCACACGCTGAAGGTGGCGGTGGATGTGGTGCCAGTGAAG
>Ga0163144_10012762_pt1 | contig 17597 bp, 15 predicted proteins | sample OliLak19BULKMAT1_FD_123175 | JGI IMG/M metagenome (GOLD analysis project Ga0163144, IMG submission 123175) | Freshwater microbial mat bacterial communities from Lake Vanda, McMurdo Dry Valleys, Antarctica - Oligotrophic Lake LV.19.BULKMAT1 | ecosystem: Environmental > Aquatic > Freshwater >...
CAGCGCCTGCATCTTGGTGGCGAAGTCGGCGTCGTTGTCTTCCACCGCTTCGGCGCCCACGTAGCGGCCCGGCGTCAGCACGTGGCCGTGCTCGGCAATCTCGGCCAGCGGCACGCTGCGGCACTAGCCCGCCACGTCGGCATATTCACCAGAACCGGGGTCAGTGACTTCACCGCGCCAGGCGGCCACGGTGCCGGCGATGCGGCCGATCACCTCGTCCGTCAGCTCGCACTGCACGCGGCTGATCATCACGGCCAGCTTGCGCGCATCGATGAACAGCACCTCGCCGCGCCGCACGCGCTTGTCCTTGGCAAGGAACCACAGGCAGGCCGGAATCTGGGTGTTGAAGAACAGCTGGCCGGGCAGCGCGATCATCACTTCAATCACATCGGCATCGACCATCGCCGCGCGAATCTGGCCTTCGTTGTTCTGGCTCGAACTCATGCTGCCGTTGGCCAGCACGATGCCGGCGCGGCCGCCCGGCTTCAGGTGGTGCAGCATGTGCTGCAGCCACGCATAGTTGGCGTTGCCCGCGGGCGGGTCGCCGTAGTGCCAGCGCGCGTCGCCGGTCAGGCTGGCGTGCCACCAGTCGCTGATGTTGAACGGCGGGTTCGCCAGGATGAAGTCGGCGCGCAGGTCGGGGAACTGGTCGCGCGTGAAGGTGTCGGCGGGCTCGCGGCCGAGGTTGAAGTCGATGCCGCGGATGGCGAGGTTCATCGCCGCCAGGCGCCAGGTGGTGGGGTTGGCTTCCTGCCCGAAGATCGCCACGTCGCCGACCTTGCCGCCGTGCGCTTCGATGAATTCCTCGCTCTGCACGAACATGCCGCCCGAGCCGCAGCACGGGTCGTACACCTTACCGTGGTGCGGTGCCAGCACGGCCACCAGCGTCTTGACGATGCTGCGCGGCGTATAGAACTGGCCGCCGCGTTTGCCCTCGGCGCTGGCGAACATGCCGAGGAAGTATTCGTAGACCTGGCCGAGCACGTCGCGCGCCTCGCTGGCGCTCGCGCCGAAGCCGATGGTGGACACCAGATCCACCAACTCGCCGAGCTTGCCGTCGGGCAGCTGTGCCCGTGCGTAGCGCTTGTCGAGAATGCCTTTGAGCTTGGGGTTCTCGACCTCGATCAGCGACAGCGCATCGTCGATGCGCTTGCCGATGTCGGGCTGCTTGGCGGCCGAGCGCAGCGCTTCCCAGCGTGCCGGCTCGGGCACCCAGAAGACGTTGACCTCGCGGTAGTAGTCGCGGTCTTCCAACTCGCCGATCAGCAACTCGGGCGTGCTGTCGGGCAGGAAGTAGTCGTCGGCCGGGTCGGCAAAGCGACGCTTCAACTCGGTGCGCTTGGCGCTGAAGGTGTCGGAGATGTACTTGACGAAGATCAGGCCGAGCACCAAGTGCTTGTACTCGGCTGCGTCCATGTTGGCGCGCAGCTTGTCGGCGGTGGCCCAGAGCGTCTTCTTGATGTCGTCGAGCATGAGGATTTGAAATCGCGCAGCGAACGGGGTCACTCAGGACTGAGAGTGGGGTGGCCGCTGATTCTCCTTGCTGCAGGGTAAGTCGAGCGCAGCGCCATCACCCATGGAAATGTATCGATGAAATGTCCGGCGAGACATTGCGGCCTGCCCACGCTTGAGCAGGGTCGTCGGCGCGCAGTCCGCCTGAACGCTAGCTACGCCACCCTTCGCAAGGGCGGCTGCATGCCAGATTGGCGCTGCTCGATCATCAACAGCAAGATCAAAACCCCTCCTCGACGAGTTCCGCCGCGCGCAGCAAGGCACGCGCCTTCTGCTCCGTCTCGGCCCACTCCGACTCGGGCACCGAATCGGCCACCACGCCGGCTGCGGCCTGCACGTACAAGGTCTGGTCCTTGACGATGCCGGTGCGGATGGCAATGGCCAGGTCCATGTCGCCGGCAAAACTCAGGTAGCCGCAGGCGCCGCCGTAGATGCCGCGCTGCACCGGCTCGAGCTCGTCGATGATCTCCATCGCCCGCACCTTCGGCGCCCCACTCAGCGTGCCGGCCGGGAAGGTGGCGCGCAGCACGTCGAGCTGGTCGACCTCGGGTCGCAGCACGCCCTCGACATTGCTCACCAGGTGCATCACATGCGAATAGCGTTCGACCGCGAAGGCCTCTGTCACCTTGACGCTGCCGATGCGCGCGATGCGACCGATGTCGTTGCGCGCCAGGTCGATCAGCATCAGGTGTTCGGCGCGCTCCTTCGGGTCGGCCTTGAGTTCGGCTTCGAGCGCTGCATCGGCCTCGGGCGTGGCGCCACGCGCTCGCGTGCCGGCCAGCGGCCGGATCGTCAGCTTGCGCGCGTTGTCGGGCAGGCGCTCTTCACGCACCAGGATCTCGGGCGAGGCGCCGACGATCTGGAACGCGCCCATGTCGTAGAAATACATGTACGGGCTCGGGTTCAGCGAACGCAGTGCGCGGTACAAGCTGAGCGGGCTGGCGGTGTAGCGCTTGCTCAGGCGCTGGCCGATCACGACCTGCATGCAATCGCCGGCAGCGATGTACTCCTTGGCCTGCTGCACCGCGTGCATCAGGTCGGCCTTGGCGAAATCGCGCACGACGGGATGTGCCTGTCCCTGCTCTACCGCCGGCGCCGTGACGCTATGGCGCAGCTTCTCGGCCAGCTCGCCCAGCCGCTGTCGCCCCAGTGCGTAAGCGTCGGCACGCCCCGGGTCGGCCCAGACGATCAGGTACAGGCGCCCCGACAGGTTGTCGATCACCGCCACTTCTTCGGTCAACAGCAACTGGATATCGGGGGTACCCAGCCCACCCGGCTTGCGCGTGGCCGCCAGCCGAGACTCGATCGCACGCACTGCCTCGTAGCCGAAATAGCCCGCCAGTCCGCCGCAGAACCGCGGCAGCCCGGCGCTGATCGCCGGCCGCAGGCGCTGTTGAAAGGCGGCGATGCTTTCGAGCGGATTGCCCTCGTGGCGCTCGACCACGGCGCCGTCGGTGACGACTTCGGTGAGCAGGCCCGTCGCCCGCACCAGCGTGCGTGCCGGCAGGCCGATGAAGGAGTAGCGCCCGAAGCGCTCGCCGCCGACAACGGATTCCAGCAGGCAGCCGTAGGGCTGGCTGCCGACCAACTTCAGGTACAGCGAGAGCGGCGTCTCCAGGTCGGCGAAGGCCTCGCTGAGCAAGGGAATGCGGTTGAAGCCTCGCGCGGCCAGACTCTTGAATTCAAGTTCGGTGATCACTTCGGGTCCTTTGCAGCAAGCCCGGCTGCGGCGGGCCGGTGGGACCGGGCGCGGGGCGCTGTCTTCGAAGTGGCGAGGAGGTGCCTCGCCAGCGGGCATCAGGGCTGCTGCGCGCGACGCCAGGGCCAGGCTCCCCGGCCGTGCGGCCCGGTGCATGAAGGGTGGCGTGAAGTGATCCTCATTGCGCAGTGCAGTTTATCAGCCGCGCTGCGCCGGGCCGACGGCGTCGAGGTCGATCTCATCCAGGCGCGCCACCACGGCATCGGCGCCCAGCCCGTGCACCGGCTCGCCGTGGTTGTAGCCGTAGCTCACCAGCACCAGCGGGCAGCCTGCCGCCAGCGCGGCCAGTGCATCGTTGGCCGAATCACCGATGACCAGGGTGCGCGCCGGCACGCTGCCCAGCGCGGCGGCAGCGCGCAGCAGCGGCAGCGGATCGGGCTTCTTGCGCTCGAAGCTGTCACCGCCGAAGACCTGCTCGAAGTAGCCGGCCAAGCCCTTGCTTTCGAGCAGGGCGATGGCGAAGGCGCGCGGTTTGTTGGTCACGCAGGCCAGCGCCAGGCCGGCGGCGCGCAACCGGTCCAGCCCCGCGACGGCGCCGGCATAGACCTCGGCATGGTCGCCGTTGATCGCCAAGTATTCGCGCTGGTAGTGGGCCCAGGCGGTTTCGTAAAGCGCCGCGTCGCCGCCGGCCGCGGCCAGGGTGCTGCGGATCAGGTGCTCCGAGCCCTTGCCGATGGTGCGCTCGATGAAGGCCCGGCCCACCGGCGGCAGCGCCAGTGCCGCCAACGTGCAATTCAGCGCGACCTCGAAGTCGCCCAGGGTGTCGACCAGGGTGCCGTCGAGGTCGACGATGGCCGCGTCGAAGCGGAGCAGCGTCACCGCGCCAGCTCGGCGCGCATTGCGTCGATCACCGCCTTGTAGTCCGACTGGCCGAAGATCGCGCTGCCGGCGACGAAGGTATCAGCGCCGGCATCGGCGACGCGGCGGATGTTGTCGACCTTGATGCCGCCGTCGACCTCGAGGCGGATGTCCCTGCCGCTGGCATCGATCAGTTTGCGCAAGCGTTCGATCTTGCGCAGCGTGGCGTCGATGAAGCTCTGCCCGCCGAAGCCCGGGTTGACGCTCATCACCAGCACCAGGTCGACCTTGTCGATGACCCACTCGAGCACATCGATCGGCTCGGCCGGGTTGAACACCAGCCCGGCCTGCTTGCCCTCGGCCTTGATCAACTGCAGCGTGCGGTCGACGTGCGCACTGGCGTCGGGGTGAAAGCTGACCAGGTCGGCGCCGGCACGGCAGAAGGCCTGCGCCAGCGCATCCACCGGCTGGACCATCAGGTGCACGTCGATCGGCACCGTGCTGTGCTTGCGCAGGGCCTCGCAAACCATCGGCCCGAACGTCAGGTTGGGCACGTAATGGTTGTCCATCACGTCGAAGTGGATCCAGTCGGCGCCGGCGGCAATGACGGCCCGGACCTCGTCGCCGAGGCGCGCGAAGTCGGCGGACAGAATCGACGGGGCAATGCGGTGGGCGGTCATGCGGGAGGTGGCAGTTCGGGTCGATTCTAGAATCGTCAACTATGGCCCAACCCCGGTTCACCTGCAGCGCTACCGTCGCCTACCTGCCCGAGCAGTCGCAGCCTTCGGCCAATGTGCATGCTTTTACCTACACCGTGACCATCGTCAACAGCGGCGACGTGACCGCCCAGTTGGTGGCGCGGCACTGGATCGTTGCCGATGCGCGCGGCCACACCGAGGAGGTGCGCGGGCTGGCGGTCGTCGGCCACCAGCCCCTGCTCAAGCCGGGCGAAAAGTTCGAGTACACCAGCTGGACCCGCATCGCCACCACCCAGGGCACGATGCGCGGCACCTACTTCTGCATGACGGAAGACGCGCACCCCTTCGAGGCCTCGGTCAGTGAGTTCATCTTGACCCGGCCCGAGCAGTTGCACTGAGCCGATCGGCCTCAGCGCCCTGCGCCATCGTCGTCGTCACGCTCGCCGCGGCGGCGACCGGAAAACATGGTCCACCAGACAATCAACAGCAGGATCAGCAAAGCGCCGAGCGCTTCAAGTATGAGCAACCACATACGCCGAGCTTACTGGGCCTGGCTGCTGCTGCTGTGTGGGTGCGCCGGGGTGCCCGTGTCCACACCCGGTCCGGCGCCCGCGCCAGCCCGGGATGCGGGGAGCGGCGGCGCAGGTCCTGCCGCGCCGCTGCATCCGGCCTCGCGCTGGCAGGCCGTGGCCTGGGCCGACCTGCCGGGCTGGAGCGCCGACCGCACGCGCGAGGCCTGGACCGCCCTGCAGCGCAGCTGCGAACGGCTGCCAGCCGAAGTTCAACGCGAAACGCCGGGCTGGAGTCGCGTGTGCCAGGAGGCCCTGCGCGCCCAGCCGGGCAGCGACGACGACACGCGCGCCTGGCTGATGCAGCGCTTTGCACCCTACCGGGTCTTGCCGCTGGACGTGGCGGCCTCGGGCGAGGGCCTGGCAACGGGGTACTTCGAGCCCTTGATCGACGCCAGCCGCACGCTGCGCGGCGCCCTGCGCGTGCCGCTGTACGCGCCGCCGCCGGACCTGGCGACGCGCAAACCCTGGTTCACACGGGCCCAGATCGACACCCTGCCTGCCGCGCAAGCAGCCCTGCGCGGGCGCGAGATCGCCTACGTGGCCGACCCGCTCGACGCCCTGCTGCTGCAGGTGCAGGGTTCGGGGCGGGTAAGGCTGATCGCCGCTGATGGCAGCGCGCAGACGGTTCGCCTGGCCTTCGCGGGCCACAACGATCAGCCCTATCAGTCGGTCGGCCGCTGGCTGATCGACCAAGGTGAGCTGCGGCCCGGCGAAGCCTCCTGGCCCGCCATCCGTGACTGGGCGAGGCGCTTTCCCAGGCGCGTGCCCGAGATGCTGGCGGCCAACCCACGCGTGGTGTTCTTCCGTGAAGAGCCGCTGCCGGACGCCAAGCTCGGCCCGCGCGGTGCCGAAGGCGTGGCACTGAGCCCGGAGCGCTCGATCGCCGTCGATCCGAAGAGCCTGCCTTACGGCACCCCGGTGTGGATAGACACCACCGAGCCGTTGAGCGCAACGCCGCTGCGGCGCTTGGTGCTGGCGCAGGACACCGGCTCGGCCATCGTCGGCGCAGTGCGTGCCGACTACTTCTGGGGCTGGGGCGAGCGCGCCGAGCAGCAGGCCGGGCGAATGAAGCAGCCGCTGAAGATGTGGGTGCTGTGGCCGAAGTGAGGCCCCCGGCCGGCTAGGCCCGCGTGCCCAAGGTGAGCCGCGGCCACAGGATGTTCAGCGCCAAACCGGCCAGCACCAGGGCCGCGGCCGCAAGCTTCCAGACAGGCAGCGCTTCGCCAAGCAGAAGCGCTGAGGCGCCGATGCCGAATACCGGCACCAGCAGGGCCATGGGTGTGATCGTGGCTGCCGGGTGGCGGGCCAGCAGCCAGGCCCACGCGCCATAGCCGAACAGGGTGTTGCCCAGTGCCTGCCAAAGCACGGCGGCCCAAACGCCCGGCCCGGCCGCCGCCAGCCCCTGACCTATCGCCTGCGGCCCCTCGAACAGCCATGACAACAGCGCCAGGGGCGGCACCGCGAACAGGCTCGACCAGACCATGAAGCCGAGCATGTCGACACGCCCGGCACGCTTGGCCACCTGGTTGCCGGCGGACCACGAGAGTGCCGCCAGCAGCACCAGCGCCAGGCCCAGCGGCGTCGTGCTGGCATTGGTGTTGAGGGCAATCAGCGCCAGGCCCGCCGCCGCGAATGCCAGTGCCACCGCTTGAAAACCGCGCACCCGCTCACCCGCCAGTGCCATCGCCAGGCCGATGGTGAAGAACACTTGGGACTGCACCACCAGGGAGGCCAGGCCCGGGGTGATGTCGGCGCGCAGGGCGATGAAGAGCAGGCCGAATTGTCCGGCACCGATCAGCAGGCCGTAGGCGGCCAGCGTGCGCCAGGCCACGGCAGGCCGAGCAACGAACAGCGCCGCTGGCGCGAACGCCAGCGCGAAGCGCAGCGTCGCCAGCAACAACGGCGGCAGGGTGTCGAGGGCGAACTTGATAACGACGAAGTTGGTGCCCCAGACGGCGACCACGGCCAGGGCCAGCAACAGGTGGCGCGGCGGCAAGGGTGTCGGTGGCGTCAGATCGGCTCCGTTCCAGGCCGGGCAGAGGCCAGGGGCAAGGTCAAGTCGGTTGTCATCTTCGGCTCAGCGTCCTGCTCAGCGCTGCGATGGGCGCCTCGCCGGCTGCTGCAAATGGCCGAGCGGGAAGGCCGCGCCCGACTTGACCTCGCCGAGCGAGAAGCTGGTGTGGATGTCCTTCACGTTGGGCAGGTTGAGCAGGGTGCCGGTGGCAAAGCGGGAGAAGGCGTCCAGATCAGTGGCCATCACCTGCAGCTCGAAGGTGCCAGCGCCGCTGATGTAGTGGCAGGCGGTGACCTCGGGCAGGCGGCGGATGGCTTCTTCCAAGGCCTTGGTTTCGCTGCCGGCGCTGCGCTCGGCGTCAACGCGTACAAAAGCGAAGACGCCCAGGCCGACGCGCCGCCGGTCGAGTTCGGCACGGTAGCCAGTGATGTAGCCCTGCTGCTCCAGCCACTTGACGCGACGCCAGGTCGGCGCCGCCGACAGGCCGATACGCGCAGCCAACTCAGCGTTGGACAGGCGCGCGTCGGCCTGCAACTCGGTCAGGATGCCGACGTCGTAGCGGTCCAGCTCGGTGCCGTGCGCGTCGCCAGCGGCCTCGGGCGGCGGCGCGCCCTGAGTCTTATCGCTTCTCGCACCTCTGGAGGACATTGTTTCGTCAATCGATTACTTGCAGCAAGACTATTGCGCCACCTGCTGTTTGGCAAGTAAACAAGGAAAGCACTTGCCTGGGCAAGCCTTCTACACTCGTGGCTGCCCTTTCGTCACGGAGCGCAGCCATGAATGCCCCCCTGCCTGAGTCCATCCGCAAGGCCCTTGACGCGGTCACGCTGGACGACAAATATTCGCTGGCGAGCGGACGGGCCTTCATGAGCGGCGTACAGGCCCTCGTGCGCCTGCCGATCCTGCAGCGCACGCGGGATGCCCTGGCTGGCCTGAACACCGCCGGCTTCATCAGCGGCTACCGTGGTTCGCCGCTCGGGGGCTATGACCAGGCGTTGTGGGCGGCCAAGAAGCACCTGGCTGCGCACCACATCGTGTTCCAGCCCGGCGTCAACGAAGAGCTCGGCGCGACCGCGGTCTGGGGCACCCAGCAGCTCGACCTCTACCCCGCAACCAAGAAGCACGACGGCGTCTTCGGCATCTGGTACGGCAAAGGCCCCGGCGTGGACCGCTGCAGCGACGTGTTCAAGCACGCCAACATGGCCGGCACCGCCAAGCATGGCGGCGTGATCGCCATTGCCGGTGACGACCATGTCTCCAAGAGCAGCACCGCGCCGCACCAGAGCGACCACATCTTCAAGGCCTGCGGCCTGCCGGTGTTCTTCCCCTCCGACGTGCAGGGCATCCTCGACATGGGTCTGCACGCCTTCGCCATGAGCCGCTTCTCCGGGGTGTGGAGCGGCATGAAGACGATTCAGGAAGTGGTGGAGTCGTCGGCCTCGGTCTCGGTCGATCCGGACCGCGTCAAGATCGTCATGCCGGAAGACTTCGTGATGCCTGCCGGCGGCCTGCACATCCGCTGGCCCGACCAGCCGCTCGAGCAGGAAGCGCGGCTGATGGACTACAAGTGGTACGCCGCGCTGGCGTATGTGCGGGCCAACAAGCTCAACCACAACGTCATACAGAGCGCCCGCGACCGTTTCGGCATCATCGCCAGCGGCAAGGCCTTCAACGACACGCGCCAGGCGCTGTCGGACCTCGGGCTGGACGACGACACCTGCCGCTCGCTCGGCGTGCGCCTGCACAAGGTCAACGTGGTCTGGCCGCTGGAAGCCACCATCACGCGCGACTTTGCGCAGGGCCTGCAGGAGATCCTGGTGGTCGAGGAGAAGCGCCAGGTCATCGAGTACCAACTCAAGGAGGAGCTCTACAACTGGCGCGGCGACGTGCGGCCGAATGTGCTGGGCAAGTTCGACGAGCCTGAGGGCGACTCGACGGGCGGCGAATGGAGCATGCCCAACCCGAGCGACAACTGGCTGCTGCGCGCCAAGGCCGACCTGACGCCGGCCATCATTGCCAAGGCGATTGCCAAGCGCCTCAAGAAACTGGGGCTGGCCCCCGCCGGGAGCGACATCGCGGCCCGCATGGACCAGCGCATTGCCGTGATCGAGGCGCGTGAAAACGCCCTGGCCGAACTCACGACCGACACCGGCGAGCGCGCGCCCTGGTTCTGTTCGGGTTGCCCGCACAACACCAGCACGCGGGTGCCCGACGGTTCGCGGGCCGTGGCCGGCATCGGCTGCCACTACATGGCGGTGTGGATGGATCGCAGCACGTCCACGTTCACCCAAATGGGCGGCGAGGGCGTGACCTGGATCGGCCAGCAGCCCTTCACGACGGAGCCGCACATCTTCGCCAATCTCGGCGACGGCACCTACTTCCACAGCGGCTCGCTGGCCATCCGCCAGAGCATAGCGGCCGGTGTGAACATCACCTACAAAGTGCTGTACAACGACGCGGTCGCGATGACCGGCGGCCAGCAGGTCGGCGAGCGGCCCGAGGGCCACTCGGTGACGCAGATCATGAACAGCCTGGTCTCGGAAGGCGTGGCCAAACTGGTCATCGTCACCGACCAGCCCGAGAAGTACGAGGGCGTGGCGCTGGCCCCGGGCGTGGTGGTCGAGCACCGCGACGAACTCGACCGCATCCAGCGCGAGTTCCGCGAACTCGCGGGCACCACGGTCATCATCTACGATCAGACCTGTGCCACTGAAAAGCGCCGGCGCCGCAAGCGCGGCAAACTGGTCGACCCCGAGAAGCGGGTGGTGATCAACGAGCTGGTCTGCGAGGGCTGCGGTGATTGCGGCGTGCAGAGCAACTGCCTGTCGGTCGAGCCGGTCGAGACCGAGTTCGGGCGCAAGCGGCGCATCAACCAGAGCACCTGCAACAAGGATTACTCCTGCGTCAAGGGCTTCTGCCCGAGCTTCGTCACGGTCGAAGGCGGTCAGTTGAAGAAGCCCAAAAAACAGCAAAAGGGCGATCTGGCCAGCATGCCCGCCCTGCCCGAGCCGAGCTTGCCGCTGGCGGAGGCGGCCTGGGGCATCGTCGTCGGCGGTGTCGGCGGCACCGGCGTGATCACGATCGGCCAATTGCTCGGCATGGCTGCGCACCTCGAGGGGCGCGGTGTCGTCACGCAGGACGCCGGCGGCCTGGCGCAAAAAGGCGGGGCGACCTGGAGCCACGTCCAGATCGCCAACCGTCAGGACGCCATCTTCACGACCAAGGTGGATACCGCCAAGGCCGATCTGGTGATCGCCTGCGACGCCATCGTCGGGGCCACCAAGTACACCCTGGCGGTGATGCAGCAGGGCCGCACCTACGTCGCGCTCAACACCCACGGCACGCCGACGGCGGCCTTCGTGAAAAACGCCGACTGGCAGTTCCCCGGCAGCAACTGCGAAGTGGCGATCAAGGCCAGCGTTGGCGACGACTTGGTCGGCGCCTTCGATGCCGAGCAGATCGCCGTGCAACTGGTCGGCGACTCCATCTATACCAATCCGCTGATGCTCGGCTACGCATGGCAGCGCGGCCGCGTGCCACTGTCGCATGCGGCGTTGATGCGCGCGATCGAACTCAATGGGGTACAGGTCGACAACAACAAGGCCGCCTTCGAATGGGGTCGTCACGCAGCACACGATCTGGCCTCGGTGCAGGCCTTGTTCAGGGCGGCGCAGGTGATCGAGTTCGTCAAGAAGCCCTCGCTCGACGAGCTGCTGACCAAGCGCGTGGACTTCCTCACCGGCTATCAGGACGCGGCTTACGCCGACAGCTACAAGCGCTTCGTCGCCAAGGTGCGCGCTGCAGAAGCGCCTCTCGCCAGCACGCGGCTGAGCGAGGCCGTCGCACGCTACTTGTTCAAGCTGATGGCCTACAAGGACGAGTACGAGGTCGCTCGCCTGCACACCGACCGTGCCTTCACCGACAAGATCGCCTCGATGTTCGAAGGCGACTACAAGCTCGTGCATCACCTTGCGCCCCCGGCACTTGCCAAGAAGAACAACCGGGGCGAATTGGTCAAGCAGCCCTTTGGCCCCTGGATGCGCAGCGCCTTCAGCGTGCTGGCCCGTCTCAAAAGTCTGCGCGGCACCGCATTCGACCCGTTCGGCCGCAGTGAAGAGCGCAAGACCGAACGCGCCCTGATCGGCGAGTACCGCGCCACGATCGAAGAACTGCTGGGCGGGCTGTCGGCCCCTCGGCTGGCGCTGGCGCTGGACATTGCGCGAATTCCCGAAGACATCCGCGGCTACGGCCATGTCAAGGACCGCCACCTGAGCGCCGCCCGCGCCAAGTGGCAGGGCCTGATGGCCGAGTGGCGCGAACAGCCCGCCAAGGCGCGCGCCGCTGCCTGAGGACCGCGTGGGCGCTCAGGACGCGTGGCCGGCACTCGCCGCCGCGCGGCTTCGCGAGGTGCCGCGCCTGCCCTTCCTGCTGGGTGACACGCCGGTCGGTTCGGTGGCCGTGGCTCATCTGGGCGCCCTGTTGGCGTGGCCGCAGTGGTTGCAGGTCGATGAGCAACGGGTGAAGCTGAGAGCCGCTGATCCAACCCAGGCGCTGGCCGTCGTCAACGCCGCGTTGCGCGAACAAGGCCTGGTTCGCGCGTGGCGTGACGAGACCTACGCCGTGGTGACCGCACTCGGGGCAACGCCGCTGGCCTTGATCGAACGCGCAAGCGCGCGCTTCTGGGGCAGCCTGACCTTCGGCGCCCACGCCAACGGCTACGTCGCCGATGACGCCGGGCATCCGACACACTTGTGGATCGCACGCCGCTCGCCGCACAAGGCGACCGACCCGGGCAAGCTCGACAACCTGGTGGGTGGCGGGGTGGCGCATGGCCAGACGCCCCGACAGACGCTGGTGCGCGAAGCTTGGGAGGAGGCGGGGCTCGGCGCAACGCAGTCTGCCGCGGCGCGCCCTGGCCGCGTGCTGCGGCTGCACCGTGACACGCCGGAGGGGCTGCAGTGGGAAGACCTGCATGCCTTTGATCTGCAATTGCCTGCCGGGCAGGCGCCGCACAACCGTGATGGGGAGGTGGCCGGATTCGAGTGCCTGCCCGTGCCCCAGGCGCTGCTCGCGGCCGCCGGCAGCGGCATGACCGTCGACGCGGCGCTGGTCACGCTGGACTTCGCCTTGCGGCACCGTTTGCTGAACCGCGCCCTGGCCGCGAGGCTGGCGCCTCGACTGCCCGTGCTGTCAGACTCGCAGCCGCCGCCCGGTAACGCGGTCGGTCGCCGGCCATCGGCAGCTTGCGCACCTGGCGCCGTCGCCACGGCCGGGCCCGGCACGTCCTGAGGGCCACCGATAGGCCCGCTGAAAGCCGGGACAAGCGTTCCACGTCACCATCCGGCCGCCATGAAGCCGACGCTGCCCCGCTCTGACCGCTACCACCCCGTGAGCATGGCGCTGCACTGGCTGCTGGCGCTGATGATCCTGGGCTCGCTGGGCCTCGGGCTCTACATGACCGGCCTGCCGTTTTCGCCCACGCGGCTCAAGCTCTACAACTGGCACAAGTGGGCCGGCGTTGTGATCCTGACTCTGTCGGCGCTGCGTTTGCTTTGGCGTCTGGCACATCCTCCGCCGGCCGCCCTGCCCATGGCAACCTGGCAGCGCCGGGTCGCGCGGGGCGCGCACACGGCGCTGTATGCACTGTTCTTTGCCGTGCCGCTCGCCGGCTGGGCCTACAGTTCATCGGCTGGCTTTCCCGTCGTGGTGTTCGGCGTGCTGCCGCTGCCCGACTGGGTGCCAGTGAACCGCGAGCTGGCCGACGGCCTCAAGACGCTGCACCACTGGCTGGCCTATGGGCTGGCCACGCTGGTAGGGCTGCATGTGGCCGGCGCCCTCAAGCACCACTTCATAGACCGCGATGGCCTGCTCCTGCGCATGCGCCCCGCGCTGGGCCGCTGACGCCTTCGCGCCCCGATCATCAAGGACGCCTCCATGCGCTCCTGCAACGTCTTTACCGTCCTCCTCAGCGTGACCCTGCTGGGCGCCGCAGCCCAGCCCGCACAGGCCCGGCCCAAGCCTGCGCAATTGGTGGCTGCCGGCAGCGAGATCGGCTTTACCACGCGGCAGATGGGCGTGCCGGTGGACGGCAAGTTCGGCAAGTTCAGTGCGCAGATCACGCTGGACCCCAGGCAACCCGAAACCGGCAGCGTGTCTTTCAAGATCGACACGGGCAGCGCACGCTTTGGCAGCGCCGAACTCGACGCCGAAGTGCCCAAGGCGACCTGGCTGAACGTGCCCCAGTTTCCGCTGGCCAGCTTCCAGTCCAGCGCCATCAAGTCGGCCGCACCAGGCAAGTTCGAGGTCGTCGGCACGCTGTCGATCAAAGGCTCGGTGCGAGACATCGTGGTGCCCGTTCAGCTGACACAGACCGGGGCCACCAGCACGGCCAGCGGCGCCTTTGTCATCAAGCGGCTGGAGTTCAAGGTGGGCGAGGCCGAGTGGGCCGACACCTCGATGCTGGCCAATGACATTCAGGTGCGCTTCAAGCTGGTGCTCACGGGCCTGGCGCCGCTGTAGCCGACCGCGTCCAAGCCTTCTACCACTGTGACCTACGTTTCCTTTTCCACCACTCCGGAGTTGTCCATGAAGACCCTGTTCGCCGCCACGGCCTGCCTGCTCGCACTCGGTACCGCCTCGGCACAGTCCGCCACTTACGCCGTCGATCCGACCCACACCTTCGTCACCTGGGAAGCGCTTCACTTCGGCACCTCGACCAGCCGGGGCCGATTTGACAAGAAGGAAGGCACGATCGAGTTCGACCGTGCAGGCAAGACGGGCAAGATCGAAGTCACGATCGACATGGCCTCCATCAACACCGGCGTCGCGCCCTTCGACAACCACCTCAGGAGCAAGGACTTCTTCGACGTCGCCAACCACCCGACAGCCCGTTTCGTGGCCAACGGCCTGAGTTTCGACGGCAGCAACGTGAGCCAGGTCACGGGGTCGCTGACCCTGCTGGGCAAGACCGGCCCGGTGGTGCTCAAAGCCGTCCGCTTCAATTGCTACATGCACCCCTTCCTCAAGCGCGAGGCCTGCGGCGGCGACTTCGAGACCACCCTCCAGCGCAGCCTGTGGGGTAGCAGCTACGGCCTGCCCGGCATCCCCGACAACGTGCGCCTGACCGTGCAGGTCGAGGCCATCCGGCAGTAACGCGAGTGGCCGTTGCGCGCGCGCTGATCGCAACGGCCGGTGCGCGTGACGGGCGGGGCTGCGCGCAATGCGCAAGCGATTGCCTCGCTGCAGGTCAAAGCTGTCCTGCGGTCGGCGCGGGTTGCCGGGCGGGTAAACCCACTTGCCCGCGGCCGGTTGGCTGTCGATAGTGCCAACTGACCTGCGGTTTGCCCGCCGGCCCAAATTGACCGCCCCCTGTTTTGATCAATCCCCGTTGTAGGAGACACCGTGATGAGTGATTCAAGCACAAACAAGATCCCGGCCCAGCGCCGACGCTTTTTGAAGGCCGCCGCCACCACCACGGTGGGCGCAGGCGCCCTGGCTGCACCGGCGATCAGCCGCGCGCAGACCGTGGCGTTCCGCTTTCAAAGCACCTGGCCGGCCAAGGACATCTTCCACGAGTACGCCAACGACTTCGCCAAGAAGGTCAACGACATGGCCGGCGGCCGGCTGAAGATCGAAGTCCTGCCCTCGGGCTCGGTCGTACCGGCCTTCCAGCTTCTGGACGCCGTCAACAAGGGCACGCTCGATGGCGGCCACGGCGTGCTGGCCTACCACTACGGCAAGAGCAACGCACTGGCGCTGTGGGGCAGCGGCCCGGCCTACGGCATGGACCCGAACATGGTGCTGGCCTGGCACTACTACGGTGGCGGCAAGGCGATGCTCGAGGAGATCTACAAGTCGATCAACGTCGAGGTCGTCTCGTACGTCTACGGCCCGATGCCGACGCAGCCGCTGGGCTGGTTCAAGAAGCCGATTGCCAAGGCCGGCGATCTGAAGGGCCTGAAGTTCCGCACCGTGGGCCTGGCCGTGGACATCTTCAAGGAAATGGGGGCTGCCGTGAACCCGCTGCCTGGCGGCGAGATCGTGCCGGCGCTGGACCGCGGGTTGATCGACGCGGCCGAGTTCAACAACGCCAGTTCCGACCGCTTGCTCGGCTTTCCTGACGTGGTCAAGAACTGCATGCTGCAAAGCTTCCACCAGAGCGGCGAGCAGTTCGAGATTCTGTTCAACAAGGCCAAGTACGACGCGCTGGCGGGCGAGCTGAAGTCGGTCATCGATTACGCCGTGCAGGCGGCCAGCGCCGACATGTCGTGGAAGGCGATCCAGCGCAACAGCCAGGACTACATCGAGCTGAAGACCAAGGACAAGGTCAATTTCTACAAGACGCCTGACGCCATCCTGCGCGCGCAGTTGGCGGCCTGGGACAAGGTGACCGCTGCGAAGTCGGCCGAGCAGCCGCTGTTTGCCAAGGTGATGGAAAGCCAGAAAGCCTTTGCCCAGCGCGCCGGCAGCTGGCAGAACGACTACATGGTCGACTTCAAGATGGCCTGGAACCACTACTTCCGCGCGCCGGCCAAGAAGGCCTGATTTCCGCCTGCCCGCTGTACAGGGCCACCGCAGCTGCGAAGCTGGTGGCCCTTTTTCTTGGGCCAATGCCCCTGTTCGGTGTCTGGAGAAAGCACCATGCAAAGCCTGCTCCTGCGGGTTGACCGTTTGTCCACGTGGCTCGGCCAGCTCTTTGCGTGGCTCATCGTGGGCTTGACTTTGATGATCAGCGGGGAGGTGTTTTCCCGCTATGTGCTCAACAAACCGCACGACTGGGCGTTGGACGCCCAGTTGATGATGTACGGCAGCCTGTTCATGATGGCGGGCGCCTACACGCTGGCCAAGAACGGCCATGTGCGCGGTGACGTGCTGTACAGCTTCTTCAGGCCGCGCACGCAGGCGACATGGGACCTGATCTTGTACTTCCTGTTCTTCATGCCCGGCGTGGTGGCGCTGACCTGGGCCGGCTGGACCTTCGCCAACGAGTCGCTGGCCATCCGCGAGAGCACCTTCAGTGCCACGCCGATTCCGGTCTATCCCTTCAAGTTCATGATCCCACTGGCCGGCGCCATGCTGCTGCTGCAGGGCGTGGTGGAAATCGTGCGCTGCGTGCTGTGCATTCGTGCGGGCGCCTGGCCCTCGCGCGAGCAGGACGTGGAAGAAGTGGACGTGGACAAGCTCAAGGCAATGGTCCACGTGAAGGACGAGGACATCGCCAGCCTGGACAAGTTCGTGGTCAAGCAGGAGGCCGCGAAATGAAGGTCCGCAAGGAACTCTGGTTCGGCTTCATCCTGATGGCGCTCATCGTGGCCGGCACGGCGACGATGCTGCTGATGGCACCCAAGGTCACCAACGGCCACCTGGGCCTGATGATGCTGGGGCTGGTGGTGGTGGCCATCATGCTGGGCTTCCCGACGGCGTTCACGCTGATGGGCATGGGCATGATCTTTACCTGGATCGCCTACGAGGAGAACAACTCCAAGACGCTGACGCTGATGGTGCAAAGCGCCTTCAAGGTGATGGGCAACGATGTCCTCATCTCGATCCCGCTGTTCGTGTTCATGGGCTATCTCGTCGAGCGCGCCAATTTGATCGAGAAGCTCTTCAAAAGCCTGCACCTGGCAATGGCGCGGGTGCCGGGTTCATTGGCGGTGGCCACGCTGTTCACCTGCGCGGTGTTCGCCACCGCCACCGGCATCGTCGGTGCCGTGGTCACGCTGATGGGACTGCTGGCGCTGCCGCAAATGCTGCGCGGTGGCTACGACGTGCGCGTGTCGGCCGGTGTCATCACCGCGGGCGGCTGCCTGGGCATCCTGATCCCGCCCAGCGTGATGCTCATCGTCTACGGCGCCACGGCCGGTGTCTCGGTGGTGCAGCTGTACGCTGGCGCCTTCTTCCCAGGCCTCATGTTGGCCGGTCTGTATGTGCTGTACGTGATCATCCTGGCCAAGATCAAGCCGGCGCTGATGCCGCCCCTGTCGGCCGCCCAGCGTTTCGTGCCGCTGCCGCCGTACATCGACACCGTGTCGCGGCTGTGGTCCAACACCGCACTGCCCGCCCTGTTGGGCGCACTGAAGGGTGGCCGCAACGCGCAGGTGCCCACGGTCTACATCCTCAAGCAGCTGGGCGTGGCGCTGCTGCCGCTGGCGCTGTTCCTTGCCGCGGCGGGACTGAGCTGGAACGTCAACACCGCCCCGCCGGACGCCGACGCCCGAGCCGCCATGGCCCGCACCGCTGCCAGC